>JQIA01001051.1_pt1 | contig 14759 bp, 10 predicted proteins | sample 811431 | NCBI WGS metagenome assembly JQIA01 (sample SAMN02998118, study PRJNA258478) | marine sediment metagenome | biome: marine; feature: seafloor; material: sediment; isolation source: oil-polluted sediment collected from 3 locations (0.5 km, 0.7 km and 0.9 km)... | place: USA: Gulf of Mexico ... | reverse complement strand
AAAGAAGGGTTGTCCTTAGAATTTGGTTCTGTCAATAATATTGTAATGGAAAATACCTTATTTCATAATGGTTTTCGGATTAGACAAACAGATAAAGATTTAAAGGATGATTTAGCTCTTAGTTTTGGTCGTTTAGCTGATGGTTCAGCAGTTTCTAAACTACCTGGTATTTCCGTAGATAATGCTGCTCAAAACTTAATATTATGGAATGTTATTAGCAACAATGCTGGTGATGGTATTAAGATGGTGAGAAGTGGAATTCGTAATATAGTTATGTTCAATTCTATAATCAGTAATAACAAAGGCCATAATAAATATTTTCATTTTTTTGGAGTAGTATTGGGCAGTGCTGGTATAGAATCTAAGCTTGATCCGAATAATAGCACCATTGATTTTTTGCCAGCTATTGAAAATATTATTGCAGGCAACGTTATTTATGGAAGACATTGGGCTGGTATTTTTTTAGATAGAGGTGCATCTTTTAATGACATTTACGATAATATGATACGTCATCAACGACTTTCTCCCCTAGATTCCACCAGTTCTAATTTTAATAGTATTGTTGGTAATAGCTGGCAAAATTCTTCATCTAGCTCTTGGTTAGATAGGTTATTTAATTAGGGTTGTAGTATTTTTTGTTTGCATACTTCCCCTAAACTACAATGCCATTAAGTTAATTACTATATAACATGATTATTTGTAGGGATAATCCCTTGCGGTTACCATAATAATTTTTATGGCACTGACCCTACGAATTAACCAACTAACACCTCTCTTAAACTACGGATTTTTGCGTCGGTTGCAAGGATTAAGTTTAAGTTAGAATTAATTTTACTTACCCCCTTTGTTGAATTATTTTAAACTACCCAGCTTATAGATATTTTCAATTTCCTTCATCACTGTTCCTATATATTCTCCATAGGAAGCATTATGATATTGTTTTTCAAAAATATCTATAACGTCATTTAAAAGTTTAAGTTGTTCGTTATAAGATAATACTTCCTGATAAGGAGTAATTACATTTGTTCTAATACTCGGATTTTGTTTTGAAAAATGTTTTGGTAAAATAATAAAAGATTTTTCATTAATGATTCTAATAACATCATCTAACTTTAAAGCGGAATATTCAATAATATCGTTATCTGTATCAATTGTTTTAAAATACAACTTGTTATCACTACCAACAATGATATCACCAATTAAAAAAACGACATCAATAGTATCCTTATCTTTTGTTAAAGACTTGAATACATTTGCTCTTGTACAATCTTCATTTGTAAAAGATATTACTGCTTTTACTTGGACTTTTTTGTATAAATTTTGGAAACGGGCAATGGTATTAGACAAATTCAATTTAGCAAATTTATTAGCATTGAACAAGTTGGCAAAAATTAAAATTCTTGTATTTCCACGATTTGCTTTGTTGACAGAGCCTAATATTTTTAGCACAACTCGCCTATTCATACTGTGTGCTTGTTCTGTACTAGAATTATTGAGCAATCTGTCCTCACAATAAGCCTGTTTTGATGGATACCCTGTTTTACAAGATAATTTTTTACTACATTAGCACGGTTTTGTGAAAGTCGTTGGTTATATTCAGATGAACCTTGACTATCAGTATGTCCTTCAATAACAAAATTATGGTTATTCCACTCTTGGCTTTTCATCTCTGTCGATAAATTACCTAAATAAACAAAAGATTCTTCTTTTATTACCCATGAATCAAAATTAAATTTTATGTCTAAGGTTAATCCAGATTCACTGTAAAATACTATACTATTACCAGCGTAGCAAATATTATAAATCAGTAAGATTAAAAATATACAAACAATTTGTAAAAAAACATTTTTAGGAAAATAATGTTTTATCATTTTAAATGAATCCCGTTATACATGATTGGAACATAATATTGTTCAATTTTCAAAAGGTAAATTTCATCTCCACTGTGGCAATGGTTCATTTTAGCAATTATAATTCCTACATCTCCTTTTTTAGGATAAAAAGAATCCCATTTATCAATCCCACCTCTTACTTTCATTTCTTGATTTGGCCAATTTAGACAATTCCCCTTATTTATGGCAGGATATACTTTTGTTACATTTATAATTTCAGCTTGTTGAACTGTTGGCAAAATAATATTTTGTTGTTCATCTTGTGATTTTTCAACTTTTGTAATTGACGATGATTCATTGTTTAGCCATTGCTCATAGTGTATTTGAAAAATGATAATCAGTATTGGTACAACAATTGATACCATAAAAAATCCCAACCCAATTATCAATATTCTTTTGAAATTTATTTTATTTAACATATTCAAGCTACTTTGGTTAAATTATCTGATTCAATTTATTTTAACTTGAAATTATCAAATTTACAAACTATACCATTATTTTCACCTACTAACACCGATTTTAACCTACCTCATCCTTCATGTAGGATGTAATGAGTTTACGAATTACATTTTTCGAGTCACATTAGATACACGATTGATGCAATTCATACTTCATTGCATCCTACATTATATCTTTATTTAGGTAAGATGTTTAATATGTCACACTAAATCAAATATACCATTGAAATAATATACTAATTCTACTTAATTTTTATGTCAAGCTAACCATCCTTATTTAAAGAAGAGATTAGGGAAAGTTGTATTTAACTGAATCATAAATAAAAAATAATATATAATTAATTATGAATGGTTAACTGTGAATTATTAATTTTGAATGAAAGTCAAAACCATTAGTAATTAACCATTCTTCATTCACTAATTCACAATTATAAATCTTTATATTTTAATCTGAGTTTGATGTAAAAATGTAATAAGTTCAATATCATTTCCAAATTTGGTAACACACTGGCAATCAAATATTGCTTGGTCTAAACTTGAAGCAGAGCTTCTAAAACATTGTGTTCCTAAATAAAATTTAGGAACAATGTATAAAATATTTATATTAAATACAATAAATTGTAATAACCTTGTAAACTTACTAATAAATTATATAATTAAGTAACACTATTAATTTAAGAGAATACTATGACAAACAAAGCTATTTTATGTGTAGATGACGAAACAATTGTATTAGAAAGTTTGGTCGAACAATTGGAAAAGAGATTAGGCGGAGAGTATATGTATGAAACAGCTGAAACTGCCGAAGAAGGTTTTGAAGTTATTGAAGAATTAGTGGATGATAATGTTGATGTATTAATAATTGTTTCTGATTGGTTAATGCCAGGCATGAAAGGAGATGAATTTTTGATCAAAGTTCATGCCAAATATCCTGATATTGTCAAAGTTATGTTAACTGGCCAAGCTGACGATGAAGCAATTAAGCGAGCCAAAAAATTAGCTAGTTTGCACGCTTGTATGTTTAAACCATGGGTAGAAGATGAATTAGTACAAACTATTAAAACTGGCCTACAAAAGTTATGAATAATTCGGTTATTTTATGTATAGATGATGAAAGCATTGTCTTAGAAGCTCTGACAGAACAATTGCAGCAAAAATTGGGAGATTGTTATGATATTGAAACTGCTGAAAGTGGTGAAGAAGCATTAGAATTATTGGATGAATTACTTGGAGAACAAATAGAAGTACCAATAGCAATAGTTGATTATTTAATGCCTGGTATGAAAGGAGATGAGGTTATGCGACAATTGCATATTAAATCTCCGACTACTTTAACTATTTTATTATCAGGCCATGTTGGTAATGAAGAAATGAAATATACTATTAATAGAGGTAATTTACATCGATATATCGCTAAACCTTGGGACAGAGAGCAATTGTTCTTAATAATTAATGAAGCAATTGAATTGTTTAGCAATGATAAATTAATTCAGAAGCATCAAACCGAAATTGAAATATTGAATGCCTCACTAGAACAAAAAGTAATCGCAAGAACTAGGGAATTGGAAACAAAAAATAAACAATTAAGTTATGAAATAGCTGAACGTAAATTAATAGAATCCGAACTACAACAATCCAAGGAAGTAGCGGAAACAGCAAATTATGCCAAGAGTGAATTTGTGGCTAATATGAGTCATGAAATTCGTACACCGATGAATGCTATTATCGGTTTAACTAGATTAGCTTTAAAAACAGAACTAAACTCCAAACAACAAGATTATTTATTAAAAATAAAATCTTCTTCTCAAAATTTACTTGACATTATCAATGATATACTAGACTTTTCTAAAGTTGAAGCCGGTAAATTAGAACTAGAAACAGTATCTTTTTCTCTCCATACCATATTGCAGGAAATTTCTGATTTATTAAGTACTAAAATTGAAAGTAAAGATTTAGAATTTTTTTTACAATTGGATGAAGAAGTACCAAATTATATAGTTGGTGATTCTCTAAGACTCAAGCAAATTTTGATTAACCTGATTAATAATGCAGTTAAATTTACTATTAAAGGAGTTATTACTCTAAGTATTAAATTGATCCAAACCGAACAAGAACGAATCAAATTACATTTTGCAATCCAAGATACTGGTGTTGGTATTCCTACTCAAACTATTCCAGTTTTATTTGATGCTTTTACTCAAGCTAATGGTTCTACTACTCGTGAGTTTGGTGGTACTGGTTTAGGATTAACGATTTGTAAACAACTCACAACAATGATGCAAGGTGATATATGGGTAAATTCTATATTAAATAAAGGTAGCACTTTCAATTTTACTGCCTGGTTTGATATGCAAACTGAACCAACTAATTTACCTACCAACATTATTAATACTTCAATTCAAAATCTAAATGGTATTCAAATTTTATTAGTAGAAGATAATTTAATTAATCAACAAATTGTTCAAGAAATGATAGAAGCAGAAGGAGTATTTGTTAATATTGCAAATAATGGTAAAGAAGCAGTAAAAATGGTTAAAAATAATAACTTTGATGCTATATTAATGGATATTCAAATGCCAGAAATGGATGGTTATGAAGCTACTAAATTGATTAGAGAATCTTATACTAAAATTCCAATTATCGCTATGACTGCTAATGCTATGAGAGGTGATCGGGAAAAATGCCTAGCTGCCGGTATGAATGATTATATCAGTAAACCTATTGATGATAATTTATTATTTACCGTTTTAGAAAAATGGGTAGCTGGGACAATTACTAAAAATTACACTACTGTTACAACTTATGTAAATATAAATGCTAATAAATTGATAGGAATTGATACTATAGCTGGTTTAAAAAGGCTATGTGGTAATCAACAACTTTATCAGCGGCTGTTACGAGATTTTTATAATAATTATCAACATATTACAAAAGAAATTAATCATGCTATTCAACAAAATAGACTTGAAAAAGTTATATATTTAGTGCATACTATCAGTGGTGCAGCAGGTAACTTAGGAATTGAAAATATATATAAAACCGCAAAAAATATGGAATTAATGCTTAGGTCAGAACAAAAAATTACTCCAGAATTACTAACTCAATTTTCTGATAATGTAATAGCAACCATGCAAGTTTTAGCGGATATAAGTATAGATCATCCTAAATTTACTAAAACAAATACTAATATTTTATTAAAGTTATTAGCTAAATTAACCACCTTATTAAAAAATGGTAATTTTCAAGCTACTGATTTACTTCCAGATATTCAACATAATTTAGGAAAAGATTTACAAACTTTTTATTATGATTTAGAGAAACAAGTTGATAATTTTGAATTTGCTGCTGCTCAAGAAACTATAACTAAGCTTACTGACATACTAAACACAAGTAATTAATAATATGATGAAAAATAGAGTTTTAATTGTTGATGATGAACCAGTTAATCTCAATACTTTAGGAAATATTTTAAAAGACAATTATGAGGTACTTGTTGCTAAAAATGGTAAAACAGCATTAAACATGGCTATTACCAACCCAATTCCAGATTTAATTTTGCTAGATATTATAATGCCAGTTATAGATGGTTATGAAGTGTGTAGACAATTAAAACAAAATCCAGCTACTAAATATATTCCAGTTATTTTTGTATCAGCCATGGATAGTGAAATGGATGAAGCTAAAGGATTAGAACTTGGTGCAGCTGATTATATATCTAAACCTATCAGTCCATCAATTGTATCAGCCAGAGTAAAAACTCAATTAAAATTGGTGTCTGCTTATAAAAAATTAACAAAAGCTTATGATGAATTAGAACAGAAAAATGTTGACTTAGAAGAGATGGCAATATTACGAGAAAATGTTGGACATATAACTCGTCATGACCTTAAAAATCCACTTAATGGTATTATCAGTGCAACTTCATTATTGATAGATGAATTGGATGTTGGGTTACATAAAAATATTTTAAAAAACGTTGAGATTGCTGGTTATCAAATGTTAGATATGATTAATAGTTCGCTTGATCTATACAAAATGGAAATTGGGACTTATAGTTATAGTCCAGATCGAGTCAATATCATGGCAATTTTTAATAAAATTATCTCTGAGACCAAGGTTCATATGGAAACTGTGAATATAACCACAGAGATTTTGATAAACGGCAAATTGATAACAACAGAAGGTAGTTTTTTAATTCAAGGTGAATATTTGTTATGTTATTCCATGTTAGCTAACTTGTTCAGAAATGCTTTGGAAGCCTCACCAAGCGACTCTATTATTAAAGTTTTTCTTGATAATAAAGAAGAAGCAATTATTAAAATTAGTAACCAAGGAACTGTTCCAGTAGAAATCCGCAATAACTTTTTCGATAAATTTGTGACCATGGGTAAAAGTAATGGTACTGGCTTAGGGACTTATTCTGCTAAATTAATGGCTGAAACTCAAACTGGTAGCCTCCATCTTGATATATCAGATGAAACAAATACCACTACCTTAACTATTAGATTACCAAATATATAGTAGCTTAATGCAAATCTATTTATATTTTCCAACAATACGAACCTCTGAAATTAAACTGATTTGAAACATTTTTTGTATTGAGGATTGTATATCTAGAATTAGACTTTCAATATCATTAGATGTAGCAGTATCACTACTAATAATAAAATTTGAATGTTTTTCCGATATATAAGCACCGCCTCTATGATAACCTTTCCAACCAGCCTGTTCTATCAAACGAGCTGCATGATTGCCAGGTGGATTCCGAAATACTGAACCACAACTAGGTAAGCCAATTGGTTGATTGGTATTACGTTGTTTTAATAAAGCTTGAATTTTTGCCAAGCCATTTTTATTAGGATTAATAGATAGTTGCAAAGTTGCAGTAACAAACCATTCATTATTCAATCCTTTAACACTACGATAACCAATTTCATAATCTGTAACTTGTCGTCGATGACGTTGGCCATATTGATCTAATGTTTCTACTCCTCTAACTGCCGACCAAGTATCACCTCCCCAAGCTCCAGCATTCATAGCCAATGCTCCTCCTAAAGTACCGGGAATTCCCGCTAAAAATTCAATACCAGTTAAATTGGCTTTAGCAGCAAATCTAGCTAATCTAGCACAGCTTACTCCAGCTTCTGCATAGATACAATTTTTATCTAACAATTTTATTTCATTTAATAAACCAGAAGTTAATATTACTACACCTTTAATACCACCATCTCGTATCAACAGATTACTACCTAAACCTAACCAAAAAACTGGAATATATGATGGTAGCTGTTGCATGAATTGAATTAAATCTTCCATATCTGCTGGTTCATAAAACCATTGTGCAGGCCCACCAACTCGCCATGAGGTATGTTTAGATAAAGGTTCATTATGACGTAAAATACCTCGTAAACCAACTGGATTAAATGGATTAGCAAATATCTTATTGATCTTAGGTGTATGTTTAATTGTATTTTGCGGCAATGATTCCATCAGTTTTATCCTGAAAATTATTCAATTAGAAAAATTTTCCGTTTGAAAATATATGCAGCTCTGTATTAGCTACAGAACATTATGATTCCTGTTATTTTTCAACAGGATTTAGGTCTTATCACAGCTATATTATTTGTAGGTTTTTTCACTAAACTTGTTCTAAACTAGAAAACTTGGTTAAATTCTACAGTAAAAATTAAGCCTTTGTTTAACTTGCTGTTATACCAGATTTTAGCACTTAAACTAATTTTGGATCTTCCATATTTAAACTTTTTTAATTTTACAATGAATCTTTTCTATATTTTCAATTAAATTAGTTCTTTTAGCATAAAATCAAGAAATACAATTTTTTATTTAAGTATCGTCAACTTATGTAGGATTCAATAAGGAACGATTTATAGCATATCCCGTTTATCTCTTAAGCAGAGGGATGGTATTTGCTAAATAGAGAAATGCTATACATCCTACATTAACTAATATATAGTTTCATACACCATATATAATCAAATTACATCAATTTATTTTCACTAGTTTTACGAGCAATATTATGTACTATCATAGCATCCTCAGGATCCAATTGTTCAGTTTGAGCGATATATTCTACATCTTTCTCACCATCTAAAAATCGCTGAACTGCAATAACCAATTTATCCCAACCTCTCAACTTACGTTGTTCTAACATAGAATCCAACTGTTTACGCAACTTAGGTTGTTTAATAGTAGTTACCACAGCTTCAATAAATTTCTTATGGGTTTCTAAATTTTCGGTATCTTTTAAACCACCGGTTTTAGATTCGTTAGCCAATTTTCTATAAAGATCAGCCTGTTTAGTATTATGCTGTTTATCAGCTATTTTAGCTAAAATTAAATAAGTCTTCCAAATTTCCACATCAGCAGGATTATAAGCTTTATCTATAGCCAAACCAGCTTCTGCTAATTGTTTTGCCTCTTCTAAACGTCCCAACTGCTCTTGTAATAATTCCGCTAAATTAGTCAATCCAATTGAAACTTCAGTCCAATTTTCTAAGGTTTTATTGCCTTCGATTGCTTGTCGATACCAATCTTCTGCTGCTGGTAAATTACCAAGCATTTGATTAACATGAGCTAATTGTTGCCAAGTAATTATTGTATTTACCAAATCATTTTGCTGTTCAAAAATGGTATTAGCTTGGGAATAAGCTTGGTTAGCAGCTTTCCACTGTTTAGTTTGTTGGTAAACCATGCCTAATTGATGCAGGGCTGCTGCTTCATTTTGAGGTTTATCCATTTGTTTAAATATAAGATAAGCCTGATGAAAATTTTGTTCTGACTCTTGAAAATTACTTTGTAGTTTTTGTACAGTTCCTAGTTTGGCATGAATTGAAGCTATGCTATTAACATCATTTAAACTTTGCATGATTGATAGAGCTGCAATATAAGCTTCTTTAGCATTATTATATTCACCTTTATGGGTTAAAATATCAGCTAAATGAGTTCCTGCTCTAGCAATCTCTCTATTTACTTGATCAGATGCTTCTAACTGTTGTAGTTCAATTAGTTGTTGTTGATAGTTTTCAATGGCTCGATCAGAATTATTTAATAATTTAGCACAATTTCCTAATCGACCTAAAGTTAAACATCTTTCATAGTTTGCTTCACTTGGTAAATATTCTAATATACCTTCCAGCATTTCTTGAGCTTCTTGCTGATGATTTTCTGCCATCAATTGTTTTACTTGTTCAGAAAATTGTTCAAACCAATCTTTAGAATGTTTTGCTAGTTCTTCAATTTGATCTTTCGTTGCTTTAGCAAATTGTTTACCACTTGTAACCAGACCAAAATCAGATAGGAAAGAATCTACTTTATTACCAAAATCTTTTGCCCAATCTTTACCAGTTTCAACAGCTCCATAAGCAGCAGTTAATAAATTAGGTAATTCTTTTTGTTCAATAATATTAGCATGATAAGGGTTACTACCTTCTTCATTATACAAAAAATTAGCTAATTCATAATAACCTTGTTGATAACGATCCTGTAAGGCCGAATGTTGAGCTGAAGATAGTTCTCCTATATTTGCTATACTAGGATGAAATTCTAAATATTCTACTGTTAACCCATCAAAATTTTCTATTTGAACTAAACCAGAATTTTCTAAAGCTTTCCGCATTGGTCGCCATTGTGATTCTGGAACATTGATAATAGAACGTAATACATTTTCAAATGCACCATTTTGAAAGATTCTTAATTTTGGTAATTGCCTTCTCATTTGAGGCTCTAAAGTTTCAGTAAATAATAATATTGTTGCTTGGACAGCTCTATTTTCAGGTGGCAAACCAATTGGCAAATGACGTAATTCAGTAGTTAAACGGTTAGTTAAATTATTTATATCATCACGTTGCAAACGATAAGTCAGTATATTAATAGCCAGAGGATTGTAATCAACTTGTTCAAATAATTGTTCTAACTTACGTCGATTTGGCATATTATGCACAGGTGGATTTATCATTGCAGTATCAAAATATCTCACTGCTTCGATGGGTTCTAATTTACCTAATTGACAATGTGTTAAAAATTTAGAATTTGGATGGCGACTAATAGTAATTACACAACTTTGTCCAACTTCTGACCATTTTTTTGCAATACTTAGCAATTTAGCTAATGAATTCTCTTTAACTGGTTTAGGTTTAATTTGCTTCGGTTCTTTTTTTACTACATTATCTGCTGTAGATTTATCAGTTTCTTCATTGTCGATTTCTTCATTCTCAGTAAAAGAAAAATGAAACTCAGTAGTTTTTTCATATTCTTCTTCAACTACAATCTTTTCTAATTTGGAATCAGCTGGTAATTTTGCAACTGGTTCATCATTAAAGAAAAAAGTTTTAGTTTCATCTTCATGTACAATTAAAGGATGTAATTCTTCTTGGAAAATGAGAGCTTCTTCTTCATTAAAATCATATTTGTTGGTCTCACCAAGTGCGTCAATATTATCAAAAATTATTAAAGTTGGAGTTCTTGCTAATGCTTGAGTTACAGAATCCACATCAGTTAGATTTTTTTGTAATACTTTAGCTATCGAACTGATTGCTATACTAATTGGGTCTATATTTCGAGTATTAGCATAATCTATATATACCACTGAACCAATTTGACCAGTTTTTTGTAACCAACGACCAAGTTCTTGAGCCAAACTAGTTTTGCCATAACCATCTGGTCCGTGTAAATTCATATGGCGTTTACCATTGGCTAATTGCCGTTCCATATTCCATAAATCACGTCGATGACCAAAAAATTTAGGGATAGATTTAACTGGTAAATTATTCCTATTGGAACGTATTTTATTTGGTTTAATATCTTCCCGAATTAATAATGGAGCATCATAACCATGATGATAGAAGGTTGGCACAAACCAATCGTATAATTCGATTTTAGCTGGTTTATTTAACCGAATTAAGTCACGTCGATCTGGTTCTTGATATAAAGTAAAACGGGCGTTATTAATCGCATCACCAACTTTATAACCATGAATTAATCCGGTATAAAAAACTTTGAAAACTTTCTGGGCTGCTGGTTGTAATAATGAATAATTCATTGATAGAACAAATGGAACTCCAGCTGTGATTAAACTGGCAGCTACACTATTCATATCAGCAATTTTATTGGCCGCAGCTGATAAAATCACTAAACTAACTTGTTGTTGGTTTAAAGTTTTGGCAAATAATGGAGCTGACACTTTGTGAGTTGTGCCATCTTCTTGTTCAAATAATAAATAAGCTTCTATATCAACTGTTGGATCAGCATTTTCATCAAATACGCTATATCCATCAAAATGAATTATATCAACATGAGGTAATTGCTTATTTTGTAATCGTTCTTGTAACTTTTGTACAGTTACTGGTTGTAAAAATTCTACGGAAATTTTTTGTGATATATTTTGTAAAGTATCCAGTGCGGCTTGGCTATTAATACGTGGATCGGTAAAATCAACGTTAGTTGGACGGCTTATTATAAATAAAATATGTAATTTCTGTTGAGGATTGATACGTGTAGGATTTTGACAATTCACTCGTCGTTGGATAGCAATTTTTTCAACAGTTAGAAAATTTTTACCCTTAGAATCATGCAATAATTCCCAAGGTAAAGATAGAATCAAGGGGTGATTCGCTGTAATTGTTATTATTTTGTTATTATCTTTTTGTTGACGGAATTTTTTGTATAATCTATGGGCTGATTTTTTAGCAAAAACTTTATTAAATAATGCTTTACCAAGTTCTGGTAATTGACTTTCAATTCTTTTTGCTGATTCATCATCTATATCTGAACTATATTGATTAGCATATTGTTCTAAATACCAGCTTAATTGTTGATAGCCTTTACCAGAAAAAGGTGAGCTAAATTCTAAAATTCCTGTTTTTTCACCAGTTTTATCATTGATTAAACTTACTACAAGGTGTTGCGGGTTTGGAAAATTGAGGTTAAGTTCTAACATATTTTAGGAACCGTATTAATTTATGATTTATGGATTATAACAATTTTTTAGAAAATATATTAAATAATTTGTATTGCGAAGGATATCATGATGGGAATTTTTAACGAGTTAAGCTGGGAGAGATTATACAAATCTGATCAATAAAGATTATTTATCTTAATCTCCATTTATTTAACCAACGTAATGGAGTGGTTAAACGCCAAGAATGACTGTTGTAAATTGTATTTAGTTCTTTAGTCAATGTTGCAAAATCATGGGTCAATTTGTTAGGACCAAATACTTGCCAAGGCTGAACAGTAATATTATTATCAAATATATAATATGCTTCTGCTGTAGTTATATGAGATGGCAATGTATAACTTCGATAATTATTTAATCCAAGAATATGACGACGATAATCTTGAATTTTTAATTGAGAAATAAAACAGTCCATCGCTCGTTTTTTATGTTCTAAATGAGGAGTTATGTCCAGTAACATATTAGGATGTAAAGGAATTCCAATTTCATACATTATCAGTTTAATTTTACAATTTTTAGCTAATTTTAATGCCATATTTGCTAAAGCACTGTGATCTGGATGAATTTCAGCTAATGAAGGTGCATAAACTTGGGTTATATTATTAAATCGAATATATTCAGATAAGCGTTGTACTAGTTGCTTATTATTGGTCAAAGTACGATCAACTAAATTCCAAAATTCGGGGATTCCATAGCCTAAAATCTTAGCTGCTTTGCAACTTTCTTGTTGACGAGTTTCTATGTAATTTAGACGACTATCATTATCATGATGATTAGTAGCAGCACTGCCATCAGTGATAATAATAACTTTAACTGTATTTCCTTGTTTTATATGTTGAATAATAGCACCTGCACAACCAAATACTTCGTCATCTGGATGTGGAGATAGTACTAAAATCTTACCTTTTGGTAGGATACTAGTAGCAGTGTAGGGAATAAAAGTAGCTTCCATAATTGTTAATACTGGTAAATAAGCTGAATATTCATAAAATTTATTCAACCAATACTAAATTATCTCGATGAATTAATTCTGATTCGTCTACATAACCTAAAATATCTTCAATTTGCCCACTAGGATGGCCTAAAATTTTCTTAATTTCTACAGAATTATAATTTACCAAACCACGAGCTATTTCCTGTTCATCAGCATTAACACAAGCTACCATTTCCCCACGGGAAAATTGACCTTTTATTTTTACCACTCCAATAGGTAATAAACTTTTCCCAGAATTTCGTAATACTTTGACTGCTCCGTCGTCTAAATATAATTTACCTTGCATTTTTAAATGAGATGCTAACCATTGTTTACGAGCGGCAAGTGGCTCATTAACTGGTTTTAATAGGGTTCCTACAGATTTATTATCAGCAATTTTTAATAACACATTTTCTAATTTTCCAGAGGCAAGTATAGTCCTAGTTCCAGAGCGAGCTGCTAATCTTGCTGCTTTTAATTTGGTCAACATACCACCGCATCCTAGTGTACCACTAGTGGAACTAGCCATAGCCAGTAAATTAGGATCACCAGCCCTAGCTTCGGTTATTAATTTTGCATCTGGATTAGTACGAGGGTCTTCTTCACATAAACCTTGCTGATCAGTCAAAATTATCAAGGTATCAGCTTCAATTAGATTAGCTACCAAACCAGCCAAAGTATCATTATCACCAAATTTAAATTCATCAGTTGTTACAGTATCATTTTCATTTACTACTGGTATTACGTTTAGATCAATTAAACTTCGTAAAGTACTACGAGCATTTAAATAACGTTGTCGATTTACTAAATCATCATGTGTCAATAAAATTTGAGCAGTGTGTAAAGCATGTTGTTGGAAAAAAGATTCGTAGGTTTGAATCATACCCATTTGTCCAACAGCAGCAGCAGCTTGAAGTTTATATAGCTCTAATGGTCTTTTTTTCCACTTTAATCTAGTCATACCTTCGGCAACTGCTCCAGAGGACACTAAAACTAGTTCTAAGCCATATTTCTGCTTTAAAGTAGCCATTTGTTCTACCCAACCTTTAATAGCTTGTTTATCTAAGCCACGTCCTTCATTAGTTAGTAAAGCACTACCTATTTTTATAACACAACGTTTTTTTATCAATTGATTATGGAATGCAAGTTAGATGAATAATTATAATATGACTGTAAATTATTAAATTACTGGTAAAGTAAGATTAATAATAGATTGTGGATGTGATGTACAGAAAAATTAGATTAAGGTATAATTTTATACTACTGCTAAATTAGTGTAAAATTCTAAAAAATATGATTAATGAGTTCTTTCAGATAATGAATCTTAACCAAGCTAGTGTAAAAGTTAAAAAAGTTTGAAGAAAAAAATCATTAAGTTTTACCTATTTTTTTTAAAGGAAAATTTAATTAATAATAATTTATATTAAATTTCAATGAAGATTATAACATAAAAAAAAATAAAT
>JQIA01001050.1_pt1 | contig 14760 bp, 29 predicted proteins | sample 811431 | NCBI WGS metagenome assembly JQIA01 (sample SAMN02998118, study PRJNA258478) | marine sediment metagenome | biome: marine; feature: seafloor; material: sediment; isolation source: oil-polluted sediment collected from 3 locations (0.5 km, 0.7 km and 0.9 km)... | place: USA: Gulf of Mexico ... | reverse complement strand
GTAAATCCTTTATTATATAAATCATTTACATCTATTTTTTCTTCTCATTGTTTAGGAAATTTTGGAACTATTACTTTGCAATTCAATTCTTTAGTTACATCCTTAGTCCCTTTTAATCAAGCATTATCTTGGTCATAAAAAGATACTACCTCTTTAGCTTCTATTAATAGTTTTCAAATCATTTTAATCTTAGATGTAGCTCATCATAAATTACCTACTACATTTTTAAATCCTAAAATTTTTAATATAACATAATCAGCTTCTCATTCACATAAATATATAGTTTTTGTAAAATCTAAATTTTTATATATTAATCATGTATTAGATCAAGTGATTGTTTTACTTTTTATATTTCAAAATTTAGATCAATCAGCTTTTCTTAACTTAGCTCAAATAATCTTTTTATCATCATAGCAAGGAAATATTATTACATCAGCATAAGTATTAGTTTTTAAATATAAATTTTTCAATACTCATATCTCTAATAATACTTCAGCTGCTTTTTCTTTATCTTGAACTCATCTTGCTCAAAGCCATTTAGAAAATAATAAAGTAGAACCTTTCATTTTATATTCATCAAATTTTTTCCATAAATCTTCATGAAATATTTTTTCAAACTTCTGTTTAGGATTTTCATCTGATTGAATTTGATAAGCTGCTTTAAACCATTTTACAGCATCTCATTTACTTTTATTATGAATATACATAACAAAATCAATAATATCTCATCATTTACTCGGTCAGAAAGAATACCATCCTTTATCTTCAGAAAAATAAGTAAGAGAAGCAGTTTTTTCTTTTGTGATTGGATCTTTATATAATATTTTACTTCATTCTTTTTTTCAATCTCCCAAAGTATTATCCATTAATTCTTTAAGATTTAGATTTTTAATTTTTTGGAAAATATCCATACTTATTTAGTTTTAACATCTAAAATTTCAATATCTCAATTTTCTTTTCTTTTAAATTTTACAATACAGGTTTTATCTCAATCCTTTAATCATTCATCAATAGCAATAAATATTGGTTCTTTTTTATCTTCAGGTAATTGATATTCTTTTCCATCACATTTATGACAATTGCATCAGAAATATGATATATTACAATCACATCTTACAGCTGCTCCATATTTATTTTCAAATAATTCAAGTTTTGTATGAAGTATATGTAAGTTCTTATGTAATTTTTTATTTTCATTTTGATAATCGTTGTTTTGATTATTTAATTGCTCTATAATTCTTACTATTTCTTTTTCTTTATTAGCTTCTCTTTGTTTAATAACTGAATCAGCTTTAATATTTTCTATTGTTTCAAAAGTTATTTCGTAATTATTCATTTATCTATAAATTAAATTGTAAAATAGCACAAATCCCTCCTAGCATAAAAGCAAACATAAACATTAATATACAATGTCTTAATGCTTCTTGTTTAGATATATATACCTTAGGTAGTTTAATAGGTTTTAGTTTTTTCATTGTTCTAATAGGTTATTAATATTCTCATCATCTCAAAAAGTCATTTTTCAAGCTAACCATTGAGTGTAATACATAAAGTTAAAACTTTCTATTCAAGGATTTTCTTTTTGAAATATCTTTAAAACTTTTCAAGCAATTAAGTATTCTTCTTTAGTCATTTGTTAATAGGTTATTATTTTCATAAATATTTCAGAGAATTTTAAGTTCTTTTAATCTTTCTATGTTAAAATTAATAATAAATGCTTTGTGAAAATGATTATAAAATCAAAACCTTGCTAGTCTTTCATTAAAAACACACTCATAAAATGTATGTTCATCTGCATATTCATCAAGCTCTTTACTTTCTGTTAATAAATCTCATTCGTATATTTCTTTTCAGTCACTGTCTTTTAATCAAGTGTATTGCATAATATCAATATTATTTTCAATAGGATATTCTCACACATGATGATAAAGACTACATAATATAGCTTTTCATTTTTCATTATATGTTATATTCCTTATTTTTCTCATTCAATGAATACTTAGATATACTCTGAATTTTATTTCTCTCATATTTCTAATAGGTTATTATCAAATAATACTTTTTACTTTTTCTAACGCATCTTCTCTATCTATTGCAGAGAATGGATAAGTTGTGGATATCTCTACAAATCAGCTTTCTAAACACTCTTCTCTACATTGCATAAAATCTTCCATATCCCAATATCTTTTTACTTGGTAGCTTCAATTTATATGTCTATATCCCCACCATTTTAAATTAGTCATTTTGTTATTAGGTTAAATATAAAATCAATACATTCTTCTGATTGTTCTTCTATTGCTAGTCTTTTATTACTCCATAAACTAATTATTTGATATTGTATATTTTGTTTCTTCATATAATTACTTTCTCATTCTATCGGTCAATTAAGTCATCAAAACATTGGTGTTAATTCTAACCTATTATCTATTTGAAAATAATTAAATAAATCTCCAAACAATACAGGGTGTCCAATTATTTTTTTAACCTTAAATCTATCTGAATCATCTCAATCAATATAATAAATATCTCAAGCTAAATCAGTTATTCTCTTATTAATTTCAAATAATATTATATTAAATCATTTGTTATGGTTTCAAATAAATCTACATCAAAAACTCAATTCTTTATTAGCAATCTCTTTATATATTATATCTATTTTCTCTTTAGTTTTCATATTACTTTTCATTTAAAAAATTAAAGGTTAAACTTCCGAAAGGAATTTAACAATCTTCTCATATACTAAATCTGTTTGTTCTGAAAAAGGCTTGTGTTCTAATGTAAACAATGGATTTCTAAAAGTATCTTGATATTCTCAATAACTATTAGAAATAATATTTAAGCTTTTTGATAAACAATACATTCTTAGGTGATGTTCTCATAAAACTTTTCATTTTAATTTAATCTCTTGTAATGTACCATAATCAAACCCTATAACATCTTGTGTATAATATTTAATTATAGTATCTCATTCTAAATCTTTTCTTACCTCCTCATTACTTTTTAATAGAGTTGTAAGTTTTTCTTTATAACTCATTATTCTTTAATTAAATTATATAAATATTCCACAGGATTATCTAAGTGTTTAAAATATCATAATAAATATTGTTCAATTCTTCAAAAAACTAATTCTTGTTCAGTATATTTTCATTCATATTTTTTGTATAAATATTGTAAATAATATGAGTTCATTTTTCAGATAAAATCTTCTGTAAATATTATCTCTCTTACATTTAGATATCTCCTTTTTCCTGTAAATTCTAAAAATCATTTAGAATAAAATTTATCAGCATAATTATCAAATATAAATCATTCTAATTTATATCATATCTTATCACATATCTTTTTTAATTGACTGTGTTCTGTCATATTCTTTATTAGTTAGTAAGTTATTAATCTTTTAGCTTTGTAATTCTTTTAATAATTTAAGTAAATCTTTATTCTCTTGGTCTGTGTATAAATTTAGAGGTTTGTTTGGGTAAGCAATAGTTATTCATCATTTACAAACTATTTCTTTATATTCTCAATTTTTCATTAAATTAATTGTTGTTCAAGATTTATCTTGTTTTAATAATATATATTTTTCAATAACACTTATATCATAGTGTCAAAGGATTTTATATATTTCATAATAAGTTTTATATATAATATCATTATCTGAATTTATAAGAGCATATTCATATACAAGTCATATTTCCTTTGCATTTAAAACAGTTTGTATTCTATATTTTTTTTCAGTTAATAATCATAATTCCACTAAACATCACTTTTTTAAACTCTTATCCATATAATCTTTTATTATATCTATTATTTCTAATTGTGTTTTACTCATAATGTTTCTATTATTAATATTATTATAGGTTGTAATGTTTCTATTTATTTAATAATTCTTTTTTAATCTATAAATTTTCTGTTAAAAATTCCAACCAATCTTTTACAAGTTGTTCTTTTCTAGTAATAGCTTGTTTTTCTGTATCAAAGTTTTCTGTGTAATAATTATTAGTAATATGTATAATGACTTGTTGATCATCTAATTCTATAGACTCTATGTTAGCTATTTTTATAGTAGCATTACTGAACTCTATTAATTGTGTTTTCATAATTATTTTAATGATTTATTAATAATATATACTCATTCAAGAAGAAAATCTCATCTTTCTTGACTAATTAATCTTTCTTTAACTGCTTTTTTAATTTCTTCTTTCATTCTAATTTTTTAAGGAATAATTTAGATTCTTCTCAATCAAGGAATAATTCCTCTTGCATTTTTGTTTTCTGATTGAAAATAAAATATTTAATTAGTTTCCCTTTTCATAATGTAGCCATTCAGTAATTAAATAAATCCTGCATAGCTTCTTCTACTTCTTTCTGAACGAGATCATATATTTTTTGTGGAATAACTTTCCTTTCTTTTCTTAATCTTTTTTTCTTAGTCATATATGTAATTTAAAATTATATTCTGTAAATGGAAAAATCAATTGAACCTCTAGGGGGTTATAGGAAAAACCAAAATTACATTTGATTTTTGATGTTTTTTATTCTTAAATAAAAAGTTTGTTTTGATATTTTATTATCTTTTAAAATCTTTTTTTTACTATTCTGTAAAATTTTGATTTGTTTATCAATTACATGAAATTGATTGTCTATCACAAGTAATATATTATTATCTATTTTTTTAGCCATAAACATTTAAAAGTTATAAAATATAGGTACTTATAGTATAGTTAAAAATACTTTGAAGTCAAAAGAAAATATAAAAAAACTTTTATTTTAGCTATGTAATGCTATTATATAAGAATAATAAAAAAAAGTATACTTTTTATTTGACTTTAAAGTAAAGTTATGATATACTTAATTTGTACTTAAGAAAAACAAGCATTTAACTTATTAATTATAAGACTTGTATCACTTAAATATAAACAATCTAATAGAATCTAAACACTGCTACCAAGTAAGATAGATTAGAAATATTTTAATTTATTAACATATATTAATATGAATAATAAAAAAAGACTAGATACTTTTTATAAAGATATAAATAAAAAGGAATTTAAAAAAGCAAAGTTGTTACAAATGGAGATAAAAGACAATATTGAATATAGTTTATTTAATGATTGATTAAGTTTAATTTAATAATAATAAAAAGATGAATACATTAATTTGAGATAAAAGACTTATACAATTGAACTACTCACAAAAAACAGATTTTTTAATAGATTGTATAGGGTATACAAAAGATGAATTTGAGGGACTGGGTGAAATTTGAATAGATAATATAATTATAGATGGTAATTATATTAATGAATGTATTTGATATAATAAATAAAACTATGATTTTCAAACAAAGCGAAATTAAGTATGTAGAATACAATGAGGTAGATAATAATGTATTATTAAAAAATAATGTATTAATAATGAATACTAGCGAATGACCATTTTTAACAATGGTTTTAGATAATGGTAGAATTCAAATGAAAACAAATGAAGCTAAGGAGTTAAAAAAAATCATTAATAGATTTAATAAGCATAATATTGCTTTTGATATTGATGAAAATTTATATATATAATTTTAAATAAAATGATAATCCAAACAAAAGAAAATATAAAAAATTGTCAATTAGATATTAATGGAGGGTTTTTATATTTTGCAATAAAACAAAATCTAGTTTTTAAAATAAAACTCAGTCAAGAACAAGAAAAAAGTATTATAAAGCAAACTAAAAATAACGGTAATTTTGAAAAAATACTTGAAATAATAGATTGTCCATTTTAAATATGTTACAATATACTTGTATTAGTAAATAATACTTTTAATTAATAATAATATATAATATGAATTACAAAATAAATAGGAATAAAAGAAGAGTAGCAAGAATAATTAAATGGTTAAAATGGTTTATAGATTTATATATAATAGTATTCTTTTGAATAATTATATATCTAGGGATGATGTTAAATAGTGGAGTTTAATTAATAATAAATAATAAATAAAAGATGGAAAATAAATTTAAAAACCTTTTTAGTAAAAGATTCTATTGAACTTTTTACATATATAGACATAGAAATATAGATGGTCTAAAAGCTCTTTTTATAGGTAATTGTGCAAGGCAGAGTATTTGTTTAAATTGATTATACAATATAAATGATTTACCTATTTTAAAAAGTATTAATAGAAAATTAATGAAAATAGAAAAATATAACAATGCTTTTTATCAATTTAAAATAAGGAATTAAAAAGAAAATACTTTTAAAATATAAATAATAAACTTATGAAAACTAAAATTTTTACAATAACAAAAACAGGTTATAGTGCAGGATTATATGGATGTAGTGCTGAATATTTTATTTGTATTTATACCAAGATAAGTAATTATCAAGGTAAAAAAGAGCTTACAATGGAAAGATTTACTTTTGAAGGTATGTATTGAGTTGAGGAAAGAATCAAGGAAAGTATGGGAAAAAAAGGTTTTAATTATTATTATACATGATCTAATTATTGAAAATTATCTAAAAAAGATGTAAATAATAATACAATGAGAGAGTATGAATCAATTAAATATATAGAAAATTGATTTAAAAATTAATCAATCAAAGAAAAAATTTACTATTTTATCCATAAAATTATGGTTATATTTTACATATTCTTTACAATTTATATCATTATTGACTATAATTTGTAAAATAAAAAAAGTCTTATAAGGCTTTTTTTTGTGTTTGAATAATTAAAATGTTTATGTATAATATAGTTTAAAAGTTTTTTAAGTGTCAAGAGTTAATCTTATATGGTTCCAATAAAAAATATAATAGTCAATAGAAAAAAAGACAGAAAAAACTTAAAAAGTGTCTCATTGAGACAGTGAAAAAAGCTAAGTGACTTAAATCGTTTTTTTACGGTGGCTTAAAATAGGGGCTTAGAAGCTTGACATCATACAACAAGACAGTGATAATATAGTTTGTCTTGCTCTTTTTTAGGTAACTTACTGGGCTAAGGTGGGTTTTTCGAACAAGACAGCAGTTTTTCAAATAATAACACGAACATATTTTTTTATGTTTTTGTATGTTTTTTTATTGTATAATATAGTTTTTTTTATATTTTTTTTTAATGTGTTATAATATATGTATGTTTTTTACTTAGTTTAAGCTATTATTTTTTTTAATGTTTTTTATATACTCACAGTGCTTATCATCATAGTGGGGAACTTGACATATTTTTTTTTATTATGTATATATATTATGTTTATATACATTTTTATATATGTATAGTTTTTATAGAATTATCTTAATAATATATGTGTATGTATGTGTGTGAGAGGTAGTATATTTAGTGTCTTACTGTCTTATAGTATAGTATATAGTATAGTTATTAGTTTAGTAGTGCTGTTAGTTTAGCAAGTCAATTTTGTAGACAGTTTTTAGAAAATAAGGCGTTTAAGTGAAAATTACTTTAAAATAGGGGTTTGTAGTGACTTAAAAAATAAAGGTTGATTTTATGGGGGGTTTTTGTATGATTGGGAATAATTTAAATATATTATTTTTTGATTGTAAATTTATGCCATCTCATATATCAGCAAAAACAAGAGCAAGTGTAATTATAAATAAACTTAATAATCCAGATAAATCAGATAGACAGATACAGAGAGAGACGCCAGAGATTAAGAGCAATAGAACCATTACAGATTATGTTAATAAGGACATAAAACAAAACACACAAGACTATAAACAGCTAATTGATGACAATAACACTATCATTAAAGAAGCCAATAAACTTATACTTGAAAAAATCAGAGACGAGAACAGTTGAGTTAGAGTTTGAGAGCTTGTAGCGGTGAAAGATAATTCATTTAAACAGAATCAATTACTAACTTGATGAGCAACTCAGAATATAAATATAAATATTAGAGACTTAAGCCAAAAAACACCTGAAGAACTACAACAAATGCTTAATGAATTAGATTAAATAGGTCACATAACTAAGCTTATGTGATGTATTGAATGGCTATTTTAAGCCATTAACTGAATAATGATATATTATATGATTATTATGTAATCTATTTAAATCTATAATATATAGAACTCATTTAAATCGTTTCTAAGCAATTAAATATTCTATAGTATATACTTTATCATTTTTATTTATAAAGTTGCTTAGAAATTAACTGAGTATAGATACAAGACAGATTAGAACAGATTAAAATTGTAATTATACTTAAATTCCGAACCCCCCACCCCCCAAAATAAAATAATAAAATAATTATACATCGGACGTGAAATTAAAATTTTGATAAAAAACTTTCAAACTACTTGACAACTCCTTTATTTCCATTATAACCAAAAACACCTATGATTCTCTTTCAAAAACTTTACTGAAAAGTCGCCGTGCAAACTTCTTCTTCATCATACCAATACTTATTTAAACCTACTTACCAATGACTCCGTGGGAATATTCGTTATTTTCAATCTCCCAAAAACCAAGTTTCAAAAAAAATCTGAAAAAAATAATATTCAAAAAAACTCTTGCAATTACTTAAAAAAGTCTTACAATGAATTTACTTTAATTTATAACATACTTAAATATGGGTAACGTAGAAAAAGGAGTTGATCCAAATACATTATTAAAAGCAGATGAAAAACCTACTTCTGATTGAGATAATAAAAGAGAAGATTCTCCAGTAGAAGAAATTCCTAATAAGAAAGAAGAAAAATCTACTCCACCACAAATATTATCATTTGGGCAAAAGAGTGTATGAATAACTTTTAATCCATCATGAAATGCTCAGGTTACTGAATTAAAAAATGTATTTGCTAGTGTTGTAGATGTATTGGATATGAATAGACAAGTAATTGTAAAACAATGAGCTACTACTCCTGATGATGCATTAAATAAGAATAGGGCATTAGAATTACTTAATAATGCAATAAATGAGGCTATTACTGCACAAATGTGGGCTGTAAAGGCAGTAACATTTCTTAAATAAACACAAACGCAAACACTTTAATTAGTGTTTCTATAAAGTAAAATATTTTATTTTATGGATAAACTAATTAAACCTGTGATAAATCTTTAAGATATAAAACACTTCATAGGTTTATTAATTTTATTTCCTGATTGAAAATTATAATGGATACAAAATACTTTAAGTTAAAAAAGAGAATTTATACTACAGATAAGGGTTGTGTTTTTAATGATCAAGGTTGTTATATGTGAGATTTTAATGATAAAGAAATAAAAACGGATTGAAAAATTAATGATATGATTGAAGATATAATGAAAAATAGAAAAAATATTTGAGAAAGTTGTTTTTTCAATGAATATTTTGAAGAAGTGCAATGGGATGAGAAAGAAGAAGTATATAATTTCCCTTTTGCATTAGAAAAATTAAAAGATTGAGAAAGAATTACAAGAAAGTGATGGAATGGTAAATGAATGTATTTATATTTAGTTCCTGCAAATATTTATAAAGCAGAAACTGTTGCTGCAATGAGAGAATTTTGAAATGATTGAGTTCCATATAATGCATATATAGCTATGAAAAATGCTCAATGAACTATATGTATGTGGTCAGCATCAAACTCAGATTTACTAGAAGAAGATTGGATTATATTATAATGTAAATAAAACTACTATGCCAATATTTTGATTATCTTTTTTTAAGAAAAAGAAAGATGTTCCAACAAGAACAATAATAAGAACGACAAAAGATTGATTTAATCAATGAGTATTTGTTGTGAAAATTAAAGATAGTGAATTAAATGTTTTTAGAGCAGTATATGAAAGAAGTGATATAAATTTTTTAATAAAATAAAAATGACAGCAAAAACTAGACAATCTCTTGAGGATAAAATAGAATATTTAGCACAAAAGCAAGTATTATATTTTTGTTTTGAATGAGAGATTCAATGAAAAAATAAATTTATTTTAAAGGTTATGGATTGATTAAAGAAAAAAGCTACCTCTTTTTATTATTCTATAAGTGTTTGAAAAAATATAGCTAATTTATATTCTGATGTAAAGAAAAATGAAGAAACAGATAATTGATAACCCTTTCCTTGATTGATATACGATAATATATTTATTCTGAAAAAGAAAAGAAATAGATATTTATGTTTCGGGAAAATTTAATGAAAAAATGGAAACACCAGAGGATTTTGATTGAGTTCATTATTATCAATGACATACTTCTATTGTTTGTATTTTTAATGAAGAAAAAATAGATGAAAAAGGAGTGATTCATGAAATCACTCATGCTGTACAAAAAATGTTATATTTTTTAAATATTCCATGAGATTATAGTAATACTGAATTAGTAGCGAATTTAATGGAATATTATATTTCTGAATGATTAAAATTTTATAAAATAATTAAAGAAAATGAAAAAATATAGAATAATATTAAATAAAAATAGTGATTATGAAGTTCAAAAATATTCATGAGTAGTAAAAGCTATGTCTAATTCTGATTGATTTGAAAAAATATCTGAATTTCTTACTTTATGAGATGCAAAAAAGTTTTTAAAAGGATTAAAAATTAAATCTAAAGGACAAAAATCTGAAATAAAGATTATATTAGAAGAAGAATTTTAAAAATTTCTTTACTTTTATTAAAAACAAAATAGAATTATTAAAATGTTCCATTTTGTTTTTTTAATAATAAAAATTATGGCTAATACAGCATTATCTAAATTAAGGTCTAAATTAAGGTCAGAAATGAAATTAGATAAACTTTGAAGAGTTTGGAATGATGAGGAATGTAACGATGCTATATGAGAATGAATTTTAGAATTACAAACTTATTGAAACTTTAAATGGCAAGAAAATAGAGTATTTTATCCTACTTTTTCATCAGTAATTGCTCAACAAGCATATACTTTACCTACTGATTTTCAAAGTGTAGATCAAGTAAAATATGATGATAGAATTCTAGAATCTGCTGATTTTATAGAATTAAATGCTTTTTATACTACTTTTCCTTCATGAACACCATGAAATTATTCTATTTTTGAATGAGAATTACAATTAACAGCAATTCCTAATGCAATTCAAGATATTGATTTGATTTATAGGAAATTTTTAACTATTCCTACTACTGATTCTGAATTAAGTCCATTTCCTTTTAATTTTGATAGAGCAATTATATTATTTGCTGCTTATACTTTATTATGTCAACCATGAGATAATAAAAATTTTAATAGAGCTACAATTAAATTTGATAAAAGATATAAAAGAGAGGCTTGAAAGTTGTTTAATACATATTTATTACCTGATAGAAATCAATTAAGGTATAAAACGAATTATCAATCTAGAGCTCATCGTTACCAAACAAGAAAAAGAACTATTATTTTATAAAAATACCTATGTCAAAAACTAAGATAAAAGATTTTGGAGGAGGTTTGAATTTACAAGAATCTTCTACATTAGATGATAATCAATTTGAGGAATTATTAAATATGTTCTATGATTCTGATTGAAGATTACAAAGTAGAAGAGGTATAGCTCTTTTCTGAAATCCAATTCCGTGAAATAAACCACCGACTTCTTGGTTTCATTATATAAATCCTACAAGTTGATTAAAAACAACATTAGTTTCTTCTTGAACGGATATTTATTCATATGATGAATGAACATCTAATTGGAGTTCTATAAAAACAGGATTAACAGAATTTGAGACTGACTGAGTAACTAGAACTCGTTGGTCTTTTACTGTTTATTTAAGTAAAATATATTTATGTAATTGAATAGATAGTTATGCAGAATACGATCCTGCTACAACTACATATACAGCTTTGTGAACTCAACCAAAAGTAAGATATTTAGCTTATTTATGAGATGCAATATATTGAGCTTGAGATGATTCAAATCCATCTCTTTTATATGCAACTGATGCAGCAGCATTGGACTGAAGAACATTAAATGCTAATGATGTTTTAGTTTGATGAGAAGAGGATTGAAGAATTAATTGATTAGAAGAATTACAAAAAGAAAGTCTTGTTTTTAAAGATAAAAAAGTATATTCAGTTCCTTGAGATTTAACTTCAGCACTACCATTAGATGCTGAAAATGGTTGATATTGAGATAAAGCTATAGAAAGAGTATGAAATTCATTAGTTTATTTTAATGATAGAGGATTTAATACATTAAAAGCTAAATCAGCTGCTTCTTGAGTATCTGCTATACAAGATGAACCTTTAAGTGATGATTTAAAAGCTATTACATCACTTTGTAAATCAAAACAATACAATCATACAATTTGAAAATACATACTCCCTCTTACTAATTATTATGGTATATTTGATTCATCTTGAGATGATAAACCTGATACAACTATAGTATATAGTTCATTAAAAAGAGCATGGTCTCAATATAATTATCCTGCTTTATATGATTTTGGAGAATATAAAGATGATGATGGAATAATTCATTATGTTTGATTATCTGCAACTTCATGACAAGTATTTGAAATAGAAACTTGATTAGATGATTTATGAATAGAAATAGATTATAAAATTTCTTCTAAAAAATATGACTTATGAGATTCAACAGAATGGAAAACTCATACAGCAGTAGATTTAGTTTGATTGAAATCATTATGAGATGATATTGATATTTCAATATTAGTAGATTGAGTTGTTGTATCTTGATCTGTTATAACTGATGATTATTTATCTGATACTGTAAGTGAAGTATTGCCAATATGAACTCAATCAATATGAACCTGAACTATTTGATGATGAGCTATTACAGATGAATGAATAAAATTATATCAATATAAAATTAGGATTCCATTATTAGAATCTGGTGCAAATATACAATTTATTTTGACAGCGAGTAGTAAATCATTAATATTCACATTAGATAGAGCAAATTTACACCACGATTGAGAAGATACAGATTTATTTGAATTTGATAATATTTGATAACTAAATACCAATGAATTTAGAACATATACCATTAGAAGATGCATTTGAAACAACACTCTCACAAGCTTGGGATTGAGGATTATGAACTGTTGATGTAAATGCTACACCAACCTTTACATTTCCTTCTTGAGTGAAAACTTATATTGTAGCTAATCCTAAAAATAGTAAAATACAAATTGCAGAGATAGATGCTTATAATCCTTCTGCTAAAACATTAAATGTTTCAGATATTACTTTAGAAAAATGAGCTTCAACTAATTCTACAGCTCAAGATCATCCTGTAGGTTCTATAATTATCATTTCAGATAATTATGAATTTTGGAAAGGAATGAGAGCAGCAATAAATAGTAAATTAGATAATGATGCTGATTGGGTATGGGATAGTGCAACAGATTTTGGTTGATTAGTATCTAAATCACTTACAACTGCTCAAAGAACAGCTTTAACAGCAACTAATGGTATGATTGTTTACGATACTACTGCTTGAGTTCATTATCAATATATATGATGAGCTTGGAGTACATTTGCTACTTGAACTACATCTAATGCTAGTGAAACAGTTGCAGGTAAAGTAGAAATATCTACACAAGCTGAATTTGATGCTTGAACAACTACTTGATGAACAGGAGCTCCAGTAGTACCACAAGTAGACAAGATTATAGCAGGAGCTAAATATATTTGAATTGTTTGAGAAGTTAGATTATGGACAACAGCAACAATACCGACTTCATGGTTACTTTGTGATTGAACAGCAGTAAGTAGGACAACTTATTCTGATTTATTTGCTATTATATGAACAACTTATTGAATATGAGATTGAAGTACAACTTTTAATACTCCTGATTTGCGAGGTAAAATACCAGTTTGATATTCTTCGTGAGAAACTGAATTTGATACATTATGAGAAACTTGATGAGCAAAAACACATACACTTATTGAAAGTGAAATACCTGCACATACACATAGTCAAACTACTTATTTTTGACTTACTTGAGGAGCTGCGAAAATAGGAGGAGCAAATCAAACAAGTCAATGAACTGTTGCTACATGAAGTGCTTGATGAGATGGTTCTCATAATAATCTGCAACCTTATTTAGTTATGAATTATATTATTAAAACTTAATTAAAATATTATGGCTATTGATCCAATTACATGACTTGATGATACTAAAATAATTCCAACTACACCAGGTGGAACTATATTATGATCAAAACCACCTATAGAAGCTGAGGTAATAACTAAGGCTACTACAGAATTTTCTGATGAAAAAATTAATAATGTCCCTACTCCTAAAATTGCATCTAAAACTGATGCAGTAGTTTTCTGAGATGAGACTACTTGATGAATAGAAATACAAGAAGAATCAACATCATTACTTTCTTGATTGGATAGAGAGAGTATCATTTCTCGTACTAATAAATGATGAGAAGATGCTAAAAATTTATGAAAAGAAATTCAAAATAGAAGAAATATAGAAAAAATTACTTGAATAAAAGATGATTTACTTGCATGAGTTTGATTTTCTACAATAAAAGATGATGAAGTAAAACAAGATTCAGTCTTTTCAAATGAAGTAGCTTTAGATTTTGCTGATAGAGTTTTATCTTGAGAATTTGAAAAATTATGATTAGCGCCAAATCAACAATTTGATGATAATAGATTAAATGATTTTTTAAGTTCTCAATGATTAAATGAACAACAAATAAAGCAAGTTATATCTGCTAGAGATGCAAGATTAAAAGAAAAAAGAATAAAATGAGCAGGTAAAACTAGAGTTGAAGAAAAAGAAGCTATATTAAGACAAGAATTAGCTACAAAAACTGAAAGAATAAATAAACAAGTTGAAGC
>JQIA01001049.1_pt1 | contig 14768 bp, 8 predicted proteins | sample 811431 | NCBI WGS metagenome assembly JQIA01 (sample SAMN02998118, study PRJNA258478) | marine sediment metagenome | biome: marine; feature: seafloor; material: sediment; isolation source: oil-polluted sediment collected from 3 locations (0.5 km, 0.7 km and 0.9 km)... | place: USA: Gulf of Mexico ... | reverse complement strand
ATACGATAAACCAGTACCCGTGTTTTACCACTGCCAGCACCAGCCAATACCAGTGAATGTTGTGCGTCAGTTGTTACAGCTGCGCTTTGGGCTTCGTTAAGATTGGCCAGTAATTTGTGCGTGCTTATCAAGGTAATTATGAGTTATTAATAATGAACAATGAATTATATAGGATGGATTATGATTTATGAATAGTTTATTTTCAAGCATCGGTTTAATGCCTGAAAAACACATGTTGCAGGGCACCTGAACGGTAAATTAATTGAAAAACGACTTTAATCTCTGTATTTCCATTTATTATCAGAAGCGGCTTATTGATAAATCACTTGCCTTCTACTTCTACATCAATAATATTGACAAAAATGTACTGTTGAACTATTCTTGCATTCAATTTTTTACCCAACCCCTGCTACTTACACAGTTGCAAATTTAAAAAACTGAAGCCTATGTTATATCGATTTGATAACTTTATTGTTAATGACCAGCAGCGTACTTTATCTGTCGGAAAAACAAATATTCCATTATCTGGGAAGATGTATCAATTGCTGCTATTATTTATTCTTAATGCAGGAAATGTTATCAGGAAAAAACAGATCTATGCGGATGTTTGGGAAGGTAAAATTGTTAGTGATTCAACTTTATACAAACTGATTGAATTGTTAAGATCCAAGCTAAATGATAATAAAGATCAACCAAAATATATTCATACCATTCATGGTGAAGGATATTTGTTTTCTGATATAGTTACCAAAGTAAAAGCTCCTGATAAGCATAAATCTAGGCTATCTTTTTCCAATAAATATACTTACTTATTGTTAATATTAATCCTTACAATTTCTACCTCAATCATGCTTTTTAGTCAAACTGATGACAATAGGTTTAACTCAATAAAAGTAGAAGTTGAGTTTGATACTACTAACGGTTTGCATGAATCCATTGGTGAAGGACTCAATATTTTCATTAAGGATTTACTTGGGCATGGTTTACAAAACATGAAATTTTCTAAAGAAATTACTGCTAAAGAAAGCAAAGATAATCTATTATTAGAAATCAACTTAAACAGCCATGAACAGGATCAGTGGTCTGCAACACTTCAATACATAAATAGTACATCTGATGAAACAATTAATTACGAGTTGATTGCTGAAAACCTAGACTCTTTATTAAAAAAAGTAATTTCTCAAGTTAAGGCAACGCCTTTGACAAAATCAATTGTTGATCATAGCTCTGTCGAATTTTCAAATAGTATTGATGCAAATCTATTACACATCCATGCACTGGCAGCAAACCAATTAGGTAACTTCCATGAAGGTAAAAATAAGTTATTAAAAGCATTGGCAATCGATGAAAGATACCCGATGGCAAAATTTGACTTAGCTATTTCAGAACGTAATTTATCTCATCTTGATAAATCCTTAGCCATTATAAATAGTTTATTTATACTCAATAACAATCTATATTTTCAGATGAAAATATCCAAATTAAAAGGTAATATCTTACTTAATCAAAATCGATTTAAGGAAACCAGAGAACAATACTTTCTCGCCTTAGAACTGGCAAATAATTTGAACCTCACTCAACAACAAATTAGTCTCTCCATTAATTTAAGTATTTTATACAAAAAGTTATGCCAATACCCAGATTCAATTCAACTCATCACTAACACCATACAAACAATGAAAGAAACAAAGCAGCTATCTTATTTGGGTTATGCCTATGGTGTGCTGGCAGAAACTCATACAACCATTAATAATATCAACCAATCTATCTCAGAGACCAATAAGGCTATTGAGGTATTTAAGGAGCAAAAAAACAATGCTGAATTAGCGCGAAATCACCTGAGGCTCGCCTGGCTTTATCTGCTAAATTTAAATGACGACAAATATCAGGAAAATATACAAAAAGCCGAAAAAATTTATAAATCATCAGATAATCGTATCGGTCAGGAAAACACTTTTTTTATAAAGTTTATGTTTGCACTCCATCATGGACAACTTGACTCATCACTGCAATTATTAAACCAACAACAAAACCTCAGTGAAAGTTTAGAAAACGCTTCCTCCTTATTGAGGTTTTATGAGGCTAAAGCACTTTATGCTCAATTCACAAATGACCATGACACAGCTTTTACCTATTATAAAAAATATGAGGAGCTAGCCTTAGATGAAAAATTAAATTATGAGCAACTGATAAGTTTATTATATCTTGTAGAAATAGAACTTATTCGTAAAAGATATGAATCAGCTAAAAACCTGCTTGAACGTGCCTCTTCCAAAGATATAGCTGAAATACAGGAAGAGCTCCAATATCGTCAGGGCTTATATGCATTTAAGGCTGAAAAGGATCAGGATCAAGCCAGAAAACTCTTTCAACAATCATTCAAAACTTCAAAAGATAAGGGCAATTTTTTCCTGGCTAAAACAATACAAAATCAAATTACAATTCTCAATAATAATTGAAGAAAAACACCTGACGTCTAATATCCTTAGATTTTTTGTGATGTACTTCAATGTTTTTTATGCTTGTAGTCTCAACTTCAGACAATGTCAGACAATGTCAGAAACGTTTCTCATGTTTATACCTTAATATTAAAGCGTTCAATTTTGGACTTAATTAAACATGAGATAAAAAATGAAATCAGTTTTAAAAAAATTAAATATAAACCTATCAATACTCATTCTTATTTGTATTTTTACCACTAATGTACAGGCACAGATACAATTGTTTCCTCTTGATAATTTAACAGATGGTTATCTAGAACTACAGAATAATAAAGTACCTATGTTTGAATCGTTACAAGAAGGCGATGCTTGCCTGCTCGATCATGACTGGTGTCATTCAACTGTTTCTCAACTACCTCCTGCAGCTATTTATGATGGAAATGTAAACTCAAGCCGACTGTTAGCCATAATCGACACACAGCTGGTTTTAATACAAAAAGATGCCATGTTTATAAATAATGGCTTTTTTATGCTCAAAGGCATCAGTAGTGAAGTTGATGACAGCATTTTTAAAATGACTGGTTATAGTCATGCTGCGGATCTATTTAAATTACAAGAACATCCACTAAAAACTCACGTAGTTAAAAGTGCTGATGCTTTGAATTTTTTTAATATGATTCTTTCTTCTGGTAATGACCAATCCGATGAAGTAGAAGTTTATACTGGAAATGGTAGTCGCTGGATAAGCAGAGAGGATGCACTTAAGTTGCTTGAAGATCAACTTAATGGAGATCAGTTTGGCAATGTTTGGGTTATGGTAGATGGCGTACTAGTCTATATGAGAAAATCATCGCTTAGTGGTTTACTCAATGCTACAAGCGCAATAGAAGTAAGTGTGTAGAGTTTATTAATACATGTAATACTTTTGAGAAGTTTTATAAACCCAGCATTATTTTGTTGGGTTTTTGACTGCAAATTACTTTTAATTTTTAGATTAAAATCAAACCCTTGACCTCATTAATTTCAAAAAATATTTCTTTAAATTCTCGCAATAAATGTACAAATTAGAATTCTGTGGTAGAATATCATTCCAACACACTAAATAAGAAAACTTATGACAAAAATGAAGAATACGACTTTACTAATATTTATCTCAATGTTTTTAATCAGCTTTTCAACAATGGTTTATTCTAATGATAATGAGTCGTTACAGCCACAAGTACAACAAACAACAGTTGCTGCATATTTTGCAAACAAAGAACGTTCTGGGGAATTAATGCGCATCGCTTCAAATCACACTCAGTTTGGATTGGCATCTCGCCCCACTCCAGCACCCGAATATTGTACTGATGGCGGACCCTGTACCACAGATTTTCAATGTGGTTTGGAAGGTACTATTCTTTTAGGTAGATGTCTCAGTAACAATACTTGTATTTGTTTCTAACCATTCTGGAAATCACCTAAATAAATTTGATACTTCACAATTACCCTAATCTTGCTTTTTTATAAAACGCCTGTTCCTGCTTATACTAAAGCCAGTGCCAACTTGTATAGTATCATTGAAACTGCTAAAGCCGATGGCATCAATCCTCAAGGGTATTTAACTCATATTTATCAACAATTAGTGTGTGCTCAATCTAGTGGAAATTATGAAAAACTCTTACCAGAGTATTGTAATTCTGGTATAAGGTGTAGTTCCGTAATCACTTACCTTGCTCTAATTGCTATACGTTTATTTATGAGCTATTACTCAAAACCATTAGCAAAGATAAAATCACAATCACCACCATCAATAATGATCCAATTAAAGTTGCTGATTAAATGATTTTTCGCTGTCAGTGCTTCATCACTGCAGTAGTTTGTGTTTTCAACATCTAAGAAGAGGTTAGAGTTAACATTTTGAGAGCCAAAGTTAATCAATATCTGATCATATAATTCGCTTGATAATGGCACATTACTGAAAATATTATTAATATTGGTGACTGATGAAATGTCCCAGTTTGTTATTCCTGGATTCACATAATCTGCATAACTAAATAATGAGGAGATATCTGTTACATTTGAAGTGTTCCAATTACTGATGTTAAAATTGATATTTGAATTGGAAAACATACCGCTCATATTTGTAACCTGTGACACATCCCAACTGCTAGCATTGAGGTGAATTTTATCTGAAGTATTGAACATGTTTTTTGTTGACAATAATTGAGAAGTATTAGGAATACCAGAGCCTACCCAAAAATTATTTTTAAAAAGGAATAGTTCTTCCATACTGTACCATTTTGCTGTACCCCATTGGTTAATGGCCACCAATGGTGAACGGTCAATATAATCCTCAACAGAAAGAGAGGGGAAACCCTCATTATCAGGTAAGTTGTGTTGTATTCTGATTCTTTGAAATGTACTACTCAATGAATTACCATAGGAACAAGTGATAGAGCCTTCAACATTATAATGTTCAAAAACACCGTCGTTGTTACAATCAACGTTGTAATCAATTAAAGCATTACTTGTTAACACTGATGGGTCTATGGTGACTGCGGAGCTTGAAGAAACAGTAAATACGAGGTCGCTTTCAGGCGCTTGATAACATTGCCAACCCTTATCGCTTATCGTCCAGTTTAACTCATCAATTAAATGATTTTTTGCAATTGAGGATTCAATAGAACAATACGTGCTATCACCAGCAGAAAACACTATATTGGGTACTGTTATGTTATTCTTTAGATGTATCAATAATTGCTCGTAGCTTTCTATAGAAAGCCTTACGTCCATAAACATATTGGTCATGTCTACAATAGATGAAAAATTTGGTAAATCTTCACTATCAATAGTCATGTTTTGCGCACCAGCAAAAGCACCATTCATGCTTTTCCATGGATTATTACCCCATTGTTTAATTGACAGGAGTTTAAGTGAATCACCGCTATTATTGAAATAGATAGCAGGAAAGCCATCATTAGCCATATCATCATGAATGATTCTGACATCATAAATACCCGGTTCTGAATAGTTGCAAGTATAAATATCATCGAGCATGTCTGCGTCTATGAAGCCATCATTATTGCAATCCACGGCATAATTGTAACCTGTTTCAACAGGATTGATCGGAATGATAAACTGTTGATCACTTGATTGACCCGTATTATCGGTTTTTACAGAAATGATAAAATGATTTAAGCATTGATAACCACCATCTTCAATGATCCATTGCCGATCCGCAAGTAAGTCGTTTTTTGCTTCTATGGCTATTTGCGAACAATAATGATTTTCTCCTGCACCAAAGTTAACGTTTTGTTGAACATTTTGACTGGCAAAATTATCCAGTAAATGTTCATAAATATTATTTGAGAAGACATATTCTTCAAACATATTTGTCATATCATTCACTTGAGGTATTTCCCAATGCCCTAAAATAAGGTCATTAATATTGGCACTTGCAAACATATTCCTCATATCTGTTACACTTGAAGTATCCCATTGATTGATATTTAAATTGATCTCATTAGCATTATCAAGGAGGCTTGCAAATGGGTTGGAACGTTCAAACATACTCCTCATGCTGGTTACAGCAGAAGTATTCCATTGATTTAGATTTAAATCTGTAAACTTTGCCTCATAAAACATACTACTCATGTCAATAACACTAGATGTATCCCACTGGCTGATATTCACATTTGATAAATTAACGCGGTTAAATATTGAGTTCATATCTGTTACAGCTGATGTATTCCATTGACTAACATCCCATATTAAAATCTTGGAACCATTGAACATACTCCTCATATTAGTGACTTTAGAAGTATCCCAGGTATCCACCGCAAGTCGTGGTAAATTAACACCTATAAACATACCACTCATATCAATGACTTGTGAAGTATCCCATCTGCTGACATCTAAACCAGTGACTTCTGCACCTGAGAACATACTCGACATTTGTGTTACCTGACGCGTATTCCAATCACTCACATTTAATTGCTGGATATTGGTTCCTCTAAACATATCAGTCATGGAGGTTACTGAAGAGGTCTCCCACTCACTGACATCAATCAAGTGTATGGATGAGTTGTTTAGAAACATGGAATTAAGGCTCGTAACTTCAGAAAAATTTGGCGTATCTGTGTTGACTAATAGGATATTCTCCATGTTTGCAAAACAATATGACATGGATTGCCAACGGCTAGTCCCCCAGTTATTGAGTAACAATATATTATCTCTGTTTTCATTACCGAATCCGAAAATACAAGCAGGAAATCCCAGTCCAGTATTATGATCATGTTTAATTGCTATGGTATGGATTTCTCCTTCATCAATTGTTGAAAAGTCGCAGGTATAATTACCCCCAACAGCTTCAGCTTCTAATATTCCATCGTTATTACAGTCAACATCGTATTGGTAATCATATAAATCATTGGTAACTATGTCGAATGAACTGCCTTCAACTGTAATTATGAAGTCATCAGATTCAACGGGGCAATATTTTCCGCCATCATTGATAGCCCAACCCCTGGTAATCAATTGTAATCTGGCATTTTCAGCTTCTTCGCTACAATATTGACTATGACGGATGTTCAAGTATCCTATATCATTAAGATTATATTTATTAAGATTTATTAAAAATGCATCGTATTGAAAAGTAGGAAAGTGAACTTTTTCAAATGCCTGAAAAAAATCATTAATTTGTGGTAGTCGCCATTGGCTTATATCGATGGTGACATTTTTTGCATTTAATAAAAGTCGCCAAAGGCTTGTTAATGAAGATAATTCCCAGTTAGATGTGTTGATGTTCATATTTTTTGCATTATTAAACATGCCAGCTATAGATGTAACTGAGGAGGTATCCCAATTAGTTGTATCAATAATAATATCTTTGGAATCACGAAACATACTAGACATTTCTGTAACTGAAGAAGTATCCCAATTTTTTGTTTTGACCTGAAGGTTAATAGCCTCGGCAAACATATTGCTCATATCAGTGATTGATGTAGTGTTCCAGTTATCGGAATCAATAATAGAATTATAAGTATTTTCAAAAAAGTGGTCCATTGAATTAATTTGGGAAAAACCCCAGTTTGAAACATTTAATCTAGACTCACTTATTGCAGTAAAGATAAAGTCCATTTCCATAACTGAAGAAGTGTCCCAGTTATTGGCATTAAGTATGATACCATAACTATTCCAGAACATAGCCTCCATTGATGTTACCTGAGAGGTATCCCAGTCATCAACATTGATGGTAGTGTTAAATGCATTAAAAAACATGAAGTCCATATTTGTTACAGAAGAAGTATTCCAATTAGATATATTTAAATCTGATTCATTTACGTTGTAAAACATAGAGTTCATGTCAGTTACAGAAGAAGTATCCCACTGACTTAAGTCAGGAATGTTAGTTGCTTGATAAAATAAGCCAGCCATACTGGTCACTAATGCTGTATTCCATTGGCTGATGTCTATCATGTTAATTTGATCATTGAAATCGAATAAAGGAAAAACAATGCTCATTTTGGTAACAGAAGAGGTATTCCATTGACTTAAGTCAGGCATATTTGAGGCATGACGCAAAAACATTCCACTAATATCGGTGACTGATGAAATGTCCCATAAGCTAACATCTGGAAGAATAGTTATGTTTTGACGTGTGCTATTTATAGCATCATGAACCCCAAACATACTGTTCATATTTGTAACGCTAGAAACATCCCAGTCTGTGGTATTCAAATTATCCATTTTGGAATCATAAAACATGGATTGCATATCTGTGACTTGAGAAAAATTAGGGGAATCTGTTGTTATATCATGGAAGTTAGTTGTTTTAGCAAAGGCATAAGCCATATTGGTCCAGATACCTGTGCCCCACTGACCAACAGAGATCAGTTTGTAACTGTCTCTCAAGCGGTCTTCAGGATTTCCAAATTGAATGGAAGGAAAACCAAGGCCAGTATTGTCATCATGAATAATCCGGACTTTATATTCACCGATTTTATTGTATTCACAGGTGTAATCACCTGTGATATTTGTAGCATCAACAATGCCGTCATTGTTACAATCTACTGCATAATCATAGGATTCTGATGGATTGGTGGGTATTGTAAATTGGTTAAAACCAGATTCACCGTAATGATCCGTCTGTATAGTAATGATAAAGTCATCAGGATCAGCCCTGCTTGTTTGTATAAAAATAACGGTCAAAATTAGTAGGGTAATGTATTTCATTTTTAGTTTTCTTTTCCTTTGTCAATATGTAAGGTTTGCTGGAATCTTTATTTAAAACTGTTGGTAAAGATAACATCGCAACTATCACTATAAATTATTACCCAGTTAAAATTATTAATCAAATAATTTTTTGCAACCAAAGCTACTTTAGTGCAATAAGTAGCTTCTCCAACATTTAATGCAGATTAATCTTGATACTTTGTGAACTAAAATAATCCCTGTTTCACTTGATTTGTCTTCGGAAACCTGTTTTGAGGCAGCCAGAATTACGATAGCAATTGACAAGTCAAAGCGTCCAGATTCTCTGGGTAAATCTGTTGGAGACAAATTAATCGTAATGGGTTGTTTAGGAAAACCCAGGTGAGAATTTAAAATAGCTGCCAGTACTCTATCCTTACTTTCCTTAACCACAATCTCGGATAAACCAACAATTGATAGGCTAGGCAAATCCTTTAATAAGTGTACCTCAACGTGGAACAAAGAGGCATCAATACCACTTTGTGCCCGCGAATAAACTATTGCAAATTATGATATCCCTGTTATTTCCCAGAGCTCTCCCCTTAAGTTACAAAAATGCGGCTAAAATGTCTCCTATAAAACTTGACGACTACACATCAGGTAGATACTGTCTTAATAATCCAGTAATATTTTGGAATATTTCATATGAGTTTTACCCATTAACAATATCTGTTGCGCCGGTATATACTAATTTGTTATTAAAGAGCCACAATAATAACGTGGCTCCTTAATTCACAAATTTCTATCATTTGCGTCTTGGCGGTGCAAGAGTTGAGTGTCTCAGTGCTTGACAACTGAACTCATAATTGACCGTGGCAGGCATAAGACTAATACTTAAAATAGTAATACCATAAACTGTATGACTGTGATAGTAAAAGTTATCGTAGATAGTAGCATGCATGACATTTTGACATAATTCCTTTGCATAAGGTTTAATGGTATTGTTAATGTCCGTACACTGGGATAAAGACATGCTTCCGCATTCTAATGTATCCACAACACTGTTCATTCCATAAACAATGGGATCATCATGATTGCCATGATTGAATTCTGTAGCTTGTGAAAGGCCTGAAATTAGTAAAGATACTAGCACTGTAGATTTAAATGATATTTTCATATTTTCCTCAATAGATTATTAAAATTATTTGTTGCAATAACAACAGCCAGAATATTAATTGTTTCCATTAATTTGAACAAGTGTATTACAGGGAAGACTACGGGTAGAAATGAGTGTTCAAAATATTTACCCTATTATTACCCCTGTTTTACAATCAATATAAGAGTAGAAGGTGGTAATATGCTTAGACATCTATAAAATGAAGCCCTTGTTTTGTCAAAGCAACCAAAAAGGTACAATATTGAATCTACTTAGATCTTTTAGAGCGAGTGCATTTTTATCCTTACTAATTGTAAATTTATCCCACTCAAATGAATGCCGAGATGCATTTGTAAAAGGTAAAATTCGGGATGCGCAAAGAATTTGTCAAAACATGAGTCAAAATCACGCAAAAGGCACTCAGGAGTTCATTTGGGCAAAGTTGATTTTATTTGATACGGCTCACTATTTGGGAGAACAGGAAAAAGCTTATTATCAACTAATTGATTTAGCAGAATTAGAATTGTCTCAAAATTTTAAATATGAGTTACTTAGACGGCAGGGGCATTATTACAGGTTACAAAAAAGACACTCAAATGCAGAAAACTATTACAGGGAAGCATTGACCATTGCAGAACAACTTAATAACAAGTTATATCTGGCCAAATCATATAATGATATGGGGCTGATGGGGCTTAAGAAGAATCAGTATGAATATTCAATAGATTTTTTTAAAAAAAGCCTGAAGATCAAGCGAGAACTGGGCGATGACTCCTTGGTTCGTTCTACTATTACAAACCTGGGACTGTTGTATTATCGTACAGGTGATTATAAGGAAGCCATTGAAAATTATAAAATTGCTGAAACAATTTTGACAAACAAAATTGAAGACTCTAATCTGACAAGCCAACACCAATTAATACACCTCTATTCTTATTTGGCTGCTGCTTACAATAAGTTAAACGATGAAAAGTTGGCAGAAAACTATTTATTGTTGCTAGATAAAAATATAAAAAATCTCCACAACGACACAGAAATACTTAATAGGTATGTGAACCTAACAGAAGTTTTAATTGACACTGGAAGTTATGAAGTTGCAAGAAGAGTGATAAACAAGGCAAACTTAGAATACAAAAATAATGAAAGTAACAATGCACAGCTATTTTACCAGATGGGTTTATTAGAGAGCCAGTTTAACAATAATAAGTTGGCGAAAATACATGCAAACAACGCTTTGGCTGAAATGAATCACCATCAAGACTTTAGCTTATCCACCAAGCTCTATTTGTTACTTTCTCAAATTGAAGAATCCTTAATTGAAACTTCAAGTTCATTAAAATGGTTTAAACGCTATCATGAGGCCTCCATTCAAGATTTGAAAGATCAAATTGATAGTGACTTTAAAGTACAAAAATATGAAATGATACTTGAGGATAAGCGCTTGGCACTGATTCAGCTGCGTTTAAGTCAAGTGCAATTAGAAAAGAGAAATTATATATTTGGCTTGGGGTTTATAATTCTAATGATCCTTCTTAGTGTTGCAATGATCATCTTTCACTATCAACGCAAAGTGATGAAAACCAAAGCTCTTTTACTGAACAAAGATATTGAAAAGCACAAACAGATACTTAGTATTTTGCAAAAAACACCAATAAACTTTGAACACGTATTTAAAAATAAAAAATTTCCTTTGCTTGTACTAGATGAAAGTGATGGTATATTATTTTGTAATTGGAGGTGGGATTTAGAACTACAGGAGTCTATTGTAAGCCACTTAAAACAGAGTAACGAACAGGTCTTTTCTAAAGAAATGTTAGTGAACGAAAAAATGAAAATCTTTGTTAAAAACCTGGATGAAAAATTTACGCATATAAATGTTCAAAATATTCTCACCAACAAATATCTCTTGTTATCATTTTGTAATTCTGAAATCAATTTAGGGCTGGAAACTGAACTCAATGCGATGTCACAGTTTGACTTCTACTTGAAACAGAATCGAGTGAATGACCTTACTTATCTCAGGCAACTTATAGTAGACTGTATGTGTTTATGTATAGATATTTGGTATAAAGCAACATCTAGCAATCGTGTCTAATTCGCCGATCAAAGTAAAATTTGGAAAATTAATATTGATGATGGAAGGTTGCGAACTCGGTCATTAGATAAATATTTATCTTTAAAAGGTATACCCAAAAACCCGAGAATTCAGCCTGTAATTAAGTCCTGTCAATTTCTTTTATCGATGCAGCAGGTGAGTTCCCGTGACAAATCTAGGGTCGAGTTTTATTTAAGTAAATTGACTCAGTTTACATAAATCAATCATAAGATATTGAATATAAAGATATTATTTTTTGGTAAAAAAGTTTTTACCCTATTTTTTTATTTCTCAACTGGGCTTTTCAATTAAAATCATGGAAAATAACCCACTTTATTAAACTAGGGGGAAGGTTCAATGAGCAAGTATGTTTTGGCTGTTAACGCAATGTTTTTTATTTTTACAGTGAGCTCACATGAGTTACCACATCAATCTCAACTCAGCTCTTCATCATGTCCTCATGATTCAAGTATGCAAATTCATACACTTCAGTTAGAAGAAATTGAATACTGGTATGGTGACACAAATAGTTATTCAATATTGGGTAAAGACTTTGACTTACCAGAAAGTTACATCAGTTATGATGAGGCTATTGAACAAATGTCTTTTGATCAATACGGAAATATAATACCTGAGCTATCTGAAATTGATTGTTCCATTTATATTGGTGAAGACTCTGAGCTACAAAGGCTATGTGGGGAAGTGGATCACTTTCTTAGAGCTGCTCATGCCGCAATCAATTACTGTCAGGATAACTTTGGGCAGCACCCATATTTTATTGGTCCACAAAACTTTTTGGATGCTATCAACGAGGACACTCTAGGTGAACACCATAATACATATGATACATCTGAAACCATTTGGTTTTCTTGTATAAGTTATTGTGATCTGGTTGAAAGGTAACCTATTCAAACACAAATAGTTGCCAAACTCACAATCTGTTGAGAATTATGAAGAGCTAATACCTAAAGATTATAAACCTGTCTAGTACGTTGCTGGCACGACACTTACATAAATTCAACAGATAATTGTTATCACCAATACTATAATGGACCACCCACCAGTTGAAAACTTAACCATTAAAAGTCATATTAATGCTAGAATAATAAGCAGATCATTAGATTTTTAGAATAATGGTGTCTTTCTTGATTTTTTGGTCTATACCTTTATCACTAATTTGGGGCTCACACTATGCAATCCAATATTCAAAAAAAAATAGATCATGTTGTCATATTAATGATGGAAAACCGATCCTTGGACAACCTCTTGGGCTGGCTATATGAAACCAAACAACCACAACACTTTCTTCCTGCTGGTACTCCTGAAAAATATAAGGGGCTTACAGGTACAGGCTATTCAAACCCCCTATACCTTAATGTCCCTAGTTCAGAAATAAAAGCCACCAAAGGAAAAAGTCATTTTCGTGTCCCAAACCCAGACCCCAATGAATGCTTTAAACACATGAACAAACAATTATTTGGACTAGAAATTGATAAATCTCATTGCAACTGGTTACCTAAAGAAGGCACCATACCAGGTATGCAAGGGTTTCTTGCTGATTATCGCACAGCCAAATGTTCAAATGAAAAAATTGCCCCGCAAATTATGCAGTCTTATACGCCTGAAAACCTGACAGTATTAAGCGCTGTGGCTCAACAATATGCGGTTTCGGACAATTATCATGCCTCTTGCCCAACTCAAACCTGGCCTAACAGAGCGTTTATGCATGCAGGTACTTCAGAAGGGAATGTTAATAATTCTCCTTATTTACCCTATAATAGCAAAACTATTTTTAATGTGTTTGAAGAGGCTAATGAGTCCTGGAAAGTCTATAAATCCAGTAAAATCGTTCCCTCTTTAACCAGAATACAGATGTGTCAATTATGGGATTTTGAATTAGATGACCATTTTCAACATGTTGATGATTTTATTGATGCTTGTAACACCCCAGATAAATGTACATTACCAGCTTATTCTTTTATTGAACCGAGTTTTGTTATTGAAGAAGGTAATAATGCCACAAGCGAACACCCTCCAGCAAACGTCTGTGCTGGTGATCATTTTTTACAAAAAATAGTTAATTCTGTAGTCAACAGTCCGTATTTTGACAAGATTTTACTTATTGTAAATTATGATGAACACGGTGGTTGCCCTGACCATGTTCCCCCAAGTTGGAACGCTGTTCCCCCAGATGAAAAAAGCCTGCAAAGTAAATCAGAGTTTCATTTTAACCGTTATGGTGTACGTGTTCCCGCTCTTTTTGTGTCTCCGTACATTTTACCAAACACTTGTATAAGAGCCAGTGACGATCCATGGAGTTGCAACCCTAAACAACCTTTTGATCACACTTCTCTTTTAGCTATGCTGCTTGATTGGAAAAATATAGATCGAAAATGCTTACCCAGCAAACGCGTACAGGCAGCCCCAAAGAACTTGTTTGATGACCTATTAACTGGTAAAAAAGACACCAACAGACCCACTCAACCATTTATGGCTCAATGTATATTTAAGAAACAAAGTTGCTGGTCAAGATTAAAAAATTTTTTCAAAAACCTATTTGGTATTTGTGCAGATGGATATTCATTAACATCATTACAACAAAGTATTTTAATAGCCGATCTACATTATCGAATTGCACAATCAAATAAATTTAAAACAAACGAACGTGCCAGTCAAAGTGCGATTGATGATTTGTTAAGTAAAGTAAAAACAGAAAAACAAATGTATGCTCATTTTCAATCGTTTATTGTGAAATGATTTATAGCAGGTAAAACTAGATATTGCCAGATTAACTTCTGGCACTAAACCGGTGACTACAAGTAAATAGGCCAAGACTGAACTTCTACAAGTTACAATATTATGCTGTAGGATTAATTTGTAGAAGTTCAAATATCACTATCAA
>JQIA01001048.1_pt1 | contig 14775 bp, 10 predicted proteins | sample 811431 | NCBI WGS metagenome assembly JQIA01 (sample SAMN02998118, study PRJNA258478) | marine sediment metagenome | biome: marine; feature: seafloor; material: sediment; isolation source: oil-polluted sediment collected from 3 locations (0.5 km, 0.7 km and 0.9 km)... | place: USA: Gulf of Mexico ... | reverse complement strand
AACTGATGTTTTACCACCCGCTCCACGACCCCTTTTGCCAGTTTTTTTACCTCCAATAAACGCATCATCTAGCTCAATAATACCAGATAGCTTATACTTGTTATCCCTGTCACCCATTGCTTTGCGTAGGATTTTGAGTAACCTATAGGCAGTTCTCCATGTACAGCCTATTAATTTAGATAAGCGCAATGCAGATATGCCTCCTTTATCACTACTTATCCAGTATATTGCCCAAAACCATTTGGTTAACGGTATCCTAGTATTCTCAAATAGTGTTCCTGAAATTATAGAGGTTTGTTTATGACATGTACTACATTCATAATAATGACGTTTAGGAGAATAGTAACCGTGATTATTTTCACAATGGTGGCAAATAAATCCATTAGGCCATTTTTCTGAACCAATATAGCTCATACATTCTTCATGAGTTGAGTATTTTTGTTGCCAATCATAAAAACTGATGTTTTCTTGTTGCATTAGAGGTACCTCTTTACTTGAAAACCATAGTTTAGGTTATGAGATTCTCAAATCTTGAGAATCTGCGTCGTGAAACAGGAAAATAGTGCACAGCCATGTTTTTTTAATTACTTTATTCAAGAGTTTTTGCGAATTTAGCCACTTTTTTTGTCAATGGAATCCATTGCTTATTATGTTCTTTGCTATCAATGGTTTTTAAGATACCATTTTCAACAATAACTTTGCCGTTAACAATAGTATAAGTGACATTCTGCGGGTAGGCAGCAAAGGCAATTGTTGCGAATGGGTCATAGTTTGGTTGTGTATTGACAGCATCGGTGTCAATGATAATAATATCGGCTTTTTTGCCTACTTCTAAAGAGCCTATTTCATCATCCATGTCTAATGCACGCGCACCGCCCATGGTAGCCATATCAACCAGTTCATAAGGTGTAAAACGAGAATTATCTTTGCTAGGTAATCGCGCAACGGCTGCTGCGTAACTCATAACATTCATGATATCCATTTGGTTTGAACTCATCGGGCCATCAGTACCTAAACCTATATCTAATTTCATTTTGTACATTTCCCATGCAGGAGATATGCCAGTACCAGCACGACTATTCGCTTTAGGGTTATGAGCTATGCCAACACCATGTTTTTTTAGGATGTTCATGTCATTTCTATCTAAAAAAATAACGTGTGCTGCTAACAATTTGTCAGACAAAAAGCCAATATCTTCTAGGTATTTAATAATGGATTTGTTTTCTGCTATAGGATTTATGCGTTCACTAATTAATTGCTTTTCACCGATAGATTCAGTCACGTGAACCAGCATGGGAACATTCTCTTTCTCTGCCAATGCTTTGGACTTCAATAACCATTCAGGGGTCACTGTGTAAGTTGCGTGTGGTGCTATTGCAGGAGTAATAAGCGGGTGATCTTTCCACTCGGATATGAATTTTTTTGCATATTGGAAGCCACCATAGGGTTCTGGTGCATCAACCACAGGAAATTGAATAACGGTTTCCCCTAAAACGCCACGGATACCCACTTGGGCGACTGATTTGGCCACTTCATCCTCATGATAATACATGTCAGCAACCATAGTGACACCAGATAAGGCTAATTCCATTGCTGCTTGGCGGGAGGCAATACGGATTAAATCACGAGATAATAGTTCTTTTTCTAATGGAAAGAAAAATTTAAACAATCGATCTTTTACACCATTTTCTCCAAGACCTCTAAATGCAACCATGGGAATATGATTATGTAAGTTAATCATGCCTGGCATGGCAATATCACCATCAGCATCGATGAGCTTTTTCGCTTTATATTTTGTGGCGATACTATTTGTACCAATAGCAATAATTCGATTGTCTTTAACGACAATCACTCCATTCTCATAGACGTTTTTATCATTATCCATTGTTAATATTTGTGCATTTGTAATCATCAAATCTGCATTTGCCTGTGGTATCTTATACTCTGATGCGCATATTCCTGTGAATAATAAAGAACTAATAATAACTGATAATAATTTTATTTTAATTGTTTCCATCTTTCCTCAAGTTTTTAATTCTTATAATACCCTAATCCCGACATAGAAAACAAAATGATATCACATATCCTTGATGCACCTAAGAAATTTACAAAATTCCTAATCACCAATAAGGTCGATTATTTCATATAAGAATAGAATCCATTTGATTTTATAAAGCCATTCTTGTATAAAATATTTGACCTGTGTGTCCGGTTTTAGAAAATTCCTTATACATATCAATTATTTACACTCTCAAGCTCGTTTCTATATCGGGATTAGGGTAAAAAGTGTGTTGCAAAGCATATTGTATCATTTGATTGGACAAATGGGTCCCCTATGTCGCCATACCTGTCTCCAAAAGGTGGAAATAGAAAGTATGCAAAGTTTAAGAATCAATATCCCTGACCGCATTGATTAACTTCATTGATTAGTATTAATGCTTTATCAATTCTTGCCAGCTTCTATTTTTATTTATTAAATTTTTAGTATCAGAGCTTATTCTATGTGTTCCATGACAGCCAGCACAAGCAAGTACTGCAAAAGTACCAAGTGCCATACCTTGCTCTTTTATTGTTCCATGGGTTAGTTCGAGTTTAAGTTGTACCAATGTCTCTTTAATTACTGAACCTGGATAAAGTTTTTCATCACTCTTGTGACAGCTCTTACAGCTACTACCAAGTAAATCAAGATTTTTAGTTAGCTTTTTTAATGCCAATAGAGCTGTATTAACCTGCTTGTCTGTTGAAGCTATTTTGATTTGGTTTACCTGTCGTCCAAGTGTTATCATGTGCTTATCAAAAGTAGTATTATTTGAAAGTTTTATTCTGGAAAAATTAGGACTGCGATAGATTAAGGCAGTAATTGCACGATAATCTGTATGACAAGCATCACAATTGGTTTGAATGTTACTTATATCTTGTATAATCAAATCAAAGTTTTTATTTTGTGCATGGGCTTTAATTTGAGTTATCAATGCCATATCAATTTTTTTTTGCCACTCAGGAACCATTTCAACTATTTTTGAGTAATGTTCACTAAACTGAGATAGCCACTTATTTAAAAGTTCAGAATTTTGATTTTTAGCATAAAGCTCGACAGCTTGAAGTTCTCTGCGTAGTTTGAACATATTATGTAGCCAAACCTGGCGTTTATTTTGTGGTTTATACCATTGTGCTAAAGAGCTTGGGGGGGTCTTAATTAGAGTGACTTTATCTTCATGCAATATAATAACTGCACCAACAACGGTCAAGATTAATAGTTGGAATAAAATAAAGTAGAGCCATTTCCATTTCATAGTTGTTAGTTTATATAAATATAAAGGTGGTTATTAGACCTCAAGTCATTCTTTCTAGCAAGTAAGCAATACAGATAAGACTCTAAAATTCTAATATAATAAACTAGGCTAAGTCACGAACAAGTTACTTGATGTTTCCCCAAAAAACTTGACCTACTATGTTCAGCCTTATATATTTTGTACAAAATCAACGGTTAGACTTCATTAATTTTAAAAGCAGCAGGTATAAAAACATGACATTTAAAGAAATCCACCATAAAGCCATTGAGAGAAAAGGTGGGGAAAAACAACTTAATAAATTATTAACTCCTGTTCTATCTCAGAAGCAATTATCAAAAGTTGGCGATGATCGTTTTTTAGCTATGATGTGTAAAGCCATTAATCAAGCAGGGTTTAATTGGACAGTTATTAATAATAAGTGGTCACAATTTGAAGAAGCTTTTTTTAATTTTGATGTGGAAAAATTGTATTTCATGCCACAAGAACATTGGGAAGCTTATACTAAAGATAAGCGAGTTGTTCGAAACTGGATCAAAATTAAAGCCGTTATGGAAAACACTGGATTTATATATTATACAGCGCAAGACCATGGAAGCTTTGCCAAATTCATTGCTGACTGGCCCACCTCCGATCAAATCGGATTAATGGCGTATTTAAAGAAAAATGGTACAAGACTCGGAGGTAACACTGGTCACTGGTTTTTACGTTATGTAGGCAAAGATTGCTTTACAACATCGCATGATGTTATTGGAGCCATTCAACAGCAAGGGCATGATATTAAAGATCATCCAACGTCCAAACGGGATTTAACGGTTGTACAAGATGTATTTAATCAATGGCACCAAGAAACAGGCCTTTGCTATACACACTTAAGTAAAATAGCTGCTTATTCAAGAGGAGAAAACAATGAAACTGAAGCTATTATTGCACAGAATGAAAAATTTCAAGTGAAATAATAGGGGATAAAAAAGACAGGTACTATTTTACTTCTAAGCAATTTTTAGCAAGATATAAAGTCATTATTTGTCTAAAACCATTCAGGTACAAACTGTAACAAAGTAGAGTTAAACCATGTTATTTAAAGATAAAGTACTACATTTATGTCGATTGTATGAAATATTCAGGTATATGCTCTTATAATAAATTTTTAGTTGTTCAATAAGAAATTAGTAAATGAATAAAGTTACAGATTATTGCAAGGATATAAATGAGTGGGCAAATCGTTGGAATCGAGAAGAAGACATTGACGTTGGTGAGAGAATATTAAGACATGTCTTTGTCCCTTTTTTTGAATTTTTAATCGAAAAACAATTGACAAAAAAAACCATTATAAAACATATGGATAATATTTGGTTACTCGGAGGCGAAATTATTGATGGAGTTAATTTTGACGAAGAATTGAGAAAAATTAATGAATTTAAGTTAGTTCTGGAATTCATTGATAGTGATGGTGGACTTGTGTCAAGTCACAATGAAACCCAAGCAGAAGAAAGATCCTATGATAGTAGTTGTAAAAAGTTATACAACTATCTGAAATCTAATAATCAGTTAGGAAGTTGATTTAATGTCAGGAAAGATAGTATTTAAGATGCTTTTGTTACATCCGTTTGTTTCGACATTATTTTTAATTTAAACAATAAAATGGACGCTCATTCGTCCATTCAATTGATTCAAATAGCTACCTTTGTGCCAAAGCCTTATCGAACTCTGATTTGGCGTGTTGAAACTGATACAGTGATTTTTCAACATACAACAGGACTTCATCAACATAACCATCAGTTGATGCAGACCAGACACGGTTGATGTACCTTTCTCCAGCCGCGAAGCTAGACATGATGTCGGCAAAATGTTGAATGCCAAACAAGTGTTTCATGCTATCGCGGGCATCGGCAAAATTAATCAGATCATCACGAAATATCTTGTCAATTTCAAAACGCATCTCATAAGTAGGTACTTTCTCTTTTCGACCATCTAATTCTTGTAAATTAACCAAGATATTGTCCAATGATGTAATCAGTGTGGCTTTGTTTGTTTGTAATAAATCACCCGACTTTGCCTCTGCATTAGATAAGCTTTTGTACCAAAAGGCACCGGCAAATCCAACCACTAGAACAGGGACAAAATAATTCCAATTGATTACTTTTTCATCTAACGATGCCAAGTAGGCACCAGCTGTGAAAGCGATTACAACCAATAAAAATGCTAAATTTTTCATAATATTCTCCTTACCCTGCCGATGCGATGACATAAACAGCATTACCCACACCAACCAGAGCTTCACCGACTATTAAACCAGCTGCAATTGGAATACCTTTGTTTTCAGACCAACTTTTGCCTGCTTTTTTATCGGTAACTTCGCGAATAACTGTACCGATTGCATAAGTTAATACAATATTAAATGGTAGATAAAAACCAAGTCCTACCGTAATACCCAAGCCAGCTTGTAATAATGACAACAAGCCACCAAGTAGAGCCCCACCCACATATTTTTCAGTAGGAACATCTCCGCCTGTTATGCCTTCTACCATAGATGCCAGTGCTTGGCCTTGAGGTGCTGGAAATTGATCTCCGCCTAAACCAAAGGCTTTATCGAGCATGAAAATTAAGATTATGATGACTATTGGGCCTAACCAAGCTCCGGCAAATTGTCCCAATTGTTGTTGTTTTGGAGTCGCACCAACCAAATAGCCTGTTTTTAAATCTAACATCAAATCAGTGGCCTGACTCATGGCCACACAAGTAGCAGCTCCGACCGTAACCGCTGCTACGATAGCTGGTCCAGTACTCATGCCACCAAAAGCCTGAGTAACCATGATCAACAATGTCACTGCAATCAATGTCATGCCAGATAATGGCGACCAATTGGTTCGACCAATGGCTTCAGACAAGATAATGCCTGCCATCCATATCCACAATGTTCCAAGTACAGCCATGGTAATGCCACGCATCAACCCCACTTCTTCAGCAGAAGTCACAGCAATAACTCCCAATAATATGGCAGAAGCAACAATGGCAATATACAACAGTTTAATCGGCATTTCATCTTTGCTCATGACACTATCGGCTTTGGATGAAGATTGCATAGATTTAACCGCAGATTTAATCAAGGGTAAAGCAAACATAACACCGACAATAGCGCCACCGATTAACATGCCAATACCTGTGGGCCTAAATAACAATACACGTAATTGATTGGGGTCAGTAATCGCAATTCCAGCTGCATCTTTCGGGAACATGTTAAAAATGTCGAGCATCGGTGCTAACACCCAATAACAAACAAAGCCACCAATAATAAATGCCAAGCCTCCACGGCCAGCAATAAATGCCACACCAATGGTCATGAGTGATAAATACCAGGTGCCATTTAGGTATTCAGGCAGTCCTAATTGTTCAAATAAATGCCAATCTTCAACGCCTAAATAAAGCGTAATAAAATGTACCAGACCTGATACAACCATGGCGCCAACTAGCATTAATGCTTTGTTGATACCAGCACCTGGAGATTTTAGAATGGAAGCAACAGCCACACCACCAGGGTAGGTTAGACGTTCATAATCAATCATTTGTTTGCGCAATGGAATTATGAAAGCTATGCCTAAAAACGCACCAGCTATTGCACCAAAGGTAAGCACATAAGGGTTGAAGTCAGTTCCATAACCTAAAATAAAGATGGCTGGAACCGAAAACATCATGCCAGATGATGCACCATTCACAGCAGATGCAACAGTTTGAGTTACATTGTTCTCAACGATAGAACGGCGACGTAAAATACCACGTAATATACCAAAACCTAAAATGGCCGCCAATTCCGAACCCTCAATCGAAAAGCCTAATTTTAAGGAGGCATAACCAATTGAGACCGCCAAGATAACACCCAAAAAATACCCAACAAGCAAAGCATGCATGGTTAATTCAGGATACGGCCCAGTGGTAATTGGGCCAGGAACTGCCACTGGTGCGGCAGTATTTTGTTCTGACATGTTTATCCCCTAATTTGCAAAGCCAATAAGTATACCCTAATGTGGTTTTTTCATCAAATTTAAGGCCTGGAGCAATTTAAAATGAGCTCAAAACAATATGAAAGCATAATTTTAAAATTTAAGATATGATTTAATAGCTGTCAGGTTTCACTACCTATCTGTTAAATTTAAGATACAAAATATTATATGCTCACTGCCTTAACTTTTTTAAGTTTGCAATTTTGGAGCTACTATTTATTGCTTGATGCCTTAATTCTGCCCAAATAAAGCTAACAATACAATGGCTTACATAGTTAGTGCCTGACCGAGAAAGAGGTAATCTACTGCGGAAAAGCTGGATTTGACCAAAATATCCCATAATCTTCGTCAAATAGCTCACTATTCTCCTCATATTATGAAATATTTTGCTTCAAACCAGACTTTCCCTCGATACGATTCCTTTCTCGGTCAAGTACTAGTTAGTTCTTTAATGAATGTTGATTTTGTTGGAGTTTGACTTATCTTTTACTTCTCCAAAAGATTAGTACAAATACAGAAGTTAAGATTAAACCAATAATCAATGGTACAAAGGTCCAAATACTTGCTCCAGTTTTGATGACGGCTTGTTGTGGGTTTTCTGGGTCATAATAAATGTTTAATTTATTGCCCTTTTTATAAGGCGAGCTTGCTAACCATTGCTGAGCAATTAATTTATTCTTTAAACGGCTTTTTACTGTTTTACCCTCTCCAAAACTGAATTTATTGGACAGGTATTGCTTGTCCTTGTCTTGGTAGTGGTAGGAAACACTGATATCGACTGTATTTTTGCTGTTTGTTGCGCTTGATGAGCTTATTGTTTCGGTTAAATTTATTCGTGCAATCGTTGCCATCGTTTGTTGCCAGTTTTTTGTTTTTTGCGCTTTGAGGACAAATTGACCACCAAACACACAAAGCACAACACCAATAATAATTGGAATACTAAGTATTGCAGTTTTACTGTAAGCCGGTGTTTTCATCATTCAATACCAAGGGCAGCTCTAAATTTACTTAGTTCTGATGTTTGTTGTTCGCCCAATGCATATTTGTGTTTTGTTTTATCATTAAGTGTCATCTTGATTTCATAAATTCCACCGCCAGTTGTTTCACCACGGTGACGAATAATCTTTGCTGAATTCAATTCACTTAAGTCAATACTAAGGTTGGGGTTTAATTGTCCATCTTTTTGAACTTTCAAATCAATTATACGTTTATCCGTTAATTTTAAGACGTGAGACGGATTGATGGCTCCTATTTTACTGGTTCCAGCTCTTAGGGTTGTTATTAACATTTCACCATTTAAATAATCGGGTTCAATTCTGATATTGTTTTCGGCAAACAATTTATAAAGTGTGTCCACAAGGTTTTGTCCATTAGCACTATCAATGGACAATGTTGAATAATTGTTTATATTTATTTGTTGAATACTGCCATCTTTGGGTTTAAAAATCAAATATAAGGATTCCATCTTTCCTGGATAATAGTCAAATAAACAAAATTCTGATAAATTGGTTTTAAGTTCAAATTCGTTATCACTATTAAACTGCAATAATTTTTTATTGGTGATGGTGTAACGATTTTTCTTGTCAGTGAATTGTTGTACTATTTCTTCATCAATGTCTAAATAAGAGGGACGGGCATTGCCATTTTGTTTAATAATTATGGATGCAAATTTATTGGCCAAAGCTTTGGAATCGACCATCGGTGAAATGGTCGATGAGTATTGCCTTTTCTCACCTTTAACGATTAAATCCAATAGCATGGTGTATTGACCTTTTTGCATGCATTCACACGATGACACATCAGCAACCGTATAGTGCTCTTTTATTTTTGATTGACCAAAAAAGGGGAAGTTTGTGTGGATAATTCGATACTGATTAGTGATGCCAAGCACACCACGAGCTCCACACATTGTGACTACTAATGCTTGTTCGCCAGTATTTAGGTGTTCGGCAAAGACTTTGTCTAAGTTTTTTTTTGTAACTATAAAGGGCATGATTTTTCCTCGTTAAATAAATTTATAAATTAAATAAGTAGCCACTACCATGACAATGGTGTAACCAAAACCAAATTTCAGAGTAACTGAAAATAATAAGCCAATAGGCAACATTCCTATAATGATAAACAGTAATATCTTCCACAAACCACGCATTAGTATTTTTTTAGGATTGTCTCTAGCGATAATTTCGGCTTTTCTCAGACTCATTTCTTGGCTTATGGGTTTGTTCTCAATGGTTTTGGCAAGGTTTGTTATATTTTCTAAACGATTTGTTAGTTTTTCGGTATCAAAATCATCTAGATTGGCAAATGTTGTGCCAAATGTTAATTGATCAGGAATTAGGGTTAACCCCCAAGATAAACATTGGCTTTGTTTACTGGTTAACTGTTGTAATATGTGTTTGATTGTGTCATCACTGGTACAAGCTTGAGCAAATAATTTGTCGGTTGCATATACTTCTTTATCTAAATAGTTCAAATCAATAACTTTAAATTTTCGGTATTTCAATGCTAAATTGGTAATACGTCGTAACCATTTATGGGTAATTTTATTTGCAATTACTAATCGAGTTTTTTGTTTAAAAGGCAGAACTATTTTCAGGCGTATGCCTTGAAAAGTTCGGTATCTTACGTGATGGTCAAGGTCGATGCCTCTGTATTTTGTGCGTTTTAAGACACTAAATGTACAAACCATTTCATAACCTTTAATCAGACCTTGGTATTTGGCAAATGCAGGGACACCATCGTTATAGGGTTTAAAACCAATCACATCAAATTGCTGATCAAGGTATTGGCAAACTTCTTTTCTCCCACCAATACCTGTAATGGCTCCAATGGGTTTGAGTTGAGGTTTTTTAGTCATTGCTTATCCATTTTGAAGATATAATTGATTCATTCTCTGTATTCACATAGATGTGTTGGTATTTGATGGACTTCTGCTCTGCAATAATTTTAATGAAATGATAAGTTTCATTATTATAGGAAATATAATAGTAGTTTGCTGCTAAATCATCTTGTTGATTAAAACCAGTTATAGCTTGAAAAAGCCTGTTATTGATTGAGTTCTCAAAACCATTTTCAAAGAACACATCAATTAAACTACTGGCATCGGCTGTATTGTTGTTGGTATCGGTATCATTTAAAAATGGAGCAGGGTTTAATATGGCTTGGATGTTAATGGTGTCTGATAGGGTTCCTGTAACCAAGGCTGAAACGGCAAATTGAATTTGACTATTGGCAGCAATACTAACAACATCAACTAGATTTCCACTGCCAGGAGATTGACTACAGTATGAAGAGCTGGCCAGACATCGCCAAATGCTAAAATCTAATCCAGCAGGTTCATCAACTTGTAACACGGCTTGGTGAATATTAATGGCATCATGGTTTATTAATGTCAAAGTAATATCAAATGCTTCTCCAACTGCTACAGCAGGATTTATCGCAGAAATTATAACTTCAATATCCGCATCGGTATCATCATCATTTATTGTTGCAAATGGTGGCGTTGTCGTATTTGTTGAAACCAGGGGGTTACTTGTATTGTTTAAACTAATGGTTATTGTTTCTTGGTCTTCTGAATCTATATCATTAAGTACTGACACAGGAATTATAACTGAAGATGCCATTGCGGAAATTGTTGCAATACCAGAAACCTGCATGTAGTCACTGGTATGGTTTGCAGTTCCTGCAAGTGAATAGTTGATTTCTGTATCTGTTTCACTTATACCCCCAGTTAATGTTAATTCAAATCCTCCATTGGTTGCAGGTTCTGATAAATTTTGTGAATTGCTAACTGAAATTAAACCTGTCTCATTATCTTCAATACTAACAACTAACCCATTAGTACTGTTATCAATACTAACAGAGGCTAATCCTCCACTTATACTTGTGATTGTGATATTTAAGTCTTCGGTCCCTTCAATAAAATTATCATCAATTGGGTTGATGTTAATTTCTATGAATTCATTTAAGGCAGGTAATACAACTGAACCCGATAAAGCAGTATAGTCAGAGTCTACAGTAGCAGTATTGCCATTATAGGTATAATCAATGGTAATGTCTTGGGTGTCTCTTAATGCTGAATCATTTGGAGCGGCTGCATTATTGAGTAATTTAAATTTAACTGTGGCGGATGTTGCTGGTTCAATGGCGTGATTGACAAGTTCTAATGCTATTTTACTGTTTAAGTCATTGTCTAAATTAACAAATTCAAGAACCTGAACTGGAATAGCATCATATTCTGCATCATCACTTAATACAGAATATAGAACAGAATAATCAATATTTCCATCGCTGATTAAATCATCAACTCCTTGGATGATTACATTTTGTAATTGATTCCAATTTGTTGAAGTAAAAACAAGTTGAGCTGATGGTATTACAATACCTTCATTAATATTATCAGTGGCAAATGCAACAGTTACATCATCGGTTGGTTGGGCAAGTAACCTTACTCCAATATTAGCTTGTGCTGAATTTTCACTGGTAGTATTTTCAGCAGATACATAAACCCTAGCAACACTAAGGGGCGTAGATGCTTCATCTGCTCCGATATAAGGAAAATCGTTTGAGCGAGAGTCACCATCAATATCAGTAGTAATGTTAATGTCTGATCCAGCTAGATCATTGTCTCCTATAGATAGGCCTGATAAATGATAATCCCTATTGGGTTGATCAACAAAGTTTAAGTTTTTTTGAAGGCTGTTATTATCCATACCTGTAACAATACTAAAATTTTGTAAATCACTGTAGGTAGCAGAAAACCATTCTATCAAATTACTTGAGCTAATGTTATTGTACACATTGAAGTCAATATTGATATTTTCACTTTCCTGAACAGAGCCAGAATTGATGGATATATAGGTATTATTACTGCTTGCTGTAATAATATTATTGATGATGTTAATATTGTTACTATCACTGCCTGAACCTGCTTGAGTTATAATTCCTATTCTATGGGTAGAAATAGTATTGTGGTAAATATCCCAATAGCGGCTGGTATTTTCTAACTTAATGCCAGTGGAAGCAAAAATAAAATTATTCTTAATCAAAGCTCTGTAGTCCTCACTTCCATTGCCGTTGTTAATATTAATGCCTACACAATCAGGAGAGAAAGAACAAGCCGTTATTTCATTGTTTTCTATGATGGTCTGATAGGTTTGGTTTGAGACAGTATTGATAATGTCAATGCCTTTAAATGTAGAATAATTGGAATTAATAACATTGCCCGATATTGTTTGACCATGCATATTATTAACAGTTATAGCTGATTCAATTTGACTGATGAAATTATTGTTTATCAATGAGTTCTTTTTATGACTACTGAAATCTGACTCAATACGTATACCATACTTGCCATCGGTGAATTGGCAATCTTCAATGACATTACTATGTGACCCTCGAATGGTAATACCGTTGTTTGTGGCGCCAACTATTTCAAAATCTATGTTTTTAATGACAATATTATTTGTATTGGTTAATTTTATAATGCTGTGTTCAATAGCAGAACTAACTAAGGTTAAAACTGGGTGATTGGCAGGATTGGCTGCAATTATTGTGACAAGATCTGATTCATCAAGTCTAACCAAGTTGCTTATATTGATTTTAGTTGGATAAGAACCTGCACGGATTCTTAGGGTGACTTCGGCTTTGGTGCCTCTGTGGTATAGGTTTTCCAGTGCTTCTTGAACCGTCAAAAAATCTGGAGTGCTTCCTCCAACAGCATAAAAACTGCCATTATTGGCATCAGCATTATCCATTGGTGCGACAACAAAAGGAGATTGGTCAGCGCCAATATAAACATTAATACTAGTCCGCGCATCTCCATCAATGTCATCGGTAACATCAGCTTGAGGGTGGGCCAGTAAATTTGGTTTAATGACTAAAATAACAGGCAGGTGTAGATCATTTATGTCACCAGATGTAGTACCTACAAAAAATAGAAATTCAGATAAGCCTACATTAGGAAAAGTTGTTTGTACATGGTCATGTAAACTTGAGATATCTGCAAAAGTACGACTGACACCAGGACTGGTCTCTCCCCATGATGCCAAAATCGCACCTGAAGTATAAAAATTATTATCCGTAATCTCGTTCAGTGCTTCAACATTATCATCAAGTGGTAAATCCAATGCAACGCCACCACCCACATTCATAATGATGTTATTGTTGATAGTTACAGTATTTGATTTTATCGCATTGATTTGGATACCAATATCTGTAGCGTGCTCAGTTCGAATGGAGTTGTGAAGAAACTTTACTGACTTCCCTAATTGTGCAGCAATGGTATTTCCATTAGGATTAGTAATCGAGATAAAATTATTATAAACCAGCAAAGGAGGAGCAAAACTATAGGAGGCATTAATTCCAACTGCACCTTTTTGACCAATATTGATTTTATTGTTTCTTACGATACCTCTGGCAGATATGTTGAGTGCCGTATATGGTAAAGAAGTTACTGTCCAAATGGCATCACTTATGGTATTACTCTCAATTACATTATCAGAAGTTGTTGATGTGAGGACTATTCCTGCATTGGCCTGACCAGAAAAAGTATTGTTCCTAATATAAGCAGTACTTGGATTATTACTAATCAATAATCCTCGAAAACCAACTTTAAAGTTATTTCCATCAAATCTATAGCCAGTGCTGGCATTGCTAGGAGCAAAATTTGTTGGAGAAATAAAAACAAGATCATTTTTTACAAAATCGGTTGATGCTGGTATTAATCCATCAAATATACAATTGGTTACAGTTACTGAATCAGTTGTTCCTTCGTAGGACAACATGGTTTGTGCATCATCATTGACTGCCTCAAATGTAATGTTAATAATAGATACAAATTCAGCATCATCAAGTTTTACAATCCAATTATCAGCTGGAGATTGAGATGTATATTTCCAAATGACGGTATCAGCAGGAGTGGCGCGCCTAAATTTAACCAAATCTGTGTTTAATCCTGTTCGATTGATTTCTGTAACTGTAACTTGCTCATCATAAGTACCTGATCGAATTTTAAAGTTTACGGGTGCAGAGATTCCCTCACTATTCAAATCGGCTACTGCTGCACTGATTGAGCTGTAATCCTCACTGCCATTTTGATTGATAAAATAATCGCCAGCTAATGGTGCGGCATGATTAATGAAACTAAAAACAAGGGTTAATAGTAGGTACTTCTTCATTTGGTTTTTCTCCATGGAAGGTTATTAGGGTTGATTTTTTTAGTGGCAATTAATAATAAAAATATTGAAAAAAATACAAATAGGATTGCTAATATAATTCTAATGATACTTGCCGACTTGTTACTGAGAGAGGAAATAATAGGTTTTTCGGGATTGTAATAAACATCCACAGCTTTGCCTTTAGGAAATTTTTTGGCGTGTGCTACTGCATCTTCTTTCCTTGTAAAGGAAGTGCCTTTTCCATTTAATAATGAAAAATTTAAATTCTTGCCAACATAATCAGCTCCATCCACTTCATAGCTGTAT
>JQIA01001047.1_pt1 | contig 14782 bp, 15 predicted proteins | sample 811431 | NCBI WGS metagenome assembly JQIA01 (sample SAMN02998118, study PRJNA258478) | marine sediment metagenome | biome: marine; feature: seafloor; material: sediment; isolation source: oil-polluted sediment collected from 3 locations (0.5 km, 0.7 km and 0.9 km)... | place: USA: Gulf of Mexico ... | reverse complement strand
GTTGCTTCCATATCAGCTTCAATTAATCTCACTGCTTGAGTATTATTAAAACCTTTTTGATATAATATTCTATAAATATTTTGGATTTCTCTAATTTTTGAAGGTTCAAAACCTCTTCTTCGCAAACCAATGGAGTTTATCCCTACATAAGACATGGGCTCACGAGCTCCTTTTACGAATGGAGGCACATCTTTACGAACCAAAGACCCCCCTGTTATAAAGGCGTGTCTACCTAAGGTACAAAATTGATGAACAGCAGTCATACCAGCTAAAATAGCATAATCTCCAACAGTAACATGACCTGCCAATGTACTATTGTTTGAAAATATACAATTATCACCAACAATACAATCATGGGCAATATGGCAATAAGCCATTATCAAACAATTTTTGCCTATAACTGTTTTTCCACGATCTACTGTCCCCCTATTTACTGTTACATATTCACGTAAGGTTGTGTTATCTCCAATAACAACTGTGGTTTCTTCATCTTGGAATTTTAAATCTTGAGGTATTGCAGAAATAACAGAACCAGGATAAATACTACAGTTTTTACCAATTCGCGCTCCTTCCATAATGGTTACATTAGATCCTATCCATGTTCCATCCCCAATAATCACATTATTATGTATCGTTGCAAAGGGTTCTATAACAACATTTTTGGCAATTTTAGCCCCTGGATGTACGTATGCTAGTGGTTGATTCATTTATAGATTTTTTGTTTTAACAATTTTAGCCATTAACTCAGCTTCAGTAACAAGGACATCATTAACATATGCTTTTCCAGACATAAGTACAATTCCTCTTCGCATAGGTTCTACTAACTTTAGATCGAATATTAATGTATCTCCTGGGTTTACTTGCTTTTTAAATTTTACATTATCTATTTTTAAGAAATAAGTCAGATAGTTTTCAGGATCAGGCACCAAACTTAATGGTAATATCCCTCCTGTTTGAGCCATAGCTTCAACAATTAAAACTCCAGGCATTACGGGAGCTCCTGGGAAATGTCCTACGAAAAACGGTTCGTTCATCGTTACATTTTTCAACCCTATAACTTGATCATCAGATATTTCTAATATTTTGTCAATGAATAAAAACGGAGGCCTGTGTGGTAGCATTTCCATTATTGCATTAATATCTTTTACTGGCGGCTTACTTAAATCGTAAACTGGCAATCTATTCCTTTTTTCAATCTTAATAATCTTTGCAAGCTTCTTTGCAAATTGAGTATTTACTTGATGACCAGGTTTATTTGCAATAACTTTTCCTCTAATTCGTGTGCCAATTAATGCCAAATCTCCAACTACATCTAACAATTTATGTCTTGCAGCTTCATTAGGATGATGCAAAGTTAGATTATCTAATATACCATTTGGCTTCACAGATACAGTATCCTTACCAAATGCTACTTTAAGTTTCTCCATAGTTTCTGGAGATAATTCTTTATCTACGTAAACAATTGCATTGTTAAGATCTCCTCCTTTTATTAGCCCATGGTCTAATAACATTTCTATTTCATGAAGAAAACTAAATGTTCGAGCTTTAGAAATTTCCTCTTTAAACTCAGTAATATGGTTAATAGATGCATTTTGAGTACCCAATACATTGGTTCCAAAATCAACCATGGTAGTTAGTTGATAATCATCTGCTGGCATAATCATAATTTCACTTCCTGACTCTTCGTCTTTAAATGAAACAATATCAGTTACTATAAATTCTTCTCGCATCGCTTCTTGCTCAACGATTCCAGCTTCTTCTAAAATTTCTACAAAATATTTAGAGGATCCGTCCATAATTGGCGGTTCAGATGCATCTAATTCAATTATACAATTATCTATCTGTAAACCAACTAATGCCGCTAGTACATGTTCTGATGTATTGATACTTACTCCACGTTTTTCAAGGTTAGTTCCTCTTTGAGTATTTGTTACATAACTAGCATCTGCTTCAATTACAGGTTGTCCTTCAAGGTCTATACGTATAAATGCATAACCATAATTCTCAGGTGCAGGTTTAAATGTCATGGTCACATCCTTTCCTGTATGTAAACCAACACCTTTCAAGGTAACTTCGTTTGCAATAGTAGTTTGCTTATGAAAACTTTTAATCATTTTTTATAATTTTCTCTATTGAATTTAATCTATTAATTATTTTTGGAAGGTTTTTAAAATGAACATAACTCTTATTAAAAGCCCCATAATTAAACGATGGAGATCCTTGAATAGCCTCACCATCATTTATATTTCTTCCAACTCCACTTTGGGCTTGTATTTTCACAAAATTGCCTATGGTTAAATGACCCGCAAATCCTACCTGACCTCCAATCATACAATTTTCTCCAATTTTTGTAGAGCCAGCAATGCCTGTTTGTGCAGCAATCACTGTGTTTTTACCAATTTCGACATTATGAGCAATCTGTAATTGGTTATCTAATTTAACTCCTTTTCTAATAATAGTCGAACCTAAAGTAGCCCTATCTATTGAGGTTCCTGCACCAATATCTACATGGTCTTCAATTATTACATTTCCAGTTTGGGGTACTTTTATAAATTCCCCATTTTCATTTGGAGTAAATCCAAATCCATCAGCTCCAAGAATTACATTACTATGAATTACACAATCATTCCCTATTATGGTGTCTGAATAAATCTTAGCACCAGAAAAAAGTGTCACATTATCTCCAATAGCAACATTATCTCCTAAATAAACATTGGGATAAATTTTTACATTATCACCAACTTTTACATTTTCACCCAAATAAGCAAATGCTCCAATATATATGTTCTCTCCATACGATGCGCTTTCTGAAATAAAAACAGGTTGTTCGATCCCTGTTTTATTCATTTTTACCTGATTGTAATATTCTAATAATTTTGAAAATGATTTATAAGCATCCTCTACTCGTATTAATGTCGTACCTATTTTATTATCTGGCACAAAATCATTATTCACGATAGTAATCGATGCTTTTGTTGAGTATATAAAATTTGTGTATTTGGGATTGGCTAAAAAGGTAAGGCTACCTTCTACGCCTTCTTCAATTTTCGCGAGTTTAGAAACTTCTGTATCTGGATTACCATCTACTTCGCCTTCTAAAATCCCGGCTATTTGAGCTGCTGTAAATTTCACAGGTTGGTTTTTATTAATATTTTAATTTCTTTACAAAAATAGAAAAAAAGGATAACTATTCAGTTTTTGGGAAACACATATAATTTTTTAGAACAACTTTTGAAAGTGCTTTCAAATTTAATTGATCACTTGCTTGTGCAACATCTATAATTTTACCAGACTTTGTAAGTAAATTAATCGTGTCTTTATCCATCCGATAAGCTTGATTACTAATGGTTCCGGTAAAAACAAAATAGGAAGCTTCTTTTTCTGTTATTGTATATTTACGTATCATAGATTCCTTTGCTTGATTAATTTTCTCTTCTGAAAAAGGTTCCGATTGCATTTCAATTTTAAGCAAATCTCTATAAAGTATCATTTCTGAAAGATTTCGCAACACAAAATCATCTTCAGTAATCCAGGATTTCATCGCTGAAACTATATCATAGTCATCCAGTTTTGCGAAAGTCTCTAAAACTTCGGAATCAAATTTTTCAAAAGTTATGGTCTTATTTAAAAAGAACGTCAATGCTTTACTTGCTGGCAAAACAATCCCTTTAGAAGTAAGTTCTTTGGCTCTTTTTAAAAGCAATAACAGTAATTGTTCTGCTACTAATCCTGTTTTATGAAGATAAACTTGCCAATACATTAACCTTCTTGCTATAATAAATTTTTCTACCGAGTAAATTCCTTTTTCCTCAACAACCAAATTATCTTCAAATACATTAAGCATACTTATTAATCGCTGTGAATTTACTGCACCTTCAGAAACACCAGTATAAAAACTATCGCGTTTTAAATAATCCATTCGGTCCATATCCAACTGACCAGAAATTAGCTGACAAAAGAAATTTCTTGGATATTCGTTTTTAAATATTTGAATAGCAAGCGTTAATCTGTTGTTAAATTCTTTGTTTAAAGCATCCATAAAAAGCAATGAAATTTGCTCATGATCTACTTTTTCAACGATGCTATGTTCCATTGCATGAGAAAAAGGACCGTGCCCAATATCATGTAAAAGTATAGCTACATATAATGCTTCTGCCTCATCATCAGAAACACTTACTCCTTTAAAACGAAGAACTTGCACTGCCTTTTGCATTAAATGCATAGCGCCAAGAGCATGATGAAAACGATTGTGTTGGGCTCCAGGATATACTAAATAAGACATCCCCATCTGAGAAATTCTACGTAGTCTCTGAAAATATTTGTGTTCAATTAATTCAAAAATGAGAACACTAGGTATAGTAATAAAACCATAGATTGGGTCGTTTATGATTTTGAGTTTGTTTTGCGAATTCAATCTTTATAATATTTTTAATAAAAGAATGATTTTTAAAGTACTTCGGAATTAAATTTGCAGTACGGTTTAAAATCCATTTTTAAACAAATAAAAAACAAATATACGTATATGAGCGATATAAAAGTACTTTGGGTAGACGACGAAATTGAATTATTAAAGCCACATATTATTTTCCTTGAAAAGAAAAACTATAAGGTTACCGAAGCAAAAAGTGGTGCTGAAGCTTTAGAAGAACTAAAAAATCAAAAATTCGATATAGTTTTTTTAGATGAGAATATGCCTGGATTAACTGGACTAGAAACTCTAGCAGAGATAAAAGAGCGTCAAGCTACCTTACCTGTAGTGATGATAACCAAAAGTGAAGAAGAATATATAATGGAAGAGGCAATTGGATCTAAAATTGCAGATTACCTAATTAAACCTGTCAATCCAAATCAAATTCTTTTGAGTTTGAAAAAGAATTTAGACCATACTCGATTAGTTTCAGAAAAAACTACTTCCAGTTACCAACAAGAATTCAGAAAAATTGCGATGGATTTGTCTATGGTCAATTCTTATGAAGGCTGGGTAGAGATGTATCAAAAATTGGTGTACTGGGAATTAGAATTAGAAAATATTGATGATTCTGGTATGTTCGAAATTTTAGAATCGCAAAAAAACGAAGCAAATATTCAGTTTTGCAAATTTATTGACAAAAACTACCCCAGTTGGTTTGATCATAATGAGGACGCACCTGTAATGTCACATACCCTTTTTAAAGATAAAATTCTACCAGAAATAACAGAACATAAAACTTTATTAGTTGTGGTAGACAATCTGCGTTATGACCAATGGAAAGCTTTCGAACCCTTTTTGGCAAGTAGCTATAAAAGCAATTCTGAGGAACTATATTACAGCATTCTTCCCACAGCTACTCAATACGCACGTAATGCTATTTTTTCTGGATTGATGCCTAGTGATATGGAAAAACTGCATCCCAACTATTGGTTAAATGATACCGAAGAAGGTGGGAAAAACATGTATGAGAAGGAATTTTTAGAATCACAATTAAAACGATTGGGTGTAAATCTTGATTGGAGTTATCATAAAATTTCTAGTCTAAAGCAAGGCAAACGATTGTCTGATAATTTTAAGAGTCATAAAAATGACGACCTAATAGCAGTAGTTTATAATTTTGTGGATATGCTATCACATTCTAAAACTGAAATGGAAGTGATAAAAGAATTGGCATCTACCGATAAATCTTATAGATCCTTAACCCAAAGTTGGTTTAAAAATTCACCCCTTTTAGATATTATCCAACAAGCATCGAGTTTAGGTTTTAAATTAATTATTACAACCGACCACGGAACTATTAATGTAAAAAATCCTTCGAAAGTAATTGGAGATAGAAATATTAGTGCTAATCTTAGGTATAAAACAGGGAGAAGTTTGTCTTATGAAAAAAAAGATGTATTAGTTTCTAAAAACCCAAAAGATATTCACCTACCCTCTATAAATATGAGCAGCTCTTTTATCTTTGCTAAAGGAGATCTATTCTTTGCTTACCCCAATAGATACAATCATTTTGTAAGTTATTACAGAAATACTTACCAACATGGAGGCATATCGTTAGAAGAAGTTATCATTCCTTTTGTTGTTTTAGATCCCAAGTAGGATATTTGTAAGTATACCCCTACAGTTATGTATATAATCGATTTTTTTTGCAAATAATCGATATATATGTCTATATTTGTTTTTAAGAGAACTAATGGAATACAACTTTACAATACAAGATTTGCCTGAGATTGCAGAAAAAGTACTGTTTAATGCATCGAATAAGATTCTCTTATTTTATGGGAATATGGGTGTAGGAAAGACGACAATGATTAAAGAACTTGCTAAAATATTAGGTGTAACAGACACTATTAGCAGCCCCACTTTCTCCATAGTAAATGAATATGAAATAGATAATGATAAAGTTTATCATTTCGATTTTTATAGAATAAAAAATGAAGAAGAAGCTTTAGATATAGGCATTGAAGAATATTTTTATAGTGGACACTGGGTTTTAGTAGAGTGGCCAGAAAACATTAAAAATTTACTGCCTTTAGAGAATACAAAAATTAATTTAACAAAGAATAAAAACGAAAGTAGAACAATAAACATGATGCCAGTGAAATAAATTGAAAACGATAACATATTCATAATAACAACTTATAAATTGATGTCCCAAATCGCAAGTTTTTAAGAGGGATAGTATTGAAAAAAGTGTAACTCACTAAGATACGACCATCTTAATTTATATACTTGTCTTTTTCTGTGATAGGTTTGTACTATTAATCTCACAAAAAAAGAACATTATGAAACTTACAAAACTATTATTTATCGTTGCAATTTTCGGAGCAGGCTTATTTGTTTCTTGTACACCTGAAAGTATAGAAGATGGACAAACAGAACAACAAGTCGACGGAACACTTAGACCACCAAGACAAGGGTAAGAGCAATTTAATTATTGGAGGTATTGTTGTGCTATTGATTGCAATCACTCCATTTTTATTTTATTCATACAAAAGTTTCCCAGATACTCAAATTTGGGAAACTTCTTTTTTTACTTTAAAAACTGGATTTAGAGGATGGTATGACTATGCTTGGTATTTAACTGGCAAATTAATTCCCTTATATCTTTTATTTCTTTGGTTTTTTACTTGTAAACATTGGTGGCATTGGATAATCCTTGTTCCTATAGCTATGTATGCTTTTCAACTTTGGGCTATTATTAATGAGAGTGGCAATTATGATGAATTAGAGTTACTATATTTATTACCATTAATGATGATACTAATACCTATAGTTTACGTCATTAGAGCCAAGTTATTTGACAAAGTTCGTGGTGATGATTTAAAATCTTTCGAAGAAGAACTAGGTCAAAAACGTACTGCTTGGCAACAAATTAAAGATTTATTTAGATAATCTTACATTTTATATAATTAATAATTATTTCCGTAACTTGGTACATACAACAAATCACTAATGTCCAAGCCAACATCACCATTTACTAAAGAACAATTACTTCCTCAGGAAGAAACCTTAGAAATTTCAAAACAAAAGGGAAAGCTAATTATTGGTATTCCAAAAGAAACCTATTTCCAAGAAAAACGAATTTGTTTAACACCTGATGCCGTTACAGCAATTGTAGCCAATGGCCATAACATAATAATTGAAAACGGTGCAGGTAATGAAGCTGGTTTTTTTGATACAGATTATAGTGAAGCTGGTGCAGAACTTACCAAAGACACTAAAAAAGTATTTGGATGTCCTATTGTATTAAAAGTAGAACCCCCTACCCTAGATGAAATTGAACTTATCCAGCCTAAAACTGTTTTAATTTCTGCCCTACAATTAAAAACTTGTAAAAAGGAATATTTTGAAGCTTTGGCTAAAAAGAAAATCACAGCCTTGGCATTTGAGTTTATTAAAGATGTAGACCATAGTTATCCAGCAGTAAAAGCATTGAGTGAAATAGCTGGAACTGCTTCTGTACTTATAGCTGCAGAGTTAATGGTCAATGCAAAAAAAGGCAACGGCCTACTTCTAGGGAATATAAGTGGAGTTCCTCCTTGCGAAGTTGTTATAATAGGCGCTGGAACAGTTGGTGAATTTGCTACTCGATCCGCTTTAGGTTTGGGAGCTAATGTAAAAGTTTTTGACAGCTCTTTAACAAGATTAAGAAAATTGCAGGTTAATGTAGGGAGACCTTTGCACACCTCTACATTACAACCCAAATACTTAATGAAAGCCTTACTAAGGTGTGATGTTGCAATTGGAGCATTACGAGGAAAAAATAGATCACCAGTCGTCGTTACTGAAACTATGGTTGAAAACATGAAAAAGGGAGCTGTAATTATTGATGTTGGTATCGACATGGGAGGTTGTTTTGAAACCTCTCAAATGACTTCTCACAATAATCCCACCATTATTAAGCATGATGTGATTCATTATGCTGTTCCCAATATTCCTGCACGATACCCAAAAACGGCCTCCATTGCTATTAGCAATATCTTTTCCCCTTACTTATTAGATATTGCAGAATCTGGAGGATTAGAAAATGCTATTAGATTTGATAGTGGTTTAAAAAATGGGTTGTATTTTTACCGCGGAATTTTAACAAATAAATCCGTGGCAGATTGGTTCGATATGTCTTATAGCGATATTAATTTGATCATCTTTTGATTTTAGAATAAAGAATAGAAATTTGAAAATACAGAAAACCCAAAAACAAACCCTTAAAACCTACCTATGAGTCTTTTAAAACGTTTTGCTTTTTACCTAGGTGGCTTTGGGATTGGCCTAATATTATTATATTTTTTTGTTGGAGGCAGTGGTGCTTCCTGCGAATTTGACTATAGTCCAAATTCCAGGACTAAAAAAAACATTAGATTAAAAGAGCGGATATTTTCTGAAGAATCTTTGAAAACCCTAAACCAAAACCGATTAGACACTTCGGCTATATCTTATGTTTTATTAAAAGGGAAAGTTCTCTTTTCGGAAAGCAATACCCAATTAGATTCATGTAATATCTATGTGATTGAAGGTAATGTTGCTCCAAAAGAAATGCCAAATTCAAATAAAAAAATAAAGATTACAATCGAAAACTGTAATAAGAAAGCTACTATTCAAGATGTTTTGATACTAGAGTAGTTTCTGATATTTTTTATAGCTACTTACCTGAAGCAAAAAAATATGTCAAAATTACTTTATCTTTCTACGTTTTTTTTCTTTTTTAATCAATGAAAGCTCTCTACTGGTCTGTCCAGCAACAGAGGTGTTTTCCTCAGCACGACGAATCAAGTAAGGCATAACATCTTTAACAGGTCCAAAAGGTATATATTTTGCCACATTATATTCTTTTGTAGCGACATTAAAGGTAATATGATCACTCATTCCATACAATTGTCCAAACCACACTCTCGAGTCATTTACAGCTATACCCAAGGTATTCATTAAATCCATTGCTAGATAATTACTTTCCTCGTTATGGGTTCCGATAAACAGCGCTATATCTTCTATATTTTCCAGAATATATTGCAGAACTGTATTAAAACATTCATCTGTCTCCTGTTTATTCTTTTGTATTGGAGACCTATACCCCTTCTCTTCTGCTCTTTCGTTCTCTTTTTCCAAATAAGCTCCTCGAACTATTTTATAGCCTAATTTATATCCAGCGGATTTTGCTTTGGCGTGTTGCTCTTTTAAATAATCCAAACGATCCCAGCGATAACATTGCAGCGTATTATACACTACTGCTCTATCTTTATTGTATTTTATCATCATTTGCTCACATAAATCATCTGCAGCAGCCTGCATCCAACTTTCTTCAGCATCAATAAGTAAAGTTACATTAGCATCTAATGCAGCTTTACAAGCCTTATCAAATCGCTCAACAACACTTTCCCATTCTTCTACTTCTAATGGAGATAGATTTTCTTTTTCAGTTATTTTTCTATATAATTCGAATCTTCCAAATCCAGTAGGTTTAAAAACTGAAAAAGGCATGGAAGACTTTGTTTTGGCAAAATCTGTCAATTCAAGGACTTTTTTTAAAGTAGCATCAAGCTGTTCATTCCCTTCCTTTCCTTCCACAGAATAATCCAACACAGAACTAACTCCTACTTGGCTTAAATGCTCTACAACCGGCATACAATCCTTTTCATTTACTCCTCCACAAAAGTGATCAAAAACTGTAGATCGAATCAATCCTTCTACTGGCAAATTTAAATTTAGAGCAAACTTTGTAGCAGCAGTTCCTATACGAACTAAAGGCTCCTTTGATATCATTTTAAATAGAAAATATGCTCGTTCTAATTGCGAATCATTCTTAAGCTGAAAAGCAGTTTCAGTATTGTTAAAAAGAGTATTTTCTTTCATGTTATAATTTTAAAACAAATATACTTAGTTTTGACATTATTTAATTCAACAAAAGACGAAAATACATGAAGGAAATCCTTAAAGAAAAAGGTTCGATTTATTGCAATTCTGGAGCCTGGGATGCTTTTAATAATGAAATAAAAAAAAATAATCCCTCCAAGGTTTTTGTTATTTCAGACACAAATACTCAAAAGCTATGTACTCCTTTATTTTTAAATAATTATAAATTTAATCGGATTCCTGAATTTTTAGAAATACCAGAAGGAGAAACAAATAAAAATATCGAAACTTGTTTATCAATATGGAATAAACTTTCAGAATTGGGTGCAGATCGACATAGCCTAATCATCAATTTAGGAGGCGGCGTTGTTACTGATCTTGGAGGCTTTGTTGCATCTACATTTAAAAGAGGGATAGATTTTATCAATATACCCACTTCCCTGCTCGCTATGATAGATGCTTCTGTAGGTGGTAAAAATGGCGTAGATTTAGGCTTGATTAAAAATCAGATTGGAGTTATTAATAACCCTAATTTAGTTTTAATAGATACACAATTTTTAAAAACTCTTCCCGACATCCAAAAAACGTCTGGTTATGCAGAAATGCTTAAACACGGTTTGATTCACTCAACTTCTTATTGGAACAAAATTAAAAACCTTAACGAAACAAAAAATGAAGATATAGAGGAATTAATTTGGGAATCAGTCCTAATTAAAAATAACGTGGTAACGAAAGATCCTTTTGAAAAAGGCTTACGAAAAACTCTTAATTATGGCCATACACTTGGCCATGCAATTGAGTCTTATTGTTTAGATAAAAATGATATGAAACCATTGTTACATGGGGAAGCTATTGCCATAGGAATGATTTTAACCACTTTTATATCTAGTAAATTACTTGACTTTCCTGTAGACATCCTAGAAGACATTAGCAATTCCATTTTAAAAAAGTTTACAAAAGTTACTTTTAATTCTATAGACATTGATGAAATTATAAAGCTACTTGTTTATGATAAAAAGAATACAAATGGAAAAATACTATTTGTCTTATTACAAGATATTGGAATTCATAAAATAAACTGTGAAGTCCCAAATAATTTGATACTAGATGCTTTTGATTATTATAAAAACTATAAGTAACGCTCGTTAATTATCTGCTTATGATGAATTTCATGACCGCAAATTACAAAGCCTGCAGCTCTAACGGAAAGATCCGTATTATTTGCTTTTCCAATACTTTTAAAGTTTTTATCCGAAAAGCTTTCAAACAATAAAATGGTAGCTTTTCGAACTGCATTATACTCTTCAAGTAATTCTGTTATAGACCTTGAATTAGCTTTAGCACTGTCTACATATTCATTTTCATCAAAGCCTTCAAGGTTAGAGTTTTTAGATCTTACAAAATTTAATGCTCGATAACAAAATACCCGCTCTGTATCAATCACATGTAAAAGAATATCTTTTACAGTCCATTTCCCCTCAGAATATCTATAATCCATTTTAGAACCTGGAATAGACTCAAAAAAGGATAATGTCTCTTTAGCACCAAGTTTTAATGCATCAATTAAGTCAATATCTTTTACTTTATCTATATAAGTTTTAAAATAGGGATGAAACTCTGTGGATTTAATTTCTGAAATTTTCATAGGTTTTATTTTATTTAAAAGTATAAAAAAAACCTTTGCGATTTCACAAAGGTTTTTTTTATAGTATTTAGAAATAATTAAATTTCTTTAAATATATGATGCATCAATCTTTTTTTATCATTGATACTTTCTTCTAAAGAAATCATTGTTTCGGTTCTGTTAACACCTTCTATATCATCAATTTTATAAATGATATTCTTTGCCTGCTCAGTATTTTTAGCACGTATTTTACAATAGATATTAAATTTTCCAGTAGTAACATGTGCTACAGTCACAAAAGGAATTTCATTTATTCTCTCTAATACAAATTGAGTCTGTGAAGATTTATTTAAAAATATACCAACATAAGCTATAAAAGAATAGCCAAGTTTTTGATAATCTATGGTTAAGGAAGATCCCGTAATAAGCTTAGATTCTTCCATCTTTCGAACTCTAACATGAACAGTACCAGCCGAAATATTTAATTTTTTAGCAATATCAGTAAATGGAACTCTTGTATTCTCAATTAACATATCAAGAATTTTATGATCCGTATCGTCTAATCTAAATTTAGTCATTATTTATTTTAATTAATTGACTGCAAATTTACTAGTTATATTTATTAAATATACCATTTTTACTGATATTAATTAAAGAAACTCCATTTTTATTAATAATAGTTGAAATTTCATCTCCATTTTTAACACTATTTTGTGAATTCACTAAAACAACTTCTCTATTCCCTTGAATCTCAATATGTCCATACATATTTTCTAGAACACCTATGCTCTCAACCTTTGGATTAAAATGTATTTTACCATTAGCCAATATTTCAACATATTGAATTGCAATAGAAAAAGGTAGATCATTATCATTAAACCTAATATTTCTAAGAATAATATCTTTATAATTCTTTTTATTTTCAGGAATTACAAAATATTCATTTTCATCCCCATCATCTGTTTTCACCATTTCAAATAAGGAAAGAAATGTATAGAATATATATTCTCTAGTTTTTTCTCTTAAATAATCAGCCTTATAATGACCTGCTTCAAAAAGTATTACTGGCACGCCATTCATCTGAAAATAATCCCCAAAACAATTATGATTAAAGGCATCATCATACCTTCCCACCTGCCCTGGAATGTATTTCTGCAAGCATTTATTCATTTTATCAATGAGTTTCATAGCTTCTATTCGAGAAGGAACCACTTCTCTTTCTTTATTAGCTGCGGGCGATAGGAAGGAAACTGTTGCTGGAAGTCCATTTTCTAATCCAAAAATAGTTCTTTGACCATGAAGGTTTAAACAAAGATCTGGATCTATGACTGTAAAGGCTTTCATTAATATTTTACTTTCCTTTTGAGATAAATCTTGTGCATCTCTATTTAAATCAACCAAATTTGAGTTTTCTCTTGTATATAGCTCTGCTCCGTCAGGATTTAATATAGGAATGATATATAAGGTGTAGTTATTAAGAAAAGCTCTTATTTCATCTTGAAACAAGTCTTTTTGTATAATAAATTTAAGGAAATCGAAGATTACTTTGGTTGTCGTACTTTCATTTCCATGCATTTGAGACCAGGCAAGAACCTTTTTTTTTCCTTTTCCGATTTTTAACAGGGATATATTTTTACCTAATTCTGTTTGCCCAAGTGATGAAATTTCAAAGGTATTTTTATATTCTTCCAACAAGGGTTTAATATGTTCCAAGGTGATATATCTTCCCGCTAAACGTGACTCAAAATTATCGGAATACCAAGCTTCAATTTTCATAGACTATATTGATCAACTACAAAGGTAAACAATGCTTGGTTTACAATTGTAAACAAGTGAAAATGGGTGAAAGTTGTACCATTGTAACCAATTTCATTAACAAATATGCATATTTCAATAGAAACAGAAGTGCGTTTTGTTTTTCGCGCATTAACTATCACTGTTTCAATATATTAAAGACTCTTTTCTAAAGTTATAGTTTACTGTTTTTAACCATTTTGCATATTACTATTTGTATTGTTACAATATTACATTACATTTGTAACATCAAATTCAGCGAATAAAACATTACAATGGTAAACAGTACAGATTTTGGTAAAAGACTCCAGGTTATCTTGAATTATTATGGGATTTCTGCTACTGATTTCTCGAACCAAATTAGTGTAAATAGATCTACAATTTCTCACCTCCTATCTGGCAGAAATAAACCCAGTTTAGATTTTGTGATGAAGGTTTTGGAAAAATTTCCTGAAGTAGAATTGTATTGGATTTTAAATGGAAAAGGAAGCTTTCCTTCAGAGAAAAATGAAAATTCCCCTACTTCTATTATTAATGAAATAAAACCTAAGATTGGCACTTCTTTAAAAAATAAAGAAAATACTGAAAATGACACCCCTCTTCCTATAAATATTTCTGAAAGTTTGAATGAGGATCATATTGATCGTATTATTATTTTCTATAAAGACGGTAGCTTTAAATCGTATAAAAACTAAAATAATTCATTTAAAATTCAGAAATTCGTATAAAATTTTACAAATGCGTTTTTTGATTATTCTTCTTGTTTCTTTTTTATTAATTAGCTGTTATCAAGCAGAACGAAATTGCTCACACTTTAGGGTAGGGACCTTTGAATATGAAGCCTTAGTCGGTACGGAAATGCTCACAACTACCTTTATTCGCAACGACTCTATTGAGATTGATTATTTTAAAGGAAAAGCGGATACTTCTTCTATTCGATGGATCAATGATTGTGAGTATATTGTTAAAAAAATCAATCCAAAAAGGATGGCAGAAGAAAAAGCTATTCATATGAAAATACTAACTACAAATGGTGAAGAATA
>JQIA01001046.1_pt1 | contig 14797 bp, 15 predicted proteins | sample 811431 | NCBI WGS metagenome assembly JQIA01 (sample SAMN02998118, study PRJNA258478) | marine sediment metagenome | biome: marine; feature: seafloor; material: sediment; isolation source: oil-polluted sediment collected from 3 locations (0.5 km, 0.7 km and 0.9 km)... | place: USA: Gulf of Mexico ... | reverse complement strand
CAGATAGAGAACACAATCGTAGCCGTTGGGAGTCATGATAATACACTCGATGTCCTTGCTGACCAGATACGTTCGCGCCCAGACAGCAGCAGCCTTACCCTTTCATCAAGCCATGTTGGTAGTATGGGTGGATTGCTGGCAATGAGAAGAGGCCTTTCCCATATTGCAGGAACCCACCTTCTTGATGGTGACGATGGTAGTTATAATATCTCATATATCAGGAAGTATCTGGGTGGGAAAAAGGTAAAGCTGGTGAACCTGGTATTAAGGGAACAGGGATTGATTATTCAGAGAGACAACCCAAAAAATATTACAGGTATTCAGGACCTGACAAGGGATGATATTCAATTTATCAATCGGCAGGCCGGCTCTGGTACAAGAATCCTTCTTGATTATAAGCTTGAAAAAATGAAAATTGACAACAATATGATTGACGGATACGGAACAGATGAGTATACACATATGTCTGTTGCAGCTGCTGTACTATCAGGTGCGGCGGACACAGGTCTTGGTATTTATGCCGCCGCAAAAGCTTTAAGCCTTGATTTTATTCCAGTTGTTACTGAACAGTACGACCTTGTGATTGATGATGCCTACTTCGACTCTCATAAAATCAAAATACTGCTTGAGACCATTAATAGTGAGAACTTCAAGCAAAGAGTTGAAAAGCTGGGAGGCTACAGTACTGAAAAGACAGGTACATTTATATCTTTTTAGATTGAGAGCTTTGATGATATAAGAGTCGCTCGAAACTTGTTTTCACCTGTTTTTATTGTATCTATTATTCTTAAGTGTATAAGGGGATCATTTTGGAAATTTATCAATCACTTATCTTAGGGTTTATTCAAGGCCTTACTGAATTTCTTCCTGTTAGCAGTTCAGGACATTTGGTTATTTTTCAGCGTTTTTTCGGCTTGATGGAGCCTGAAATTTTTTTTGATGTTTGTCTTCATATTGGTACCCTTGTGGCAGTTGTTATCTATTTTAGATACGATCTTTTTACAATTATTAAAGCTGTGCTCAGTAAAGGTTTTTTGTTTGTAAAGAAAGATATAACAATTGAAGAGGCTTTTGGTGACCCGGATGTTAAAATGGCTGTTTTAATTATTGCTGGTTTAATCCCGACTGCTGTCGTTGGCTTACTTATTGATAATATCGCTGAAATTTTGTATGCTTCGATTCTTATTACAGGTATTATGCTGATCGTAACAGGCAGTTTTTTATGGACCACACGAAAGTTTGAAGTGGATAAGGTTGTACAAACTGAATTTACTGTAAAAAAAGCCCTGATTATTGGGCTTATTCAGGGATTCGCTGTAATACCTGGTATTTCCCGCTCAGGAGCAACAATAGTGACAGGGCTTTATTTGGGGCTTGATCGTGAATTGTCGGCGAAATATTCCTTCCTGATGTCAATCCCCGCAATCGTTGGTGCTGCTATTTTAAGTCTTAGAGATGTTGAGAGTCTTTCTGATATATCACTTGGGGTTCTTTTACCCGGTGTTTTGGTTTCATGTATTACCGGTTACCTAGCCTTGAGCTTTCTTGTTTTTATCGTTAAGAAAGGTCGCTTATACGCTTTTGCACCTTATTGCTGGCTAGCTGGTATAACTGCAATCGGTTTTAGCTATTTTTGGGGTTAATAAAAAAATAATAAATTGCAAATATGAATTGGATTTTGGAGAAATTATTAATAATTTCTCTAAGTAAAAAAATAAGGAGATAGGATGGAATCAAAAATATTCAGGGAATATGATATCAGAGGTATTGCAGGGGAAGAACTGACAGAAGAAGATGTATACCTGATAGGAAAAGCAACGGGTACATATTTACAAAAAAGGGGCAATTCTAAAGTTGTTGTGGGACATGACTGCCGATTAACCTCTGAATTATATTCAGAAATACTGATTAAAGGATTGCTCGATACCGGTTGTGATGTAATAGACATTGGGGTTTGTCCAACACCTGTTTTATATTTTTCTATAGTGCACTTTCAACAGGAAGGTGGCGTTATGGTTACTGCAAGTCATAATCCACCAGAATATAATGGGTTTAAACTTTGCAATGGACTTGATTCAATCCACGGTGATGGGATTCAGGAAATATATAATCTTGCAGTTGAAAAAGAATTTAACACCGGTTCAGGATCTCTTTCTACAGCCGATGCCTTAACGCCTTATTACGATTATCTAGAGAAAAATATATCTATCAGTAAAAAGATAAGAATTGGTGTAGATGCTGGGAATGGAACGAGTGGCCCCGTTGCTGTACCGGTACTAAAAAAAGCCGGATGTGATGTTTATGATTTGTATTGTGATATGGATGGTACCTTTCCAAATCATGAAGCTGACCCTACCGTCGCTGCAAATATGCAGGAGCTTATCAGTCTTGTGAAAAAAGAGAAACTTGACCTTGGTGTCGGTTATGATGGTGATGGTGATAGAATAGGGATTATTGATGAAAAAGGTAATATCGTCTATGGCGACCAACTGATGATTGTTTTTGCTCGTGAAATATTGACTAGAAAACCCGGTGCAACGTTTATTTCAGAAGTGAAATGCTCAAAAACCATGTATGACGATATTGAAAAACATGGTGGTAATGCCATTATGTGGAAAACCGGACATTCGCTGATTAAAAAGAAAATGAAGGAAACCAATGCCGAACTTGCAGGTGAAATGAGTGGGCATATCTTTTTCGCAGATAGATACCTGGGGTTTGACGATGCCGTGTATGCGACTTTGAGGCTCCTTGAGATTATAGCAGATACCGGTAAAACTATGTCTGAGCTTCTTAGTGATATTCCCAAGACAATTAATACACCTGAAATAAGAGTGGAATGCCCTGATGATGTAAAATTCAAAGTTGTTGAAAAAGTTACAGATTACTTCCGAAATAATTATAACGTGATCGATATTGATGGTGTCAGAGTTCTTTTAGAGGATGGTTGGGGGCTTGTAAGAGCATCTAATACTCAGCCTGCACTTGTGTTGCGATTTGAGGCAGTGAGTAAGGAACGATTACAGGAAATTAGAGACCTTGTTGAATCCAAACTTAAAGAAGTTATAGACAATATGTAATGTTATTGTAAACAGATTGTGTTACTTGATATTGACACTATTTTCTTCACGTACAGATTGTTGAGACCCCTGCTGTATCTCAACAATTTGTACGTTTTAAGAATTTTATCTTTGTATTAATAGTATAAATATCAACCTCTTCTTCAAACCATACTTTTCTTAATTTTACTCTTGTTGGGATATGAACTATTCATAAAAATGGTTAAATTAATTCTAACCAATATGTTTTTTAAGTTATAAAATGACACTAAAAAAGTGTACATTTCGCTGTGGAATCAATTTATTTTCGTCATTATCGCCGTTTTCTGATGTTTCCTTCTGCAATGATACAGGTAGAAATGAAAAAATAAAGAGTGGTATGTGTTGGTAATAATGAATAATAACGAGTGTTTATATTCTTTTGAGGGCGATGGGCTTTTTTTGATGCGAGGGTGAGCTGCGTATGAATGCGAAAAAAAAAATTATTTTGAGATTTTTTCTTGAATTATTTATTTCGCTGTTGTAGGGTTTTTATAGTAGTGCTTTCATCTGGTGATGAGTAAATGTTGCAAATGTTAGCCATTCTTAAAAGTAATGTCTTGAATTGAGTGAATCTGTTGATTTTTAAGACCTTGTATATTTTAGTCCTTTATAGAAGTAACCAATGTTTATATCTATTCGCGCATTTTCGGCGGACGTGGCATTGGCTTATGTGAGTGTCCTTGGTGCATTTTTTTTAGTAATGTTTTACGAAAAAGGAGGAGTTGTTTTGCCAGAAGGTACAGTAAAGTGGTTTAGTGATAAAAAAGGCTATGGTTTTATTGAGCAGGAAGATGGAAATGACGTATTTGTTCATCACTCATCAATAGAGATGCAGGGTTTTAGAACACTGTCTGAAGGAGAACGTGTTGCATTTGAACTTGAATCAAGCGATCGGGGTTCTGCTGCGAAAAATGTAACAAAAGTTTGAGTAAAAAATACGAGAGATCTCTCGGTAGACCGGGAATCTCTTTTTTTTATCCTGGGAAAACTTGCCTGTTTGATTATTCGTGATATTTTATCTGCGAAAAGATTTCTCGAGGCTTTGTTTGCTCCACTTTACCCATGTTGGTCTTCCGTGGGGGCAGAATGATGGCGTCTCACATTCGTCGAGTTGCGTTAGAAGGTGTCTCATCTGAGTTGGTTGTAGTGATTGTTTTGCTCTTATCGATGAATGGCAAGCCATTAAAATAAGACATTCTTCGAGAATATCATCGAGCGTTTTGGTGTGTCCGGATTCTACAAGTGCCTCGGCAATTTCAACAATAAGGTTGCTGATAGAACCGTCTGAAAGTATTGATGGAACAGATCTAATAGTGAAAGTATTTCCACCGAAAGGTTCAATATCTAACCCTGCCTCAGATAATTCTTCTGTAATTTCAATTAAGGCTGTTGCTTCTTTATAACCAAGCTCAACAGTTTCGGGTATGAGCAGTGCCTGAGATTCGACTTTTGTATTTTTCTTTTTTAATTTCTCGAATACGATTCTTTCATGAGCAGCGTGTTGATCAATAATGATGAGCCCATCACCTGAATCGCAAAGTATATAAGTGTTCTGCAATTGCCCCAGAATTGTAAGCTCAGCGAAAAATTTTTTATCCCAGAGGTCTTTTTGATCATCCGATGTAAGAGATTGTTCTTCTTTTTCATCAATAGAAGGAAATCTGTTTTGTGGAAGTGGCGGATCAATAGATATTTTGGTTTTAGCAGTTAAGTTTGATGGCTCAAAGTGATTACTTCCTTCATTAATAGACTGAGACTGTTTATTGGGTACATAACCCCAGCTACTCTTAATGCCAGAATGTAAGGCTGTTTTTTCATTGTTGTCATGCTTTGGTGCTATTGCCAGAAAGCTGTTTTTATCACTTAGTTTTAGGCTGTCTGAAACTGAAGATTTAACGGCGTCATATACCCTCTGATGGTCTGCAAATCTTACCTCGTGCTTTGTCGGGTGGACATTAACATCCAATTGGTCATATGGGATCTCGATGAAAAGAACACCAATAGGGAAGCGCCCTTTCATCAAGCGTGAGCCGAACCCCTGTAGAAGAGCGTGAAGGAGTTTTCTGTCTTTTATGTATCTGCCATTGATATATATATAAATTTTGTTTGAAGTGCTGCGGTTCATATCAGGAGAAGAAAGCCAACCGTCAATTTTAAGGTAATTATCGGCAAATTCTATCTGTTGAAGACTGCTTCTCAGGTCAGTACCAAGCACATCAACAGCTCTGTTGAAAGACCCGTTAGTACTTGGCCAGCTTTTTACTATTTTCTGATTATGGGTGAGTCTAAATTGAACTTTGGGCCAGCCCAGGGCAATGCTTGCTATTATGTCTGATATGTGTCCCATTTCAGTATTGATTGTTTTAAGGAATTTTCTCCTTGCCGGGGTATTGAAAAAGAGTTGGGCGATTGAAATCATTGTCCCGGGAGGGGCACCGGTTTCAGTGACATTTTTTACCTTGCCGCCCTCAATGTAAATCTCTGTAGCAATATCGGAGTCATGTGGTCTGGTCGTCAGTGTAAAGCGTGAAACAGAAGCGATACTAGGAAGCGCCTCTCCTCTAAACCCCAGTGTGTTTATCGAGAACAAATCTTCATCATTGTATATCTTACTGGTGGCGTATCTTTCTATGGCGAGAAGGGCATCGTCTGTAGACATCCCTGAGCCATTGTCTGAAATTCTGATAAGGCTTTTGCCGCCTTTTTCAACTTCAATATTGATGACAGTACTGCCGGCATCAAGAGAGTTTTCAATAAGCTCTTTTATGACTGATGCAGGTCTTTCAACCACCTCACCAGCTGCTATTTTGTTTGATAATATCTCAGGAAGAATTCTGACCTTTGACATACAGGTAGTTTTTTAGTCCTTTTTTGTGTAAAAGCGAAATAAAAAATCAGAGTCTTTAGGCGATAGATTAAATTTCATGCCTGCCTCATCGACTAATGATATCAGTTTTTTTTCGGGCTGATCAGATTTAGTTTCGTCAATCCAGGTTATTGCTTTTTTTACACCATCGCCCTCAGGCATTATTGTATTCATTGTTTTCCTATTATTATAATTCCGGCCGTTTTTTATGGAAATCAGTCATTTTTTCAAAATTGTATGCAGCTTTTAATAATGTTGCTTCATCAAAGTGTTTCCCCATAAGTTGCAGCCCAATAGGTTTACCGGACCCGGAAAAACCACAAGGTATACTCATCCCGGGAATTCCTGCCAGGTTTGCAGATAAGGTGAAAATATCAGAAAGATACATTTTTAAAGGATCTTCTTTGTTTTCTCCAAGAGCTGTAGCTGGTTCAGGGGTTACTGGAGAAAGAATGATATCACATTTTTCGAATGCTGTTTTGAAATCATTCATAATCAGGGTACGAATTTGTGAAGCCTTTTTGTAATAAGCATCATAATAACCCGATGAAAGTGCATAGGTACCGATAATGATTCGTCTTTGTACTTCAAGCCCGAGTCCTTCCGAGCGGCTTTGTTCGTACATGCCCAGAAGATTGTCATGGTTTTTTGATCTTACTCCGTACCTGACACCGTCATATCTTGCAAGATTAGAGCTCGCTTCAGAAGGGGCTATGACATAATAGGCGGCAACAGCATATTTTGAATGAGGCAATGAAATATCAATAAAATCAGCACCTGCTTTTTTATACGTTTCTATAGCATTTTCAATTGCTTTTTTAACATCGTTGTCCATGCCTTCAACATCAAAATATTCTTTCGGAATACCTATTTTTAACCCTTTGATATCACCAACAAGTGCCTCTGTATAATCTGGCACCTCTTTGGGGACTGAAGTAGAATCATTCTCGTCATAGCCTGAAATGGCATTCATCATGATCGCACAGTCATGAACGTTTTTTGTTAATGGGCCTATCTGATCAAGGGATGATGCAAAGGCTACAAGTCCGAATCTGGAAACTCTGCCATAAGTGGGTTTCATGCCGACAATACCACAATGAGAAGCCGGTTGTCTGATTGACCCTCCGGTATCGCTACCAAGGGACCCAAGGCACATTTCTGCCGAGACAGATGCAGCTGATCCACCGCTTGAACCGCCGGGGATACAGTTTATGTCCCAGGGGTTTTTTGTTGATTTAAAACCAGAGTTTTCATTTGTCGAGCCCATGGCGAACTCATCCATGTTGACTTTACCGACGATTATTGCACCCGCTTCTTTCAGCTTGGTAATAACGGTTGCATCGTAGGTCGGAACAAAATTCTCAAGAATTTTTGATGCGCATGTTGTCCTGGTGCCTTCTGTGCAGATAAGATCTTTTATCGAGAGGGGGATTCCGGTAAGAGGGCCGGTTTTTCCTTCTTCAATAGCTTTGTCAGCAAGCTCTGCCTGTTTTAAAGCGCCTTCTTTGTCGATTGAAATATAGGCATCGATTTTCTCTTCAACGTTTTCTATTCGCTCAAGGATTGAAGTAGTTAGCTGTTTTGACGTTATTTCTTTATTTTTAAGTTTTTCCACGGCTTCGTGGATAGTCAGTTTATATAGTTCCATTTTTAATAATCTCCTTTATGACCCAACTATCTTAGGGACAACAAAACACCCGTCTTCACTTTCCGGTGCATTGGCGATAGCTTTTTCAGTACCGGGTTGTTCTTTTACAATATCTTCTCTAAAAGCATTGGTCAGAGATATTGCATGGGTCGTTGGTGGTACATCTGTTGTGTCAACTGTATTTAAAGTTTCAATATATTCAAGAATACTTCCTACCTGAATAGAAAGCTTATCTGCAAGAGATTCATCCAGTTCAAGTCTGGCAAGTTTTGCCACATTTAATACTTCTTCTTTCGATATTTTCATTGGTGCTCCTATCTGGTGACTAAGAAACCGTCAATATTATTTTTTTTAAGTCGGGCAAGCATTGTTCTCGCATCGATTCTGTCTTTGAAGGCTCCAATTCTGACTCGATACCAGATTTCATGGTCCCGAACGACTGCCTTTATATAATAGGCGGAATAGCCTTTCTGCTTAAACTTTGACACAGTTTTTTTTGCATCGTTTAGGCCTTTAAAAGAGGCAATTTGTATTGAGTACTTATAAATATCAGAATCTTTAGTTTTAGTTTTTAACTTTACTTTTTTTGACGCTTTTTTAGCAGTTGCTACCAATGCAGGTTTTCTGATGATTGTCTTTTTTTTAACGACCTTTTTAGTTTTTTTCGCCCGTTTTTTTGAAGGGTTTTGCTTTAATTCGATTTTTGTATTTTCTTTTTTCTGTAATGATTCATAAAATACAAGGTCCGGTGTATCATCAATAATCTCGACATTTTCACTGGCGACAGTGTTTAGGGACTCAGCATATTCATTGATTTCCTTAGAGAGCTTTTCCTGCCCTAACTCAACAGTTATTGATCCTCTGCCAACAAGGGTCCCTAAGAAAAAAAATAGAACAAAAGAGCAAATGATCAGTCCACCCCAGCCGGTTGCACTTTTACCGGAAAGGGTGATGAACGATTTACTGCTTTTTTCTGTTTTTGTTGTCTTTTTCATAAATAAACTAAAACTGCTATTTTTTTGTAGTGTTTTTACATCTTGTCTGGTGCTGATACACCTAATAGGGTCAGGCCGTTTTTTATCACTTTCTGTACGGCACCTATCAGGTAAAGTCGGCCTTTTGTAAGGTCTGCGTCATCTGTTAAAACCTTGTGCTTGTTGTAGTATGTGTGAAATAAAGATGCAAGGTTGGTCAAATAGTACGTTACTTTATGTGGCTCAAGTTTGTCTGCGGCAAGTTCGATAGTTTCAGGATAACGAGCCATTGCTTTTATTAATGCAAGGTCTTCCGGCTCAAGAAGTCTGCTGATTCCGGCAGCTGTTTTTTCAATAGAGTCAATCCCTTTTTCATCTTTTGCCTTGGCAATAATGCTTGAAATACGTGCATGCACGTATTGAACATAATAAACCGGATTGTCGTTGGTTTTTTTCTTAGCAAGTTCCAGGTCAAAATCGAGATGGCTTTCGTAGCTTCTGGACAGGAATATAAACCGGGCAGCATCAGAGCCAACTTCATCAATAACATCTTTTAAGGTTTCAAAAATTCCGCCTCTTGTTGTCATTGCGATCGGCTTTCCATCACGTAAGAGTGCTACGAGCTGGATAAGGATAACGTCAAAGTTATCACTTTTATTACCTGCAGCTTCTATTGTTGCATTGATTCTGGGAATGTATCCATGATGATCAGCACCCCAGACATCAATTACCCGATGAAAACCACGATCGAATTTATTCTGATGGTAAGCAATGTCAGATGCAAAATAAGTCGTTTGGCCGTTGCTTCTTACGACAACGCGGTCTTTTTCATCACCGTAGTCAGAAGTACGGAACCAGGACGCGCCATCATCTTCATAGACGATTTTTTTGTCTCGCAGTTCAGCAATTGCTTTGTCTACTTTGCCATCATCGTAAAGTGTCTGCTCAGAAAACCAGTTGTCAAAAGTAACACCAAAGGCTTCAAGGTCAACTTTAATACCTTTCAGGATAGTATCAGCCGCAAATTTTGCGCAATAAGTGACGGCATCTTGTTCAGCGATATCTAAAAGCTCCAGGGCTTTTTCCTCTGTCACTGTTTGAGCGATATCTTTAATATAATCGCCTTTGTAGCAATCTTCAGGAAAATCAACTTCTTTGCCTGCAAGCTCCTTATATCGGCTGAATACTGAAAGTCCTAATGTGTTTATTTGCCGTCCAGAGTCATTTACGTAGTATTCTTTTTCGACATCGAATCCTGCAAAAGACAAGATTTTTGCAGTGCAGTCCCCTACAGCGGCACCCCTGCCATGGCCTACATGAAGAGGGCCGGTCGGGTTGGCACTCACAAACTCAACCTGAACTTTTGTCCCTTTACCCATTTCTGATGCACCATATTGGGCATTCTGCTCGTAAACAGTGTCGATGCTCGGGTGCCAGGAAGTTGGTTTTAAATAGAAATTGATAAAACCGGGGCCTGCAATATCTGTTTTTTCAATTATCGAATCAGGATCAGTGATGTTTTTTTCGATGGCCTCTGCAATTTTTCGGGGAGCCATTTTTTGAAGTTTTGCCATTACCATGGCGATATTTGAAGAAAAATCACCTTGTGTCTCATTTTTTGGTTCTTCAATGGTGATATCCGGGAAAGCATCTGAGGGTAGATCACCATTTTTATGGGCAGCCTCAAGTGATTTTTTAACAATACTTCTTATTGAATTTTTCATATATCTCTCTTGATGTTTTTTTAATATTCCAGTAACAGTCCTTATTATTAATTTTCATCTTTTAAGTCAAGAAATTAGAGAATATATATAGTTGCCGACAAAAAAACGGGTTTGTTTAGCTCCCTTAAAGATACGGATCGACAGACTGAATTATTTGATAAATTGATGAGCGGAGATCTCAATGAAATTACAGGCTACAGAAAACCTGTCTGAGCAGATTGCAAACTACCTGACTGATAAAATTGTACGTTTTGAGCTTGAACCTGGCGAAAGAATTCTTGAACAGCAAATATCTTCTGAGCTGGGTGTCAGCAGGTCACCTATACGTGAAGCGATAAGAATTCTTGATAAAACCGGTATTGTTACAATAACACCCCGTTGCGGAGCCAGTGTGGCAAAAATGTCATCTCATGATGTTGAAGGCTTTTGTGATGTGTTGTCGTTGCTTTTGGGGCATCTTGTCAGGAGGTGACTTGAAAACTGCGATGAGGCTCATCGCTTGGAATTGATAGAAATATACGACAGGATGAGACAATGCGTCGAATCTAAGAGTGTTTTAGGTTTCCATGAAGCTCTTTTCGATTTTCTGGTGATTAGCCTTGCTGTTTCTGATAATCAATTGTTATCAAAAATCCTATCAGACCTTATGCCAAATATTAAAAGACTTCAGTACTTGTCGATACTTTTAAAGACAGATAAAATGAAGCAGAATGTTGAGTTTTTCAGAACAATCGTCGACTGCCTTGAAAATCAGGAGGTTGAAAGAGGTGTAGCGGCTATGCATGATTACGTTATGGCTGAAAAAGAATTTGTGCTTTCTGAAATAGGCTCTTCTCCATATTCGAGCTATCTTGAAGATTAGCGAACTTATAGCTTTAGGATAATCATTGACATGAGTTTTATAGCATTGTAAAGATGTTTTAATTGCAGGCTGAAGTCTGCTACTATCACTCATCATAATAATTATTGTCGCCACGAAGGCTGCGTATCAGAAAAAGATACCTGTTTTGCGTGGTTTTTTATTTTACAGAAATGTGAAAGCATATTGATTCTTGAAAACCAGGCAGCAAGGTACAAACCGGCCACTGTTAAGTGGTTAACGAGGTGAATTTATGAAAAAAAATTTAGTTGCTCCTGTGTTGGTCTCATTTGTTGTTTTTGTTTTACTCCCCCTGTCAACGGCATTTGCTCACTTTGGGATGGTTATTCCATCGGATTCAATGGTTATGCAGAATGAAAACCGGAAAATCAATGTTGATCTTTCTTTTTCTCATCCTTTTGAAATGATTGGTATGACTCTAGAGAAACCGAACTCGTTTTTTGTTGTGCACGAAGGGCAAAAAACTTCCTTAAAAGAAAAGATCAGAGAACAGTTAGTAATGTCTCAAAAATCCTGGCGACTGCAGTATAAAATAAAGATGCCCGGTGTCTATAATTTTTGTATGGAGCCTGAGCCATATTGGGAGCCTGCTGAGAATTGTTTTATTATTCATTATACAAAAACTATTGTCGCTGCTTTTGGTGACGATGAAAATTGGGATGCTGAAGTTGGATTGAAAACTGAAATTGTACCTCTCTCAAAACCATTTGGGTTGTATGCAGGTAATGTTTTCCAGGGGATCGTTAAAATGGATGGAAAACCTGTACCCTGGGCGAAAATAGAGGTTGAATTTTATAATCAGGATAAAAAAGCTCATGCCCCATCAGATTATATGGTCGCCCAGACAATTAAGGCGGATGGAAATGGTGTTTTTACTTATGCAGCTCCTAAGGATGGTTGGTGGGGGTTTGCGGCTTTGAATACTGCTGATTATAAATTACAATATAAACAGCAAGAAAAAGATGTTGAGTTGGGGGCTGTTCTCTGGGTTAAATTTGAGAAATGGAATTAATCAGTTGTTTTTAGGTTTTATCAGTCAGGGTGGAAAATGCATATTTCTGAAGGTGTAATAAATCCGGAAATTCTTGCAGGTGCAGCGGTATTGACTGCCGCCGGTACGTTTATCGGATTAAGAAAAATAGATGATGTCGAGATACCTGCGATGGGTATATTGTCGGCGGCATTTTTTGTTGCCTCACTGGTGCATGTGCCTGCAGGCCCCGTCTCTGTCCACCTTGTACTGAATGGTCTTGTGGGAATGCTCCTGGGTTGGCGGGCATTCCCATCAATTCTAGTCGCTCTGTCTTTGCAGGCGATGATATTCCAATTTGGTGGAATAACGACAATGGGAATTAATACTCTGAATATGGCAGCGCCGGCTGTTTTTTGCTATTTGTGCTTAGGTTGGTGTCGAAAACCTGGTGTCAGTGATAGGGTGTTTGCTGTGGCTGCTTTTTTGTGCGGGTTTCTCTCAGTCTTTTTTGCTGCTGTTATGGTCGGTTTAAGTCTCTTTCTTTCAGGAGATGCATTTTTACAGGCTGCGAAAGTTGCAGCTGTCGCTCATTTACCGGTGATGCTGATTGAAGGAATGCTGACAGCTTCGTGTATGATTTTTCTAAAAAAAGTAAAACCTGAAATGCTTGCAGTAAAAGGAGTATAGTGATGCTATCTCATAAAAAAAATATTTTAAAACTCGTCTGTCTGTTAATGATAGTAGCTTTTTTACCATCTTCTTCTTTTGCACACAAGGTCATGATTTTTGGCTGGGTTGAAGGCGATAAGGTTCATACGATTAGTAAGTTCAGTGGCGGAAAAAAAGTTCAAAAAGCGCCTGTCTCTGTTTATAATAAAAAAGGAGAATTACTTCTTAAAGGTAATACTGATGATAAAGGAGAGTTCTCTTTTAAAGTACCGACAGATAAAGAACTGGATGTCGTTCTTGAGGCCTCAATGGGACACAAAACAAGTTGTGTTGTAGATGTGGCTCCACAAGATGAAGAACTTCCCGTAAAAAATATTGATACCCATAGCCATGAAGAGGATCGAACTGCAGAACAGTTGATTGACTCAAAAGAAATAGCGGTTATGATTGAAAAATCATTGGATAAAAAGATGGCTGTTGTTTTAAGAATGATAGCTGAAAAAGAAGAGAAACAAAGTGTTACAGAAATAATAAGTGGGATTGGGTATATACTGGGACTAATTGGCATTGCTCTTTGGGCAAGGAGTCGATGATGTTTAATGATAATATAGTTAAAAGTGAATCATTGCTATATGGATTTGATCCAAGACTTAAAATTATAAGTCTTTTTCTATATTCCTGCAGTTTAGCCTTTTTCAAAAGTTTCCCGGTTTTGTTTTTTTCGCTGTTTCTTTCGCTTATACTTGTTTTACTTTCATTGCTACCTTTTAAGGAAGTGTTGAAAAGGTTAGTGCCGGTGAATGCAATGATAGCTTTTCTCTGGGCTTTTCTTCCTTTTACAACAGGCGGAGAAACAGTTTATATTGCTGGTCCGTTTGAAGTTACAAGAGAAGGGCTTGTACTGGCATCAATTCTGACGGTAAAAGCCAATGCAATGATGCTTCTGTTTATCGCATTCATAGCCTCAACGCCTGTTAATACAGCAGGGCATGCTATGGGGAAGCTTGGGATGCCGGACAAGCTGGTTCACCTTTTCTTTTTTACCTATAGATACCTTCATGTCATTTATGAAGAATATTTACGTTTGAAAACCGCTATGTCAATTCGAGGATTTGTCCCAAAAACGAATATTCATACCTATCGTTCATATGCTTATCTTGTCGGTATGCTTCTTGTTAAAAGTGTCGACAGAGCAAGGAGAGTGCATGATGCTATGCTGTGCCGCGGGTTTACAGGGAAATTTTACAGCTTGAATAAATTTTCAATGAGAACAGGTGATGTTGTTGTCTTTATCATTGTTTTACTATTACTGGTTTTAATGGGAGGGATAGAATGGTTTCAGGTGAACCGGTTATTGATTTAAGAAATATTGAATTTGCATATCCCGGAGTTGAAAAGCAGACCTTTGAAAACCTTTGGTTTTTATTTTCGAGGGGAGAGAAGCTTGGTCTTGTGGGGCACAATGGGAGCGGTAAGTCGACTCTATTTCATATAATTATGGGATTGTTAAGACCGTCTGCAGGTGAAATCAGGATATTGGGGAAAAAAATTGAAAATGATAAGGATTTTATTGGAGTACGAAGGAAGATAGGGTTACTTTTTCAGGACTCTGAAGACCAGCTTTTTTGCCCAACGGTGATTGAAGATATTGCTTTTGGCCCCCTTAATATGGGGAAATCTTATAAGGACGCAACCGTGATTGCAGAACGAACACTTGATTATGTCGGCCTTTCAGGTTTTGGCAACAGAATTACAAATAAGCTGTCTGGTGGTGAAAAAAGGCTGATTGCATTTGCGTCAGTTCTTGCAATGGAGCCTGAAGTGCTTTTGCTGGATGAACCAACCACAGGGCTCGATGAAAAAACCAAAAAGAGGATGGTTCAGATTCTTTCCGATCTGGAAATTTCTTATGTGCTTATTTCACATGAGTATGAATTCATTCTGGAAAACACAAGCTCAGTC
>JQIA01001029.1_pt1 | contig 14831 bp, 15 predicted proteins | sample 811431 | NCBI WGS metagenome assembly JQIA01 (sample SAMN02998118, study PRJNA258478) | marine sediment metagenome | biome: marine; feature: seafloor; material: sediment; isolation source: oil-polluted sediment collected from 3 locations (0.5 km, 0.7 km and 0.9 km)... | place: USA: Gulf of Mexico ... | reverse complement strand
TCCCACTGGAATTCCCTCGAGTTTTCTGGCTTTTCCATCATGATAATTTTGATCAGCAATTTTTGCCATTGACAAAGCTTTATCAAAAGTCTCTGTAATATAAATATTTAAATGTTTGTTTTTCTTAGACTGTTCTATATGGCTTCTGACAAGTTCAACAGCTGTAAATTCTTTGTTTCTTAAGGCTTTTAAAGCCTCCGTTATTGATAATTTTATTAAATCAGACATATTTTTATTCAACCATTTTTGGTACTATGAAACATTTTACTTCTTTGGCAAATTCAGCATTTTTGGCAGGGACATTTGCAAATAACTGGTCGGCAATATCACCAGCAGTAACTTCATCTTCCCTAGTCCGCTGATACGTATCAGAAACAGACCTTAAAGGTTCAATATTCTCGCAGTTAGCTTCTACAAGAGAATCTATCATTGTCATAACATTATTTAATTTTTTAGTAAAACTATCAAGTTCCTCTGTAGGAAAAGATAATTTTGCTAATTTCTGTAATTTTTTTAGCTCTTCTTCTGTAATCATGCAAATTACCTAAAATTAAATTTAACCTATATTAATTTCTATATTAGCTTAGAGATGGATGAAAGAAAGGCAGTCATAGTAATAAATAATGTTTCATCACTAGAAGTATTAACTATATATTGCAACTCCCTTAAAAGTACCAATTATTTTTTCTTAAGCTTGTTACGTTAACCATAGGACCTAAGAAGGAGCTATTTATAAAAATACCGTTGTGATAATTCTATTTATTTTTCTGTCGCTTCTTTTTGCCGTCAGTGGTTTTGTTAAATCTGCCTATATTCTTTACAAACTTTTGTAGGCTACCCTGCTCAGTACCATGAGCTTTAGTGTATTTACTTTCTATGTTAACATTCTCATTATGTATATCCTGAAGCAAAGAAGCCTCAAGCATTTTCCCGTTATTGTTAAAGGTAATCTTTACAATTCGTTGTTCAACTACTTTCGGTTCAAACCAAGCACGCTTAGCTAGAGATCTTTGAATATAGTACCAAGTGTTATGTGAATATTCGGGAATATAGGTGGGGGTACCGATTAAATCGATAATCTCATCTTGAGTTAACTTTCTAGAGTTAATTTCCTCAATGGCATTATCGCTGACAAACTGCCCCCTTACGTCAATAGACTGGCAGCCGCTAAGTAACATAAATATTACCAGTAAAAAAGGTCTAACCAAGCGCTTATTAAAAGGGTGTACAAATAGCTTCATAAAAACTTTCTTTAAAATATCTAGATTTTTTAAATGGAATATAATATACTGCTCACGTCTTTGACAAATACTTTTTTTGATTATGTTAAATAAAATATTTTATTAGGTGTAAGTGTAATGGCAGTTCCAAAGAAAAAAACTTCTAAATCCAGACGTAATCAAAGACGTTCTCATGATGCTCTGGCTAGAATTAACGTAATAATTGATAAAGATACAGGTGAATATAGGTTACCTCACCACCTTGATAAAACAAGCGGCGAATATAGAAATCGTCAAATAGTTATAGCAAAAACTAAACCTCAAGAAACAGAGTAGTGTTTAATGGCCTCAAAAATTATAGGTACCGGAGGTTATCTACCAGAAAAAATTGTTACTAATTTTGACCTTGAAAAGTCTATTGATACCAGCGATGAATGGATAAAATCAAGGACCGGTATAACCCAAAGGCATATAGCTGCAACTGACGAATTTACCTCTCACCTGGGGTACAATGCTGCTCTCCAGGCAATTGCTAGTGCTCAAATACAAAAAGACGATATAGACCTAATCATTACTTGCACTAATACCTCAGATAACAGTTTTCCTTCTACTGCAAATAAAATCCATGGTTACCTGGGTCTTAAACACATTCCGTCATTTGATTTACAGGCAATTTGCTCCGGATTTATTTACGGTCTTCAGGTTGCAGATGGCATGATTAAGTCAGGCAAATATAAGACTATATTATTAATTTGTGCAGATAAAATGTCTTCTATATTGGATTGGCAGGATCGAAAAACCTGTGTTTTGTTTGGTGATGGAGCTGGAGCAGTTATATTGCAAAAATCTGAATCTAATTCGGGTATAATCGACTGTGATATTTTTTCGGACGGTTCGCTGGGCGAGATACTTTATACTGACGGCGGAGTTAGCACTAACGGCAAAAGCGGAGTAGTAAAAATGTCAGGAGCAGAAGTCTTTAAAAAGGCTGTCGAAAAAATGCCCGAGTCAGTTTACAATATCCTAAAAAAAAACAACTTTACCCTGGGCGATGTTACTTATATTGTTCCCCACCAAGCAAATCTAAGGATAATTAGTAACATGATTAATCAGTTTGCAATTAATCCTGATAAGGTAATTGTTACATTAGATAAACATGCAAATTGTTCTGCTGCATCCATTCCACTCGCTTTAGCACAATTAGAGTTGACGGGAAAAATTAAATCTGGTGATATATTAGTGTTTACCGCTTTTGGAGCTGGGGCAACTTGGGGAGCAGCAATTGTCCGTTGGTAATTAATTACCCCAGTTATAAGAGAACTATAATATAAACAATCTTTAAATGGAAACAATTACCAAAGAAAAAATTGCTAATTTACTTAAAGAAAGATTGGGTTTTTCTTCTTTAATATGTGAAGAAATAACAAACAGTATTTTTTCTGAAATTCTTGATTTATCTCTCAATAACAACAAGCTTGTATTACCAAATTTTGGTAAATTTCAAGTATATACCAAAGGAAAAAGGCCGGGTCTTAATCTCCAAACTAGAGAGGCATTAGAAATAGAGCCTCGGAAAGTCTTAAGATTTAATCCTTCCAGTTTCCTTAAACAAAAAATAAATTCTCATGAAGTCGGTTAGTAAAAAGTATTTTTCTATTTCCGAAGTATCGAAAATTACGGGGATCCCCCTACATAAACTACGATATCTAGAGAAATCTAAAACAGATATAGATATTGTTCAAATCCGTGGAAGAAGATATTATACAAGTACCAATATCGAATCAATTAAACATTTATTCAACAGAGATAACGAACTTCAGTTTAACTTGTTTATACCTGCAACAGATGATTCTCTTAAAAATAACCCTCAGTTAGAATTTTATTCACAAGTAGTTCAAAAAATTGACTTATTAATTTCTAAGTTCACAAAATTGGAAAAAGACATACTGAAAGCACTTTAATTATGGTTTATTGTGTTTTTAACAGAAAATATAAATGTCAGTAATTAAATTTAAGCAAAATTGATATTTTTGTTTTTGCTATTAAGGCCAAATAGGTAATCCTTTGCATCCATTATTTTCTTACCTTCAGGCTGTAATTTAATGATTCTTAATATACCTCTGCCACATGCAATTTCGCACAGTTTACTATTAAAGTTTAGCAATGCACCAGGGTTGTATTTATGATCAACCGCAAAAGGTTCAGCTTCGATTATTTTAATTTTTTTACCTTGATACTCAAAATAAATTCCAGGCCATGGATTCATCCCCCTGACCTTACAATCTATTAAAAAAGATGAGTCATGCCAATTTACTTTTGATTCCTCTTTAGAAAGTTTATGAGCATAAGATACGCCTTCTTCAGATTGTTTAAAAGGTATTACTTTATCGATATTATCAAGAACCTGAACAAGCATCCTTGCACCGATCTTGGAAGTTTTATCATGTAATTCTGTAAAAGTAACTTTATTAGAAATAGCAAGCTCTTCCTTAATTATTATATCACCGGTATCAAGCCCCTCATCCATTTGCATAATACACACGGCAGTTTTATTCTCGCCGTTAATTATTGTACGCTGAAGCGGAGCTGCTCCCCTATATTTAGGTAAATCAGAAGGGTGGATATTCAGACACCCATATTTTTTTGCTTCCAGAATATTTTTTGGTATAATAAAACCATAAGCGGTAACAACTATAATATCTGCATCAATTGACTTGATCAAATTTGCTGCCTCTTCGTTTTTTAAGGTTGAGGGTGTATAGACTGGAAGGTTATGAGCAATAGCTAGCCTATGGACAGGAGATTCTGTTATTTTCATTCCTCTACCTTGGGCTTTAGGTTTTTGAGAAAAAACAGCTACAACTTTGTGAACCGTTGATTCTAATATAGCTGTTAGAGCAGGTACTGCAAATTCAGGAGTACCCATAAAAATCACATTCATTTTTTTAACTCTCTGATTTGAGCCTTAAGTATACCAGCCATGTTATTGGTTGTAAATTTTAACTTAAATTATGTAAGTATGTAAGCAAACGCCTAGATTCCAAGTTATACGCTAATTACATTATAAGCGGCAAGAGCTTTTTGCCTTGCTTTTTCATGGTCTACGATTGGTTTTGGGTAATCTATACCTATTCTTATATTAAGCGCAGCTAATATAGGTTCCGGGGTAAGCCAAGGAGAAAATAGGTATTTTATAGGTAATTGCTTTAATTCAGGGACAAATTTTTTGGTATAATTACCTTCAGGGTCAAATTTTTGCCCCTGTAAAATAGGATTAAAAATACGAAAATAAGGCGCTGCATCTGCTCCGCTACCTGCCACCCATTGCCAGCTAGCACTATTGTTTGCAATATCGGCATCAACTAAACAATCATGAAACCACTCAAGGCCCCGTCTCCAATCGAGCATTAAGTGCTTTACTAAAAATGAAGCAACGATCATCCGTACCCGGTTATGCATAAAGCCAGTTTGCCATAATTCCCTCATACCGGCATCCACTATTGGATAACCGGTCATACCTTTTTGCCATTTTATTAAGAAATCGTTATTTTCTTGCCAAGGAAAATTATCGAATTTTTGCTGTAAATTTTTTTTTGGTAAATCAGGAAAAAAATAAAGGAGATTGTAAGAAAACTCTCTCCATACCAGTTCAGATAAAAAATGCTCTGCATCAATATCATAACCATGCTTCTGGGAGGATGACCTGATATTATGCCAGATTATATTCGGAGATATTTCTCCAAAATGTAAATGCGGTGATAATTTTGATGAATATTCCAAATCGGCTCTATTACGGAGCTCTTTATAGCCCTTTAAACCTTTCGCCAGGAATTTATCAAGAGCAATAAAAGCTCCATTTTCTCCTGGTTGCCATATTTCCTCGAAGTTTTTATACCATTTTATTTTAGGTATTAAAGATAAAGCAGTAAGTGATAATGATTCTATTTTTAGTAAATTTAAACTGAAGGATTTAGCAATCGGTAATCGTATTTTAGGATTACCTTGTAAATAGTTTTTTTTATAAAATGCCGTGAACACTCTGTAATTAGTTTTATCTTCTTTGAGGGTATCTTGTGGTTCAAGTAACAAAACAGAATTAAAACTTTTTACCTGAATATTTTGGTTTTTAAGATGCTCTTTAATGCCTTTATCTCTCTTGATTACCGCAGGTTCATAGCATCTATTCCAAACTACTTCGGCAGCGTTATTTTCTCTTATCAATTTATCAATAATTTCTTGGGGGTTACCAATAAAAAAATTTAATTTCTGATTCAAAGACTGATTAAGGCTTTGCAGGCTATGATGTAACCACCACTTACTTGCTGCGCCGATATTAGTGCTAGCATCTAAAATATAAATTGGAATTATTGGGCGCAAAGATTTGGCCGCATACTCTAACGCTGGATTATCACTTAAACGCAGGTCTTGTCTGAACCATAATATTATAGGTTTATTAGACATATGGATTTACTTATTAATTCTAGCTAAACAGATTTCCTCAGTAACCACTTTTAATTTCTCAACTCTTTGAATGAGATAGTGTAGTTGCTCCTACGTAATTTTATAATTCTTATCATAACGCGCATTAATATAAGCTTTTTGCAGTAAAACAAAACATTCGTTACGCTCTTTACTATCACGAGAAAATATTTTTAATAGTTCATCGCTATAGTTACTTGCGAGACTACCGAGCGTAAAAAGCCGCAAGATTTAGATTATTGCGTTCAAGCATATAAGAGGTAGCATCCATAAATCCATTTGCTTGAGGAAACCACTGCTCAAAATATTCTTTTGCTATTTCTCTAGTTTCTTTCCAGTCTAGTCCCTTAGGTTCTGCAAGTTTGAACTCACCACTATCATAAAGAATAACTCCTTCTTTCTTGATATCCGAGAAGAAATAGCGGTTTTTTTCAAGTTCCTTATTAATACGCTGAATTGGTTCAATAATTAACTGAATTTACTTCTATAAGGTTACAATTTGCTGCACTCATTGTCAATTCAGTTTCTTCGTAAACCACAGCACTAGGTTATCATTAAGCGGGTAGCTATTTCCAGGTATTGCAAATTGGTAATTATATTATGTAACACCCTTACCATCAGGAATATAACTGCGTTTTATATAAAGCCTTTGTGCACTACCATAGCCCCCATTGCTACCAGCATAAAGCCCGACACCAATACCAACAATGGCGCTCTTTGTTGCCGCCTTTTGTTCTGCCGTATCAAGAAACATAGAGCCTATACCTATTTTACGTACGTATGGCAACACATTGAGATCCATAATTTCAGGGATGTTTTGGTGCTTAAATGGTAGGTACTCCGACTCCCATTTAAGAGTTACATATCCCGCAAACTGACCTTGAACTAAGGCCACCCAAACGTACCTTTGACTATCTTCTGCTTCTTTCCAGTATCGCTTAAATAAAGCAGCAGGTTTGTGCCAACCAATAGAGCTGAAGGCTTTTACCATGATAGGAATGTCCTTTTTGGATAAGACACGAATCAAGGTTCCTTGATTATCTTTGGGGCGATATCACCAAGGGGCTTAACCATATAGACCATATTCCACTCATAACCGACTGGCTTTAAATTGAATAACGGGGAAAAGCCCAGATAGTGGTAGAATTGGTATGTCCTTAAATAATTTTTGTCAGCTTCTTGTGGTGCTAGTGTTTCCACAGAAATAGTTCTAGCCCCTCTGATTTTTGCCTGATAAAATGCTGATTCTGCCAAAATTTTCCAATACCTTGCCCGTGTAATTTTTGTAGCACAGCCATCCAATAAATATTCGCATTGGTCGGATAAGGGAAATCTATGGAGATAAGGCCACCATATACCCCATCTACTTTTGCGGCCAAATTTATGCAGGATCGAACACCAATAGCATAATCCTCATTAGCCTCTGGCAGACCAAAATATTCAGGTAAATCTGCTGTAATTTTACGGCATAGCTCTTCCGCAAGTTCAGAGGGTATTGTTTCGACAGTTATCATAAGTCTCCCCTTCTAAAATAACCAGAAGATACCTGCATCATAACTATACCTCGTACGCTTAACCTTAAAGCTCAATTTTTGATAGAAATCAGGAGTTTTGAAATTTATTGTTTCCACCAGCGCAAAATGCCAGCCTTTTCTTAGGCCAACACAAACACCTACCCCTTGAAGGTTCTAGCTATTCCCCCACCTCAATATTTTTCTTCAGTTAAAAGATATTGGGTATTAAAATTTTTCATAATTGAATTAGGAACTAATCTCATCAATTTTATTTTCCGGTAGTATTGCCAAAAAATAATTATGGCACTTGTTTATTGTTCACTACCAGATTCGCTTTCTATATCTTCCTCAACTTGTGGCTCTTCTTCTGAAGTTTCAGCAATTAGGGAAGCAGAAACTACTCTTTCGTCTTTTTCAGTTTTGAACAAGATAACACCGGAAGTACTTCTTCCTGTTATGCGGACCGAATCCAGCTTACATCTAATTAATTTACCATTATTAGTAATAAGCATTATTTCATCGTTCATATTTGCCGGCATTGAAGCTACTACATCACCGGTTTTTGCTGATAAAACCATATTGACAATTCCTGAACCTCCCCGATTTGTAATCCGGTAATGATAAGCAGAAGTTCTTTTTCCAAATCCATTCTCAGATACTGTTAAAATAAACTCTTCAGCCTTTGCAAGCTCTATAATTTGTTCTTTGGATAAAGAAACTCCTAATTCTTCCGGCGTAAACTCTTCATTACCCTTAGCTATTTCTAGTCTTTTTTCAACAGGAATAGTTAAATAAGCTTCTCGTTCTTCCATAGAGGCTTTTATTCCGTGAAGTATAGTCATGGATATTACCTTATCACCGTCTGCTAACTTCATTCCTCTAACACCGTCAGAAGTCCTACTTCTAAATACCCTAACTGCATTTACCGGAAAACGTACAGCTTTACCTTGTCTGCTTGCAAGTAATATATGGTCATCTTCTGAACATGTCATTACATTAACTAAGCTATCATCCTCATCAAGTCTGATTGCAATCTTACCATTTGCTTGAATTTTCTTGAAATCAGATAGATCATTTCTTCTAATATTACCTTTGCTGGTTGCAAACATGATGTGCATGTTATCCCACTCTTCCTGGTTTTCAGGCATTGGCATGATATTAGTAATAACTTCTCTTTCTTTTAAAGGAAGAAGATTAACAATAGGGCGCCCTTTGCTTTGTGGATTACCGAGCGGTAATTTATACAATTTTAAACTATAAACTTGCCCCATATTTGAAAAAAATAACATCGGAGTATGGGTATTACCTACAAAAAGCTGGGTAAGTATATCCTCGTCTCGCATTGAAAGGCCAGATCTCCCTTTACCTCCACGCTTTTGCGCGCGATAGGTAGCAAGAGGAACCCTTTTGATATAGCCGCTAAGGGTTACAGTTACTACCATGTCTTCTTTTTGTATTAGGTCTTCCATATCATATTCAAAATCACTTTGAATAATCTCTGTTAACCTTGGAGTTGCGTAATCTTCCTTAACTTTTAAAAGCTCGGATTTTAATATTGATAATAATTTTTCCCGTGAACTTAATATATCGATATATTCGGTTATTTCCTGAGAAAGCTCCGCTAAATCTGCTTCTAATTTATCTTTCTCCATTGCAGTCAAGCGCTGCAATCTCATTTCGAGAATTGCTTTAGCTTGTGCCTCTGTAAGATGAATTTTACTATCGTTGCTGATAATTGCTTTATCATCTACTAATTTAATCAAATTAACTATATCAAAACAACTCCAAGATTTTTGCATAAGTTGATCTTTAGCATCATTTGGATTTGATGCACTTTTGATAATTCTTATTATCTCATCTATATTACTTACAGCAATTCTAATACCGAGTAATATATGAGCCTTATCTCTAGCTTTATTTAGTAGGAAAATCGTTCTTCTGGTAATAACAACTTCACGGAACTTAATAAAAGCACTTATTACCTCTTTTAAGTTCATAACTTTTGGCATGCCTTCATCAAGAGCGAGCATAATTACACCAAAACTAGTCTGAAGCTGGGTAAATGAATAGAGCTGATTTAAGACGACTTCTGCAACTGCATCACGTTTTATTTCTATTACTACTCGTACTCCGTCTTTATTCGATTCATCTCTTAGATCGCTAATTCCTTCGATCTTTTTTTCATGAACAAGCTCGGCAATTTTTTCAACTAATTTGGCTTTATTTACCATATATGGCATTTCGGAAATAATAATAGACTGTCTGTTATTATTATCTTCAATTGCACACTTACCGCGAAAAACAACACTACCCCGGCCAGTTAAGTAGGCAGATTGAATACCGCTTGATCCCAGAATAATCCCACCTGTTGGGAAATCTGGCCCTTTAACTACTGATATTAACTCGGATATGTCTATGTCGTTATTATCAATATAAAGAACACATGCATCAATTATTTCCCCGAGGTTATGAGGGGGAATGTTAGTTGCCATGCCGACAGCAATACCTCCGGTACCGTTTACAAGAAGATTTGGAAACATGGCCGGAATCACTTTAGGCTCACTTTCTGAACCATCATAGTTGGCTTGGAAATCGACGGTTTCTTTATCAATGTCTTCAAGCAATGTATGAGAAATTTTAGCAAGCCTAGATTCGGTATATCGCATAGCCGCAGCTGAGTCACCGTCCATAGAACCAAAGTTACCTTGCCCATCAATCAACGGCACTCGCAGAGAAAAATCCTGTGCCATACGCACTAATGAGTCATAAACAGCCGTATCTCCATGAGGATGGTATTTACCGATTACATCACCGACTATCCTTGCAGATTTCTTATAAGGTTTATTTGCATAAAAACCGGATTCGTACATTGAATACAAAATCCGGCGATGAACTGGTTTTAGACCGTCTCTAACGTCTGGAATAGCACGGCTTACTATGACGCTCATAGCATAGTCCATGTATGAACGTTTCATTTCGTCTTCAATACCTATTGAAATAACTGTTTGATCTTCTAAAGCGCTCACTATATTCCTTCCCTACAAATTTATATATTTTATGGCGATGAGATTAGTAGAAAATTATCTAATTTGCAAGGTTTTAAGAACCAAAAATATATTTTTACAGATTAGAAGTCCCTTCTTTAAAATAGCAAAATTCTTGGTGGCGTAAAACGGGGATACATTTATATTAGTAAACAACATATCAAATATACAACTGTTAAAATCCAGAATAATTAACTAAGTGTATAAGATATATATTACACAATAAAAAACCTAGAACTATAGCTATAAATTACTAATCAATTTTGCTTTTAAGCTATTCTGCTTCTAGTACCAGACTGTCCCAGACTTAATGAACATAATTTTAATGATTTTTTAACTGCGCTTTTTGGGTTCTTAACGTATTTAACCCTTAACCTAAATGTACTATAATTAGTCTACCTATTATTATACCCTGGTGTTTCTGTATTTTTAAGAATAACATTCATTGCTACTGATAATTGGTAGGATAATTTATTAGCACCACTACCCAAATTTACTACCACATTAATATTATCCAAATATTTTCCAGGTTCTGATTTTTGTCCCGATGGAATCTTTGCATAAACAGTAAAAGTTTGCCTCTCTCCTGTAGCAATCCCTGCCAGGGTACTACCTTGGGAGTTACCCCACAATAAACTGTTACCGACATCCCTATACAGAGAATAGTTTAAGTAACTCGCTCTATTTTTCATTTTACGGTTTGTAATTGTAGCGGCGGGCGAACTCCCCTTATCTAACCCAATAGAAAAACTAGTACCTTTTGTACACAATAATGATAGAGTAGTTCTACCAGTGTAGGAATTTTTTTTGCTGAAATTAGTTATTTGAAAGAGGAGATCATTTACAAAAATTGTACAAGAAGGCTGAACGGTAGCTGTAACATCAATAGTAGCAGACTTATTACTAACCGTTCTTCCTACAGCATATACACTCTCTGACAGAGCGATCAATATTACGCTATAAATACCCAAATTACCTAAAATTTTTTTCATCCGTATTCCGTGTTTTGTAATAATGGTGGAAAAACAATTTTTTTACATATAACGACACCATAGGTAATATTAACAGATTAACTATTATGTAGATTATAGTAAATATCTAACAAAAAACTGCGCTATAAGCGCAACTACTTAGTAAAATAGCAATTTCCTCATGCTTACAATTAAAATTCTATCGTCGCAGGGATTTAGAGATTTGAGTTATTGACGAAAAGATAATTTATTGGTATAAGTTTTGCATGCTAACGCATCATAAATTGGGACGTAGCTCAGTTGGTAGAGCAACGGTTTTTGGTATCGTAGGTCAGAGGTTCGAGACCTCTCGTCCCAGCCACAGTACGAAATAATATTGTAAGAATCATTACTATGAATTTCAGATCATGGATAGTTTTAATAGTACTGATCTCTTACCACTTACCCGTAACTGCGTCATCCTCAATCATCTACCATACTGCAAATAACTACGGTTCAAAGTGGGTATATGAAACAAATAATGAGCGGTGCTTATCATTTCTAAAACCTCCAAGCAATATTGTTCAAAGTTGCATGAAACTAGGTAACCCAAATTTATTAGTTTTTGATTACTCTAAAATGATGCTTGCTACCCTATATTTAAAACCAAAACCACAAAAAATTCTGATTATAGGCCTTGGTGGTGGTATTTTGCCAAATGCGTTGATTAAATTGTTACCTAGCACGCAAATTGATATTGTAGAAGTTGATAAAGAGGTAGCTGCTATTGCTGAAAACTATTTCTTGTTCAAACCAACCGGGAATGTTAAGGTATTTATTGAAGATGGCTTAGAGTTTGTTCAAAAAGCAAAAGCTGAAAGTTATGATTTAATATTTATTGACGCTTTTACGGAGGATTATGTCCCTTCCTCTTTCCTAACTTTAGACTTTGCCTCTAATATCAAAAGAATTTTAACAAAAACAGGTATAGTAAGTGTTAATGGATTCGGTAAAAAAAACAAATATTATCAATTAGAATCAGAACTATATAAGAAAACTTTTAACAGTACCACCAATCTAACTTCTAACAATAGAGTAATAATTGTTAGTAATGATCCATTTCCTTCCTCTAGTCAAATTGCCCAGAAGGCAGAAACATGGAAAACTGCTTTTAAAGAAATTGGAATTAATACAAATTGGCTACTGAAAAAACTTAGTTTAGGTAGATAACAATACTTGTCTTTCTAGTATAAATTACCCACAAAATAGCACTGAATATGTACGAAATAGAATATTATAATTTGGATTCCCGGAAGCAAGATAATAATTTATTATCTTCTGCATCAAAGATGATAGTAAATAATATAGAATCTGGTAATTCTTATTATCAGATTTTCAAAAAGCATGAACCGGAGGTTCTCATTCGGAACCTTGTTGCTGTAGCGACTAATATTAGAAATAAATTTTCTGACATAATTGTGATTAGTATGGGAGGGGCTACCCTTAACCCTCAGATGCTGGTAAGTTTTCTAGGACAAGATCACAATTCCCCTAAAATACATTTTTTAAATAATACTGATCCTTTTTTCTTTGCCGATCTTATGGAGACTGTAGAGATAAAAAATACTGCCTTTATCGCAATTAGCAATTCTGGAGAAACACTAGAAACTAATGCATTAGTAGGATGTTTACTAAGAGAATATAAGAAAAATAACATTACAGATATTGGTTTGCGATCATTTTTTATTACTAACCCTAAATCCGGTATATTAAAAGATATAGCTATGGAAATCGGTGCAGCATTAATTCCTCATCAAGAAGGGATTAGTGGAAGATATTCAGGCCTTTCTTCTGTTTCTCTTTTAGTTGGGTTAATCGCAGGATGTGATATGGTCTCTTATCTTTCGGGCGCAAGCAAGGTTATCGATGATTTTTGTACTAGTTTAATTGAAAGCAAAGCCATGTTAAGCGCAAGTTCCATCTATTATTCCAATAAAAACACATTAGTAAATATTGGTTATCTCCAAAGGTTTTTGCCATTTTTAGAATGGTATTCGCAAATTATTGCCGAATCTTTAGGTAAAGATAGTAAAGGTTATACACCCCTAAAAGGTCTAGGACCAAACGACCAACATAGTATGCTACAGCTATATTTAGAAGGACCACAAGATAAGTATTTCAGTTTTTTTTACATAGAAAAGTTTAACGAAAAAGTAAGAGAGTATAAAACAAGTAATTTAAATAAACTCGGATATTTAGCCCATAAAGAATTACCTGATATGAATAAAGCAAATTTTACTGCAACCATAAACGCCCTTAGCGTAAAAAAGTTACCTATAAGAAGCGTTATCTTAAAAGAATTATCAGCGGAATCTTTTGGGGCCATAGTATGCCACTTAATGCTCGAAATAATTACAATTGGCCATTTAATAAAAGTTAACACTTTTAACCAACCAGGAGTAGAAATGATCAAGATACGCTCAAAGGAATTAATAAGTAATTAATAACAATACTGCTTTTTTCTTCCCCTTTTTAGTTGTATTATTTATAAAAAACATTATATTCCTAATATTAATGCACCCCAAAGCTTTAATTAAACTATAATTTATTTATTACTATGAAACTTAAGTCTTTCTCATTTTTATTTGTGTTACTCACATATGTAACTTCTAGTTTAGCTGGAGACTATCCAAAATCAAGAGTTGAAACAGAGATGGACGAGATGGGCTCTCTGCTTCAAGGAGAAGGGATTGTTTTCAGACCAGGTAAAACCAAAAGTACTGCTACAAAATCCAAGGTTGGTAATGTAAACAAATATCTTTATCAAGCAGCTTTAGACGTACTTGATTTTGCACCCTTAACTTCAGCAGATAGTATTGGGGGAGTAATAATTACCGAATGGTATAGCCCTAAAGGACAACCTAATACCCAGTTTAAAATAAATGTTTTCCTTAAGGATGAAGTTATAAGCTCTGAAGCAGTAGACGTTAAAGCCTATGAACGTACCAAAATCGGGAATAAGTGGTCTACAGAATATAAAGAGTCTGCTATTGGCAGTATTCTAGAAGATAAAATAATTAGAAAAGCAAGAGCTTTATACCAAGCAGATAAATAATCATATATTCCTATGAATATAAAAGAGCTAGAAGAAAAATGGCAAAAAGCCTGGGACGATGGCGATGCCTTTATTACAGATAACAATTCCCAAAAACCTAAATATTATGTTCTTGAAATGTGGCCTTATCCTTCAGGAAAATGCCACGTAGGACATTTGCGTAACTATTCTATTGGAGACGTAATTGCTCGTTTTTTCAGAGCTAAAGGCTATGATGTTCTTCACCCTATGGGGTGGGATGCTTTTGGCTTGCCGGCTGAAAATGCGGCAATTGCTAACAAATTACATCCGGGAGCTTGGACTTACTCTAATATTGACGTAATGAAAAAGCAACTAAAAGCTATCGGGCTTTCTTATGACTGGAAAAGGGAACTTACTACCTGCGATTCGAGTTATTACAAGCATGAACAAAAATTTTTTATTGATTTATTCAATAAAGGTTTAGCTTATCAGAAGGAATCTATTGTTAACTGGGATCCTGTTGATCAAACAGTGCTCGCTAATGAACA
>JQIA01001043.1_pt1 | contig 14832 bp, 15 predicted proteins | sample 811431 | NCBI WGS metagenome assembly JQIA01 (sample SAMN02998118, study PRJNA258478) | marine sediment metagenome | biome: marine; feature: seafloor; material: sediment; isolation source: oil-polluted sediment collected from 3 locations (0.5 km, 0.7 km and 0.9 km)... | place: USA: Gulf of Mexico ... | reverse complement strand
CCTTTTACTCCATATGCCTTTTATCATTTTACAAACGTCCTTTAATATTAATGATGTCAGAACTCACTGAACACTCACTTACTTTTTGCATCAATTGGCTGAATAAATACTGATTATTTTCTACTAAACTGTCATTGGAAATGGCAGAAATAGTGCTAAGATCAATTCGGTCATCACATAAAATCGCCAACGTTAAATCTTTGGAGAATCTTTTGGAGAGTTTATTTTGCTTATTCGCCTCTGCATATAACCCCTCGTACAGGGTGTCATCTGGGAATGTAATGCTTTTATTTGAGCTAACAATGTCATTATCAATCAAAACCTGTAGCTGCCCTGAATCAAAAAATTGAATTAATGATAGATATCCGCGCTTTAATGCTTCCACCTTTATAAAGTAAAGTTCACCTGATTTTAAATCGTTTTTAGATAGCGTTAAACGAATATTAGGGCTGTTTACCCTTGCAAATAACCGTTCGATATTTTGTTGGTTTAGGTTGAACATTTCCCTTTCAATAACTAAATACCAATTCCTATTTTTATAAATAACATCCATAAAAGGCGTACACGATAACCGTTTGGTTATTGACTTATAAATAGGGGTTTGACTTAAAAATGGGTGAGGACTAGTAGTACAACGAAAGGGAATATTGGCTTGAAGTATTTTATCTACAATAGGTAGGTTCGAATATTTATAAGCCGTATAAAAAACATCATTTCTTTGCTCTATTTTCTGCCTTTTAATATCTGAAAGTTTAAGATCCGATGCGATATAAGTCTTGCTACTAAATGATTCTTTTAACACCTTATCGTTGAATACAGTGTGGCTATTAACTTCAACTCGAATATCACTACGAATACTTTGTGCAATTTCTGACTTAGCCTGCAACATTGCCGCTTCTTTTGTTGATCCCTGACCATAACCAATATATTCATAACTTGAATAAGGAATAGTAGTATTTATATACCAATCAGGTACCTGAATTTCTTTAGGTGAATTTGCACAGCCAATAATCCCTAGTAAAAATAAAAAAATTGCTGACCTACAGATTAGAAAGAAATGCATGAATATTTTATTCATGTGACAAGGCCAACAATATAGCAATAGTAGTGATTAACACGCTCATAATTAATTACTTTTAGTAAAGAGTTCAAATGCAACAGAGTGCTAAAGTATAACATAGCATTTCAATGCTGCTATTTTATAGCTCGTTGCCATACAGGCTCCTATTAAATGAATACTTTTCTTTTCAACTATAATCGTTAAAATCAAGTTTTGATTTAATTCGCTTACATTTTCTTAAATTGGCTTGGAAAACTTACATGCATAAAAATGCTAACTCATTAATAATTCTTGATTTTGAAACAACGGGGCTATCCCCTGATAGCGGTGACAGGGCTATTGAGATAGGTGCTGTTAAACTTGAAAATGGCGAGATAACAGATCAGTTTCAAGAACTAATGAACCCAGGCCACCCTATCAGTTATTTTATTGAAGACTACACAGGAATCACTAATAACATGCTGAATAAAGCAGCGCCATGTGGTGAGGTAATGGCTCGCTTTGCTGATTTTATTCAAGGACAAAATCTTGTTGCCCATAATGCTGCTTTTGATAAACGTTTTTTAGATAGTGAACTACAAAGAATATCAAGTGGTTATGATGGTCAATTTACTTGTTCGCTGCTGGTTTCTCGCCGGTTATATCAAACCGCTCCTAATCATAAGCTAGGTACGTTAATTAACTACAAGGGAATTACCTCAAACGGTAGTTTTCACAGGGCATTATACGATTCAGAAATGACTGCTAAGCTGTGGTTAGCCATGATTGATGATGTTCAGAAAAAAACACAGCTTGATGAAATCCCCTTTTCTTTAATACAAAAACTAACTAAAACACCGAAAGCAAAGGTGAATAAACTGCTATCTAGTTACCGATAACTATACCCGTACATAAACCATACATAAGAATTAAACATGAATAATAAACTAAAAAACATCGCTGAAATTGTCGCTAGTGCCAATGATCTTTTCTATAGTAAGCATAATAATATCGATACTTTAATGGGAATAATGGACAAAACCCTGCGCAAACAAGGCATGAAAGCCGATGCAGTCACAATTGACTGTATAACTTTAGATAAAAAAATAGTTATTCTTATTCATGATGATAAAGCGGATACTGTTGATATAGCACTGGGTAATAAAAACGGTGATATTTTTTCATCTACAGAATATCAACTTTCAGAAATATCTATTGAGACTGTGGTGGGGATAATGGAACTGAACTTTTTACCTGAGCTTTTCATCTAAGCTTTCTACCCTGCTTTTTTTTACACTGAAGGCCCTATCCTAAACTGTTTCATCTGAACTTCCTTTCTAAAGGTTGAGCCGCTTAAAATGATTTTTTCAATCTAATTTTAAGATAATGATTGACTAACCCCTACAAAACCTGCTAAAAAGCCTGCCTTATAAAAAAGCTATAAAATTATATAAAACTAATTGATTAACTTACGGTTAACTTTGATTTTATATTTGGTTTTTTTTAATTGGTCTTGACCATTGATTTTTATCAGAAGTGATACAATATAGTTCTGATATTTCAGATCTATTATAAAAGCACTCATTCCCTTTAAGCGGACGAGTGCTACATTATTGGCAAATACAACCAAGGTAAAATTGTTAATTGGTGAATTGATACCAAACAACCTTGGTCTTTGTAGTATTAGGAGATTTAACATGCCAAAAAGCAAAACCAAAGCATTAGGTATTTTAGCATTAGCGGGTGTTCAGCCGTACCAAGAAAAGTCTGGTGAAGAATACATGGGTGATCCCCAACAAACGCATTTTAAAAAGATTTTAGATGCATGGCGAGTACAATTACGTGAAGAAGTTGATCGCACCGTAACGCATATGCAAGACGAAGCAGCTAACTTTCCTGATCCCGTTGATAGAGCCGCACAAGAAGAAGAGTTTAGTCTAGAATTACGTACCCGTGATCGTGAACGTAAGCTGATTAAAAAAATTGAAAAAACATTACAATTAATTGAAGATGACGATTTTGGCTTTTGTAAAGCTTGTGGCATCGAAATTGGTATTCGCCGTTTAGAAGCAAGGCCAACGGCTGATCTTTGTATTGAGTGTAAAACACTAGCAGAAATTAAAGAGCGTCAAATGGCTGGTTAAGCTGTTGAGTTCACTTTCTTTTAAAAATAACATTCTGCAACCTGAACGACCACAACTAGCAATTAAAAATAGCTATCGTGGTCGCTTTGCTCCTTCCCCTTCTGGATTACTTCATTTCGGTTCATTAATCGCCGCACTCGCTAGCTTTTTAGATGCAAAATCTTATGTTGATACTAAAGGCAATACTGGCACATGGTTAGTACGCATTGAAGATATTGATCCGCCACGAGAAAAAATAGGCGCAAGTTCCGCCATTTTAGCCACCCTTGAAGCATTCGGTTTACACTGGGATGAATCGGTACTTTATCAAAGCCAGCAACACCAATTATATCAAGATGTATTAAGTGATCTTCAACAAGCTAATCTTAGTTATTATTGCCAATGTACGCGGGCAGAAATAAAAGCCATTGGCGGGAATTATCAAGGCCATTGCCGTGGTTTAAATAAACCAGTAGAAAATAGCGCTATTCGTTTGATTAATCAACATGGTATATATCAGTTTAATGATCTCTTTCAAGGGCAAGTGAAATCTAATCAAGATTTAGCCAAAGAAGATTTTATTATTCACCGTAAAGATGGTTTATTTGCTTATCAACTTGCCGTAGTTGTTGACGATATTTATCAAAACATTAACCATGTTATTCGCGGCTGTGATCTACTTGAACCAACCGCGAGACAACTAACCTTGTTTACGACGTTGCAACAGAAAACACCACAGTATGGTCATGTGCCATTAGCCGTCACAAACAAAGGTTTTAAGCTCAGTAAGCAAAATAAAGCGCCTGCTATTGATAACAACCACCCTCAACCTGCACTTATTGCGGCTTTAACCTTTTTAGGACAAAAACCACCTATTGAGTTATGTAATGTAAGTGTTGAAGAAATTATCGCTTGGGCAATGAAACATTGGCATAGAGAAAGTATTCCGAAAAAAATTCAAATAAATATTGCTTAACTATTGCCTAATTAATAAGTTGTGACAAACTTAAAAAAGCAACTCATAAATTAAGTTAATGACCAATGAATATTGATTTCTCTAATCTTTCTGCCAATCAACGTTATCATGTAATGACACAAACCATTATTCCCAGACCCATTGCTTGGGTACTCACTGATTCATCTTCAGGTTTACACTCAAACAAAGATAACTTTAATCTAGCACCTTTTTCTTATTTTACAGCGGTATCAAGCGCACCACCAATTTTAATGTTATCCGTAGGAAAAAAGTCTACTGGTGATAATAAAGACACCCTTACCAATGTACTCAATAATAAAAAGTTAGTGATTCATATTGCTTCCGTTCAGCAAGTTGAGCAAATAGCTAAAACTGCAGAGGTGCTGCCTCATGGCGAATCTGAGCTAAACGATTTACCCTTAACAACGACCGAATTTAACGGCTTTTCTTTACCAAGGCTAGCACAATGTCAAATAGCTTATGGCTGTGAACTTTATGAAATAAAAACATTAGGTGATGTACCGCAAAGCCTTATTTTTGCCGAGGTAAAGCAAATTTATATTGATGATGCTATTGTTGACGTTGATGATAAACAACGCATTAATGTACAGGCAAATAAAATTAACCCACTTGCCCGTTTAGGCGGTGGTGAATATGCGGGTATAACAGCACCTTTTAACATTTCAAAACCCAAGTAATTTACAGTTCATCAAAAGTAATTCAAGCTAATTTAAAGCAATTAAAAACCATTTAATACACTGTAAAATAAGGAAACATCATGTCTCAACACTATGTAGCAAAAAATATTGTAATCACAGGTGCTAACCGTGGCATTGGCCTAGCTATGGCTAAAATATGCAGCAAGCGGGGCGATAACGTTTATGCTCTGTGCCGCAAAAGTTCAGTAGCATTAACTGAGCTTAATGCCACGGTTATAAGCAATGTTGATATATCTACCGAGGCAGGTGTTGATCAAGCCATTACTGCACTTTCAGATATTCACATTGATTTATTAATCAATAATGCAGGCATTTATCGTGACGAAAACCTTACTGATTTCAACAAAATGACTATTACTGAACAGTTTAGTGTAAATGCGTTAGCGCCATTGGCATTAACTTACGCTTTATTAGCGTGTTTATCGGCTAATAGCAAGGTAGCCTTTATTACCTCACGAATGGGCTCAATAGCCGACAATGACTCCGGCGGTCGCTATGGTTACCGTATGTCAAAAGCCGCTTTAAATATTGGCGCAGTGTCATTAGCCAAAGATTTAGCCTCCGAGCAAATTGCTATTGGTATTTATCACCCTGGTTATGTACAAACTGATATGGTTAATAGCCCTGGTAGTACAAGTAATGGTGATATTAGCAGCGATGTTTCCGCACAGCGTTTATTAAATTTAATGGACGAATTAACAATGAATGACTCTGGCGTGTTTAGGCATTCAAATGGTGAAATTTTACCTTGGTAAATTTAAATTAAACCTTTTACTTTTTAGCCAAAAATTAAAACTTAGCTAAAAAGTAAAAGTCTCCTATAAATCGCTGCTATTTTATTCTCTTTTTCGGCTAATTGTTATATTATTGCGCCCACTCACATGAGTTATCTTTTCTCCCCTAATCTTTGAATAAGGCTAGCGATTATCAAACGCGTCATCAATTTATGTAAAAAGGTTTTTAGCAAAAAACCAAATAAAGAAATTAAATCAGAACAAGTGGCTAATACACTTGCACAGCCGATTGTATTAACACGAGATAAACACCCTGTTTCTCGGCAGCTCATTAGCCCTAGTGCGCTTAAAGTGTTATATCGTCTTAATAAAGGTGGCTTCGATGCTTACCTTGTTGGCGGCGGTGTGCGCGATATTTTATTGGGCTTAAAGCCTAAAGATTTTGACATTGCGACTAATGCCACGCCTGATGAAATTAAGGGCTTGTTTCGTAACTGCCGTTTAATTGGTCGTCGTTTTCGTTTAGCGCATATTGTTTTTGGTCGAGAAATTATTGAAGTGGCGACCTTTCGTGGTCATCATGATGAAAAAGATCAGCAAGATAAAAAAATATCTAAGCAAAGTGAACATGGCATGCTGTTACGTGACAATATTTACGGTAGCATTGAAGAAGACGCTCAGCGCCGCGATTTCACTATCAACGCCTTGTATTACTCAACTAAAGATTTCAAAGTATTTGATTTTGCCAACGGTGTAAAAGATGTTGAAAATAGAATAATTCGTTTAATTGGTGATCCAAAAACGCGCTACCGTGAAGATCCTGTGCGTATGCTACGCGCTATTCGATTTGCCACCAAACTTGATATGGAAATTAGTGAAGAAACTCGCGCACCAATAACCGAACTTGCCCCGCTGATGGAGAATATTCCAGCCGCGCGTATGTTTGAAGAGTTTTTAAAAATGTTTATTTCTGGTAAAGCCGTTGCCAACTTTGAACAACTACGTGTATATAACTTATTTACTTATTTTTTTCCTGCGGTAGAACAAGCATTAAATGCAAATGATGAAGTGCTTGAACGCTTTATCACCCAAGCACTTAAAAATACTGACAAACGGATCAATAATAGTCAACGTGTAACACCCGCCTTTTTATTTGCTGCCATGCTTTGGTACCCATTGCAAAAAGTCATTCAACAAATCAATGCGAATAACTCACTAGCACCACAAGATGCTTTTTTTGCTGGTTTAAATGAAATAATGCCTGAACAACAGCGAAGTATTGCTATTCCTAAACGCCTTCAAGCGGTTATGAAAGATATATGGATTTTACAAGACAAATTAGGTCGTCGCGACGGTAAACGTGCTTTTAAATCGTTTGAACACCCTAAGTTTCGTGCAGGTTATGATTTCTTATTATTACGCGCACAAATTGAAAATACGGCTGAGTTAAATGAACTAGCAAAATGGTGGACTGATTTTCAAAATGTTAGCAATGAAGCGCGTGTACAAATGATTAAAGGAGTTAAGCTTCCTACAGCCAACAAAAAACGTACTCCTAGAAAACCTCGTAAACCGGCAGTTAAAAAAGTTGCCAAAGAAAATTTAGCCCCAAAAAATCACGATTAAAAAATTTTATAAGAAAAAAATGCCTAATTACTTTCATAACACAACGACTACGTATACTACTGCCTATATAGGCTTAGGCAGTAATTTATCTGAGCCAATAAAACAAGTTCAATCGGCCATTCGTGAAATGGCGACAATAGAACAAAGCAAAATTATAAAGACTTCTTCCTTATACCTTAGTAAGCCAATGGGGCCGCAAGATCAAAACGATTACATTAATGCCGTATTAGCACTAGACACACAACTTTCTCCACTTCAATTATTAGACGCGTTACAGGCGATTGAAAATAAAGCTGGTAGAGTTCGCAAAGAAAATAGATGGGGTGCGCGCATTCTTGATTTAGATATTATTCTGTTTGGTAATGAAATAATGAATAATGAACGTTTGACCATACCCCACTACGGCATGAAAGAAAGAGAATTTGTTTTACTACCCTTAGCAGAAATATCCCCCGATCTAAAATTACCAAATGGCGACAGTCTAAAACTTTTAAGCCAAAATATTACGCATAACAGCATGCTAAAACTAAAGTAAACTAAGCAGAATATTGCAGTTGAAAGAAAAATATGCGAAAGTAATATAATTGAGTAATTACTCAACTCCCCTCCATTTAAAGTACCTTTGAGATTTATCATGGCTAAAATCACCACCTCTACCTTGTTTAAAATGAAACAGCAAGGTGAAAAAATATCAACTATTACCGCTTATGATGCTAGTTTTGCTAAATTGTTTGACCAAGCAGGTATTCACGCCATATTAGTTGGTGACTCGTTAGGTATGGTTTTACAAGGCCAAGATGACACTTTACCCGTTTCAATTGATGATATGGCTTATCATACTCAATGTGTTAAACGTGGTGTTGAAAATACACTGATCATCGGCGATATGCCATTTATGAGTTATGCCAATTTAGATCAAGCGTTAACCAATGCTGCAAAACTAATGCAAGCAGGCGCTAGCATGATCAAAATGGAAGGTGGTGCATGGTTAGCTGATACTATTAAAGCATTGGTAGAGCGTGGTATTCCAGTGTGTGCGCATTTAGGCCTCACACCACAATCAGTCAATGTTTTTGGCGGTTTTAAAGTACAAGGTCGTAGTGATGAACACGCCCAACAAATGATTAATGATGCGATCGCTTTAGAAGCAGCTGGTGCGCAGTTATTGGTAGTCGAGTGTATTCCTGCCCCTTTAGGTAAAGCTATTTCTGAGGCCATCTCTATTCCAACCATAGGTATTGGCGCTGGTAAAGATACCGACGGGCAAATTTTGGTTATGCATGATGCGTTAGGAATTTCCTGTAGCTATATGCCTAAGTTTTCGCGTAATTTCATTAAAGAAACAGGCGATATCAAAAAAGCGATTGAATTATATGTCAGCGAAGTATCAAGCGGTAACTTCCCTAGTGAAGCGCATATCTTTAAATAAAAATATCGATGGTACAACATAACGTGCGCCTTCCTACGTTATAAAATATATACCTGTGTCACCTCAATATGTAAGTATCACGGGTATAGACGAGTCAATATCTCTTACCCACCAAATGAGCCAATGAAAAATGAATACAGTTGAAAACATCAAGGATTTACGCGCTCAAGTAAAAGCTTGGCGCATGAAAGGATTAACCATTGCCTTTGTGCCTACGATGGGAAATTTGCATGATGGCCATATTGCCCTTGTTGATGCAGCTCATCGTTATGCCGATAAAGTTATTGTGAGTATTTTTGTTAACCCAATGCAATTTGGCTTAAGTGAAGATATTGATAATTACCCAAAAACACTAGCACAAGACAAAGCAAGTTTAATCAAAGCTAGTGCTGATTTATTATTTACCCCTACGGCTGATACTATTTACCCAAAAGGTTTTGGCGAAAATAGTTATGTTGAAGTACCAAATATATCAAACTTACATTGTGGTGCTAGCCGTCCAGGTCATTTTCGAGGCGTAGCCACTGTAGTATGTAAATTATTCAACTTAGTACAGCCTGATGTCGCTTGTTTTGGGTCTAAGGATTATCAACAACTACAGGTGATTCAAACCATGGTTGAAGACTTATCCATGCCCGTTGATATTATTCCCGTAGAAATCATTCGAGAAACGTCTGGTTTAGCAATGAGTTCACGAAATGGCTATTTAACCTCCGCAGAGCTAGCCATTGCTCCTGCGCTTTATCAAACGTTACGGTGGTTAAGTAAACAGTTACGTGAAAATCAACAGCCTAGAGATTATGCGGCCCTTTTGATGCAAGCATCAGAGAAAGTTGAACAAGCAGGTCTAAAAACTGACTATATAAACTTATGTCACGCACAAACTCTTGCTCCCGCTAAACCTAATGACAAAGAAATCGTTATTTTAGCCGCGGCTTATTTAGGTAAAGCAAGGTTAATAGATAATTTTCCTGTGAGTTTATAAGTTGAGAACAATAGCAATATCGAGATAAAGACAGTTCGAATGACGAAAGTATCGATCTGCTTTATACTCGCAACTGATGACTTATGCTACTTTTGCTTCAGCTAATAATTGCGGTAAAAACTTATCACTTTCTTTCGCCAACAAGCACTGCTCGGCCAAAATATTTTGTAAGTTTTCGTGGCTGGTTAATGGATTCGCTAACACTACACGAAAAACAATAACCTTTTCAGCATTATAACGTTCTACTTTGATGCGAGTACGAGAAACAAACGAGCGACCATCTTCCCGTTGGCGTTTTTGAATAAATTTAGTTAATTTACCCAATAACTCATTAACTTTAGTTTGAAGCGCTTCATCACTGTGGGCAAGTAATTGTTGTATCGCTTTTGGTACATAACGGTAAGTTAATATACACAGTTCAGGTTTGGTAATTAATTCAAAATCATCATGTTGATTAATAATTTCAGCAAAGTATTGTGCTTTTTCAATTGCCTGATTTATCAACATCTCATACCCAGGACGACTAATAATATGCAAGCTTGCATAAACTAACATAGCCATACCCGAACGAGAACCTTCAAGCGTATGGCTGCCTAAATCTTTTGAGCCTTTACGCACTATATACTCTGCATGGTGCTCAATATCAGCAACAGCAGAAGGGTCTTTAAATAACACGACACCTGCACCCATAGGTACATACATTTGCTTATGTGCATCAATAATTACAGAGTCAGCACGTTCAATACCTTTAAGCAAGCCACGGTGTTTATTCGACAATAAAGTCGCGCCCCCCCACGCAGCATCAACATGAAAATAAGTTTGATATTGCTGAGCAATGTCAGCCATTTCATCAAGCGGATCGACATTGCCTGTTTCTGTAGTACCTGCAATACCAACAATAGCCAATACTTTAATATTTTGCTCATCAAGTTCTTGGCATTTTTGTGCTAACTTTTTACAATCTATTCTATTGTTTTCATCAGTTTCAATGGCAATAACACTGTCTTGACCAATACCTAAAATATCAGCTGATTTTTTTAATGAATAATGGCCACGTTCTGATACGAGTACAACTAAACCTTTATAACCATAATGCTGCAAAGCTGAAAACAACCCAGAGCGACTAATACCATTAAAGCTCCCCTCTGCTTTGAGTAACTTATTACGTGCTACCCACAATGCGGTAATGTTAGCCACCGTGCCACCAGAGCAAAAGGCACCTAAAGAATGATTCGCACTATGTAACCATTGCTGATAAAAAGAATCCTCTTTGTGATAAACCAAGTTATGCATCATGCCTAACACTTGGCGTTCAAGCGGCGTGAAGGCTTTTGAGGTTTCAACTTTTACTAAATTTTGATTTAACCCCACCATCAGTTTAGAAAGCGGTAAAATAAAGGAAGGTAGTGCAGAAGTCATGTGTCCGATAAAGCTAGGACTAGCCGTATGTACTGATTGTGCCACTAGTTTATCGAGCAAGTGTCGCATATGATCAGAAACAAACTCAGGTTGCTCAGGAATATGAGGAGAAATAAAGTCTTGTTCAATATCCGTTAACGCATTTTTACTCGCAACAATATGGTTATTAAGAAAGCCAGCAAGGTTTTGCGACATTTCTTGTTCAATGCGCCCTAGGGCTGAATCTGGTGCTTGTGCAATAGTAAAAATTTGATGTAAAGCTTCGTTACTAACTTGTGCAGTGCGTTTACCTAAAGTCATCGTTATTCTTTTGCCTTTAACATTAACTGCCAGCAATGTTGATCACTAGCCTGATATTTAGCCTCAAATGGCGTTAACGCTACATGATTATCATTTGATGGCACTAACGTTATCTTTCCTTGCAAGTTAACATATTGAGCCGCTTGTTTAAACTCTTCTAAATATAAAAGCCAATTACTGCGCAATATAAGTACGTTACCAATACTTGTCATGTGTGGAAACACCGCACTACCATGCCAACGACGTTGTAAATGTTTTGATTTTGGCCAAGGATTTGGATACAAAATATAATGTTTACTTACTGGCCAGTTAGCTGCTTTGACCAAACGGTAAAAATCATTCAGATCCGCACGTACTAAATGATAATTAGTGGCTTGATAACCCGCTTGATCAGAAAACCCTTCAACATTACGTTCAATACGGTGAGCTGATTTATCAACACCAATCACTAACGCGTTTGGATTTTGCTCTGCTAAAATACGTGTACTTTGTCCTACACCACAACAGGCATCAAGAATAACATCGCCTTTTGGGTTTTTCGCTAAAAACTCAACAACCAAAGCATTCATTTGTGCAAAGGCTTGTTTAGTATGCGCTTGATAAGGTTTTTGAAAGGCATGAGATAAATGCTTTTCAACCACTTCATCTAACTTTTCATGAATACCCTCTTGGTTGGTGATAATAGCTTTAGAATCACCAATTATGTCATTTGGCTTGGTCATTTTACGATCTTAACCCTATACCTTTGCTGATCAACGTCATCGCAATAGTAAATAAAGTGATAATGAAGAAGCCAATCACTGCAAATGCGGTAACAATATTAACATCCGAAATACCGAGAAACCCGTAACGAAACGCATTAACCATATAAACAATGGGGTTTATTTGCGATACACCTTGCCAAAAGTCAGGCAGTAAACTAATTGAATAAAACACGCCACCAAGGTAAGTGAGTGGTGTTAGTACAAAAGTAGGTATGATTGAAATATCATCAAAGCTATTGGCAAATATGGCGTTAATTAAACCACCTAATGCAAACGTTGCCGACGTTAAACTAACCGTTGCAATAATCACCCAAACATTATGAATTTTAATATCCACAAAAAATAATGAAACTAACGTAACAATTAAGCCAACTAAAATACCACGCGCCATACCGCCACCAACGTAGCCTGCAACGATGACCCAATTAGGCACGGGTGCTACTAGCATCTCTTCAATATTACGCTGCCATTTAGCGCTAAAAAAAGACGAGGCTACATTTGAATAGGAATTGGTAATGACACTCATCATAATCAGCCCTGGGACGATAAAAGACATATAATCAAAACCACCCATTTCACCAATGCGTGAGCCAATAAGTGAACCGAAAATAACAAAATACAAACTGATAGTAATGGCTGGTGGTACTAACGTTTGTACCCAAATACGTAAAAAACGTTGAGTCTCTTTGTTTAAAATACTTTTTAAGGCTATAGAATTATTCACCTAATTTAACCTCTGCTACTGCTTGATTACTTGAACTACCCTGATTTGCTAATTTATCAGTTTTCTTGTTTATTAAATTAACAAACAGCGCTTCTAAGCGATTACTCTTATTACGCATACTTAACACGGTGATATTTTGCTCGCTTAATTGGCTAAAGACTTGATTCAAATTTTGACATTTTTTTAAATCTACCTCTAAGGTATTGTCGTCTACTACGCTGAACTCAACATCAGTTAAATTAATATCTTTATTAATAGTTTTATCATTGGGTGATAAATCTAAAATAAACGTTTCAACATCAAGCTGTGCTAGCAAATCTTTCATACTCGTATTTTCAACAATTTCACCGCCATCAATAATAGCAATATTACGACATAACATTTCAGCTTCTTCTAAATAATGCGTCGTTAAAATAATCGTAATACCTTGAGCATTTAACTCGCGTAAAAAATCCCACATGGCACGACGAATTTCAATATCTACCCCAGCGGTAGGTTCATCTAGAATTAACATTTGGGGTTCATGCATTAACGCGCGTGCAATCATTAATCGTCGTTTCATACCACCCGACAACATACGTGCAGCATCATTACGTTTATCCCAAAGCTCTAATTTTTTAAGATATTTTTCTGCTCGCTCAATAGCGACATTACGCGTTACACCATAGTAACCAGCTTGATTTACCAAAATATTCATTAAAGGTTCAAACTGGTTAAAATTAAACTCTTGTGGCACTAAGCCAATAAATGATTTCGCTTTTTCTAAATCAGTATCAATATCATAACCAAATACTTTTACTTGGCCCGCCGTTTTATTTACTAATGACGTAACAACTCCAATAGTGGTAGATTTACCTGCACCATTAGAGCCGAGCAAAGCAAAAAAATCACCTTGTTGTACTTGTAAATTGATACCTTTAAGCGCCTGAAAACCACCTTTGTAGGTTTTTTCTAGCACATTTATCTCTAATGCCGCAGATGTTACTGCTTGAATCATGATGTATCCTGTAATGAGGAGAAATGAAAATAATTAAATAGAGGTGATTTTACGCGACTCTTGTTGTAATACGATTAATTAAGCTAAATTAATCGTATTCAAGTAACAGAGAGTATTTAATCATTAGCTATAACATTAAAATAACCAATACTAAGTAGACGCTGCTATTACCGTTTGATTACGACCAAGCTCTTTGGCTCTGTACTGTGCTTTATCTGCAAGCGCTAACCAATCATTATAGCATGCCATAGAATTAGAAATAACAGCAACACCTGAACTAACACTACCTGTTACTTGCTTTTCTTGATGTAAAACTGTTTGATTAATGCTTTCTCTAATACGCTCAGCGACTACTTTAGCCTCTTCTGCTTGAGTATTTGGCATAAGTATACAAAACTCTTCACCACCAAAGCGACCACAAATATCAACTTCACGTACACAAGATTGTATAATATCCGCTACTTTTTTTAATACTGCATCACCAACAAGGTGCCCATGCGTATCATTAACCGCTTTAAAGTGATCAAAATCGATAAAAACAAAACAAGCTTTAGTCTTATCTCGTTTATTACGTTTAAATAGTTGCTCAAGCTGATCTTCTAAATACCTTCTATTATTAAGTCCCGTTAATGCATCGGTTCGACTAAGCGTTTTTAATTGCCTTTTCTTATCTGAAATATTTAAAGATAATTGGTAACTAACATTACCTACAAATAAAGGGTATAAACATAATATAGGTAAACTAATCATTGTTGAATACATATTATTTTGGAACTGTATATTAATACCAAAAATCAAACAGGCAACTAAAACACCTATACATTCAATAATAAAAGCGAATATCATTTTCTTGAAGCCAAGTGCTGAAACAACCGATAACAACCCCATAACAATAACAGCGATACTTGGCACAAAATCAAACGATATTAACGGTACCCAAAAGCCCATAAAAAAAGCATCAACAAATAAGTTAATTTGTTCACTTTTAAAGGGGTCT
>JQIA01001042.1_pt1 | contig 14834 bp, 16 predicted proteins | sample 811431 | NCBI WGS metagenome assembly JQIA01 (sample SAMN02998118, study PRJNA258478) | marine sediment metagenome | biome: marine; feature: seafloor; material: sediment; isolation source: oil-polluted sediment collected from 3 locations (0.5 km, 0.7 km and 0.9 km)... | place: USA: Gulf of Mexico ... | reverse complement strand
CATATATCAATTTATTCTATAATAAAAAATATATTGAAGAACGATCTGGAAAAGTAAATGCTTCTATTGCTATTGCTGAAGCAACATTTAAAATTCTTCCAACAAAATCTATTCGATTTGAAGTACAACATTTATGGACAAATGATGATCGGAGAAATTGGATGGCAGGGACTTTTGAACTTAATTTATCATCTAAAGTGTCCTTTTTTGTAACAGATTTATATAACTATGGAAACGACGTTATTAAAACTCATTTTTACAATTTTGGAGGTAGTTATACTAAAAATAGTACACGTGTTGCATTAAATTACGGAAGGCAACGAGGTGGTTTAGTATGTATTGGTGGGGTTTGCAGAATTGTTCCAGAATCTACAGGACTTGGACTTTCTATAAACACATCATTTTAAGCTTTTTTTTACTTTGTACTTTAAAGGAATATGAACTACTTTTTTGGTTTCAAAAAACTCCTCTTGAAAATAATCAGTTAAATTGAACTGTGTAGCCTTAGGAAAGTTCACTAATTCATTGGTTAAATCACCACCTTTCAAATATAAAATACCATTTTTCAATTCATGCCGCTGTTTTTTAGCAACTTTATAACGAATCCATTTAGCAAAATCATCCATATTGGTAACCGCTCTACTTACAATAAAGTCAAACTCTCCTTTTACATTTTCAGCCCGCATATGCTCAGCAGTTACATTCTTTAATCCAAGTGCACTTGCAACTTCTTTTACAACTTTAATTTTTTTTCCAATAGAATCAACTAAATAAAAATTTGTTTCTGGAAACAATATTGCCAGTGGAATTCCCGGGAAGCCTCCTCCAGTTCCAACATCTAAAACTGATGCTCCTGGATTAAACGGTTGTATCTTGGCAATTCCTAATGAATGCAACACATGACGCACATATAATTCCTCAATATCTTTCCTTGAAATTACATTAATTTGAGCATTCCATTCAGTGTACAAATCCCTTAATTTAGAAAATTGTTCTAGTTGAATTTCTGTTAAATTAGAAAAGTGCTTTGAGATTATTTCCATATCTTAGTGTTATGGCACAAAACTACTATTTCCAAAATTAAATTAACAACTTTTAAAAAAATGTTATTTTTTTAAAAAGTTATTACTGAGTAATAAAAATGGTGTAATTTCGTTGCCTATTACAACTAATTATAGAATCAAAGATATGATTAACAAAACAATAAGTTTTTCAAGAATTGATAAGGCAAAATTTTTTAGAACCCTTAACAAACGTGTAAACAAATACTTTAAAGAAAATAAGATCAAACGAACAGGAAATTGGAAATTGTATTCAAAAGCAATTATAATGTTCTCCGTTTTTTTAATTCCATTAATTTTAATCTTAACCGTTTCTATGCCTCAATGGGTATTGCTTTTATTAACAGTAATTATAGGTATTGGAATGGCCGGAGTAGGAATGAATGTGATGCATGATAGTAACCATGAGTCTTTCTCAAGTAAAAAATGGGTGAATAAATTAATGGGTAGTAGTATTTATATATTGGCCGGAAATGTTTACAATTGGAAGGTACAACATAACGTACTACATCACACATTTACAAACATTCAAGGCCATGATGAAGACATTGATGCTGGTAGAATTATTCGATTTTCTAAACATACAAAATGGCTGAAAATTCATAAATTTCAAAAATATTATTCCTTTCTGTTATACGGATTGTTAACTATAAACTGGGCTATTACTACCGATTTTAAGCAAATGCATAGTTATCTAAAACGTAAACTTTCCTATGGTAAATTTCCAAATCCTACTACTGAATGGACCGTTTTAATTATAACCAAACTCGTTTACTATTTTCTGTGGATTGTATTACCTCTAATTGTATTGGATATTGCATGGTGGAAAATATTAATTGGATTTTTTATAATGCATTATACCGCAGGAATGATACTCAGTGTTGTATTTCAATTAGCTCATGTAGTGCCAAATACTGATATGCCAATGCCCGATAAAGAAGGCAATTTAGAACACACCTGGGCAGTACATCAATTATTTACAACTTCTAATTTTGCACCAAAAAACAAATTTATTTCTTGGTACACTGGTGGGTTAAATCACCAAGTTGAGCATCATATTTTTCCACATATATCTCATGTCCATTATGGAGATATTGCTAAAATTGTAAAAGAAACAGTTTTAGAATTTAATTTACCATACAACGAGTATCGAACTTTTCAAAAAGCAATTATAGAACATTATAATCAACTCAAAACTCTAGGCGTAAAACCTACATACGCGTAATTTTTTTATTTTATGAGCAATCCTTTATCAAACAGAATTAACAGCTTGCCAATTTCAGCAACTTTAGCAATGGCAGCTAAAGCAAGAGAATTAAAAGCTGCAGGAAAAGACATTATCAGTTTAAGCTTAGGAGAACCTGACTTTAATACGCCTGATTTTATCAAAGAAGCTGCTGTACAAGCTATCCATGACAACTATAGCTCTTATAGCCCAGTAGATGGTTATTTGGATTTAAAACAAGCTATTTGTGAAAAATTTAAACGAGATAACAACCTTGTATATCAACCAAATCAGGTAGTGGTTTCAACAGGAGCAAAACAATCTATTGCAAATGTAGCAATGGTATTATTAAATCCTGGTGATGAAGTGTTATTACCTGCTCCATATTGGGTTAGTTATTCTGCAATTTCAATATTGGCAGAAGCCACTTATAAAGAAATTCCTTCAACCATTGAATCTGATTTTAAAATTACACCTGAACAGTTAGAAGCTGCCATTACACCTAAAACTAAATTAATTTTCTTTAACTCACCTAATAACCCAAGCGGTTCTATTTATAGTGAAGAAGAATATCGGGCATTGGCAAAAGTGTTGGAAAAACACCCAAACATCTACATCCTTTCAGATGAAATATATGAACATATTAATTACGGAGAATCTACTTTTAGTTTTGCTGCTATCGAAAGCATGTATGACCGAACAATTACCGTAAACGGTGTCGCAAAAGCATTTGCTATGACTGGCTGGAGAATAGGTTATATTGGCGCTCCTGCTTGGATTGCTAAGGCTTGTAACAAAATGCAAGGTCAAATAACTTCAGGAGCAAACAGCATTGCTCAACGTGCAACTATTGCAGCATTAGAGGCTCCTGTTTCTAAAATTCAATATATGGTTGATGAATTCAAAAACCGTAGAGATATGGTCTTAGAATTACTAGGTAAAATTGAAGGATTTGAATTGAATATTCCTGGAGGTGCATTTTATGTATTCCCTGATGTTTCATTTTTCTTCGGAAAAGAATTTAAAGGTCATAAAATTGAAACTGCTTCAGATTTTTCTATGTTTTTATTAGAAGAAGCTGCTATAGCAACTGTTACAGGTGAAGCTTTTGGCGCTCCAAATTGTATTCGAATATCTTATGCTGCTTCAGAAGAACAATTAAGAGAAGCTGTTAAAAGAATTAAAAGCGCTTTAAATTAAAAATAAGTACCCTTATCTAATTAAAAAAGTCGAACAATTTGTTCGGCTTTTTTTAGTTCTTTTTAGTAAGGTCAAAATCGTAACTCATAGCAACATGTAAAATAGTAGTTGCTATAAATTTGCTTGAATCTACTTTGTAATAATCATGTCCATAACCCATCCAAAATTTAGAGTTTTCTTGTAATTTATACCCTAAATACAAATAGAAGTTGTTTTGATCAAATGTTGGTTGTGACAAACCTTTTTTAAATCTAATTCTTAATTCATTGGAAATTTTCCCAAAAAGATAATGTTGATTTTTTAATTTAATTATTTTAAATGAAGTAAGTATTCTATATCTAAATCTTTGAGCGTAGGAAGTCCCATCAGTAATAGCTGGAATTACATTTGTATCTATTACATCTTTAAATCGTTCTTCAAAAATAAAGCGATTTTTAAATTTTAGTTTCCCTGCAATTGAAGAAACTGTCAGATGCTGCCATAACCTGTTCTCGTGCTTTTTAATAGCTGGATGAAAAGCTCCATTTGGATAGGAAGTATAAGACATATATCCCGCTCCAAAACTTATAAAATTATTTAATTTATAGATAATACTTGGTTTGATAATAAAAACTTGGGTATTTTCCATAAATTGAACTCGACGCATTTGCGTAACGTTTCCAATGCTAATTTTTTCTGAAAGCTTTATTTTATTGGTAAAGGTAAACCAAGAGCTATTATCTTTTAATACCATAGTTTGTGTAAATGCACCATGAACTATAGCAAAAAAGAATACTAAGGGTAGTAATTTTTTCATATGAATACGAACTAAATTTATCTATTGAGATTAGAAGCTTCAAAATTAAATAACATACTTTTCCCCTTTACTGATAATTCTCATTAAATGATTAAAAAACGTATATTTATATTTTACACTAACTATGTTCATCCGTCAATTAATATTTCTTTTTCTACTAATTTCTGTTACAAGCTGTAATAGTCAAACCGAGCAAAAAATGTCAAAACATAAATACACAAACAGTTTAATACATGAAACAAGTCCTTACCTACTTCAACATGCACACAATCCAGTAGATTGGAAAGCATGGAACAGCGAAACCCTTGAACTTGCTAAAAAAGAAAATAAATTAATTCTGATTTCAATTGGATATTCTTCATGCCATTGGTGTCATGTAATGGAACATGAAAGTTTTGAAGATGAAGAAGTAGCAGCGGTTATGAATCAAAATTTCATCAATATTAAAGTTGATAGAGAAGAACGCCCAGATATAGATCAAGTATATATGAATGCTGTTCAATTGATAACTGGCAGAGGTGGCTGGCCATTAAATTGTGTCGCCTTACCCGATGGAAGACCTATTTGGGGTGGAACTTATTTTCCAAAAAAAAACTGGGTGAGTGCCTTAAATCAATTGGCTAAATTATATAATGAAACACCCGAAAAAGCCATTGAATATGCTGAAAAATTAACAGAAGGAATTAAAAATTCATCGTTAATTCCGCAAAACACAAATCTGGAAGATTTTAAAATTTCTGATTTAAACGCTGCCGTTAATAATTGGGAACAACATATGGATTTCAAACTTGGAGGTCGAAAAGGAGCTCCAAAATTCCCTATGCCTAATAACTATCAATTTTTACTAAGATATGCAATACAGGCCAATGGCACTAACATATTAAATTACGTAAACACATCTCTAACCAATATGGCTTATGGTGGAATCTATGATCAAATTGGAGGAGGATTCTCTCGTTATTCTGTAGATCAAAAATGGCATGTTCCTCATTTTGAAAAAATGCTATATGACAATGGTCAACTTGTAAGCTTATATGCAGAAGCTTATCAAGCTACAAAAAATGAGCTATATAAAAATATTGTGTATCAAACACTTGAATTTATTGAACGAGAATTAACCAATGATGAAGGAGCATTTTATTCGTCATTAGATGCTGATAGTATAAATTCGAAAGGTGAATTAGAGGAAGGAGCTTACTATGTATGGACCAAAGCAGCATTAAAAACTCTTTTGGGAGATGATTTTGACTTATTTTCAGAATATTACAACGTCAATCACTATGGATTTTGGGAACATGATAACTATGTACTTATCCGTAAAAAAGACGATTCTTACATAGCCGAAAAATATGAAATATCAATTGCTGAACTGAAAGAAAAAATTTCCTTTTGGAGGAAAACACTTTTAAAAGAACGAGATAAAAAACACAAACCAAGGCTAGATGATAAATCATTAACTTCATGGAATGCTTTAATGCTTAAGGGTTATATAAATGCCTATGCTGTTTTTAATGAACCACAATTTTTAGAAATTGCTATAAAAAATGCAACATTTATCTATACCAAACAACTACAAGAAAATGGGAATTTAAATCACAATTATAAAAATGGGAAAAGTACTATTAACGGATATTTAGAAGATTATGCCACTGTAATAGAGGCATATATAGCATTGTACGAAGTTACTTTTAATGAAGTCTGGCTAAACACGGCAAAACAATTAACTGATTATACATTTGACCATTTTTTCAATTCAGAAAAATCAATGTTTTATTTTACTTCTGATGAAGACCCTCATTTGATTACCCGAAAAATGGAAATTGAAGACAATGTAATACCTGCTTCAAATTCTATTATGGCTAAAAATTTATTTAAATTAAGTCATTATTATTCCAATTCTTACTATTTAAAAGTAAGTAAACAAATGCTTTCAAACATAAAAACGAGGACACAACAATACGCTTCTGGGTACTCAAATTGGTTACAGTTAATGTGTGATTACACAGGTGATTATTATGAAATCGCAATAGCTGGGGAATCTGCATTTGATAAGCTTATCGAGCTTAACAAAAATTACATTCCAAATAAATTAATTGCCGGAAGTACTAAAAAGAGCACTCTCCCCCTTATGAAAGGACGTTTTAATGAAAAAGAAACGTTTATTTACATATGTGTTGATGGAGCTTGTCAACTTCCAGAAAAAAATGTAAAAAAAGCTTTAAATCAACTAAAAATCAAATTTTAAAAATGAAAACTATACAACTCTTTATAGTAGCTCTAGTAGCGTTTGAACACCTTTATTTTATGATTTTGGAAATGTTTTACTGGGACAAACCAAAAGGATTGAAAGTTTTCGGGTTAAAATTAGAAGAAGCTAAAATTTCAAAAACACTAGCTAAAAATCAAGGATTGTACAATGGATTTTTAGCCGCAGGGCTTATTTGGGCAATTCTAAATAAAACTAATTTTGAAGAATTAGCATTGTTCTTTCTTGGTTGCGTTACCATAGCTGGAATATTTGGAGCATATACTACTAAAAAATCAAAATTGTTTTTTTTACAATCTATGCCGGCTATTATAGGAATAATATTAATTTTGCTTAAAAACTAACTTACTATGGAATATCAAAAATACCTAGACCTCACCATTTCGTTTATTGAAAAATACGCAATGAATGTAGTTACCGCAATTCTTATTTTAGCAATTGGGTTATGGGTATCTAAAAAAATTGTCAATTTAACTAAAACACTACTTTTAAAAAAAGGTATAGATCAAACCCTTCAAAAATTTTTAGGTGATTTATTGAGTTGGACTTTAAAGGTGTTGGTTTTTATAACTGCAATTTCTCAATTGGGGGTTGAAACTACTTCATTTATTGCAATTTTAGGTGCAGCAGGACTGGCAATTGGGTTGGCTTTACAGGGAGCACTCGCTAATTTTGCTGGCGGTGCGTTAATCATGATTTTTAAACCTTTTAAAGTGGGCGACTTAATTGAAGCTCAAGGTGAAATTGGCGTGGTAAAAGAAATTCAAATATTTGTAACAAAAATAATCTCTCCAGGTAATAAATTGGTGATAATTCCTAATGGAATATTATCTAACGGAAATATTAAAAATTATACTGAGGAAGGTAAATTACGTGTTGATCTAACTATTGGTGTAAGTTATGATGCCGACATTAAACAAACAAAAAATGTTTTAATGCAAGTATTAACCGAAAATAAAAAGGTATTAAAAAACCCTGCTCCAACTGTAAATGTTTCTGAATTAGCTGATAGCTCTGTTAATTTTGCTGTTCGCCCATGGGCTACTCCTGAAAATTATTGGGATGTATATTTTGAAATTACTGAGGCTGTTAAATTAGCATTAGACAAAGCCGGTATTGAAATACCTTATCCACACAGAGTTGAAATTAAGAAATAAGAACCGTGAAGTATTTTTTATCTTAATAAACTTAATTAAGTTTATTAAAAAAAGTAATCGCTTATTAATAAGTATTGATATCTTTATTCTCATTTTAGAAAAAAAATTAAAATCAATCAAAATTTAAATAATTATAGGCATAATAATTGATGATGTATTTAATTATTAAAATTTATCAAAAAAATAATTTAAATTCAAGTACAATGAAAAAATTACTTTTATTCGCATTAATAACTCTACTTAATTTCTCATCTGGATTTTCCCAAAAAGGAAATTCAATTAATTCAGCAATGACAGATATAAGAGATGTTTTTAGATATAAAAACCTTGATAATAATTATAAAAACTATGAGGGTAACCCTTATTTAAATAGTGAATTTTCGTTAGGAACCATTATTAATATAGAAATGCAAAAGGTTTACAGTTACCCCATTCGCTATAATGTTTATGAAGATAAAATTGAAATTCAAAAAGAAGATAAGTCCATAGTGAATTTAGCCAAAGTCAATTATTTTGACATTCAAATATTTGAAAAAAAATTTCAATTAATTGAATACGAAAATAAAGGTGAAAAAAAAATAGGTTATTTGGAAGTGATCTTAAATAGCAAAAAAATTGAGTTATACAATAAACATTCACGAACTCTAATTTCTGCAAAAACAGCAAAATCATCATATGAAAATGATAAGCCTGCTAGATTTAATTCAAGTGAATCCTTCTACTTTAAATTAAAGGGGCATAAAATTGAATTTCTACCCAAAAAAAAGAAAGATTTTCTGAAGGTGTTTTCAAGTAAATCAAATCAAATTAATCTCTTTATGAAAAAAAATAAATTGAAAAATTCTAAAAAAGAGGATATCGTAAAAATCTTTAAATATTATTCTACATTAGGATAGCTTATTTTTTCGATTTAATAGCTACAAAATCTTTTAAATAAAAAGGCTCAAAATAAGCGACATCTTCGATGTCGTTTTTTTTGTATTTTTTAAAAGAAAGGGCTGACATTTCATTAGCAGAGGGGAATTTATCATCAACAAAAATTGCATTTTTATTGGTAATTACTCCTTTACATTTTTCTACACCATCACCTACTAAATACACTTTTTGGTCTTTTAGATAATTCTTAAAGGAGTCTTCTGTAATTATTTCGGCTTTTACTTCCCTTAGTGTTTCATTCTTTGAATTGAACACACTACTGTAAACTTCCATTCTTCTAGCGTCTAACAACGAAATAATAATTCCATCTGAAATAGTAGTTGATAATGCTAAGGCTTGTAAGGTATTTACAGAAATTAAAGGGATATCTAAGGCAAAACATAGTCCTTTTGCTGCTGAAACTCCAATTCTTAAACCCGTATAAGATCCAGGGCCTTTACTAACAGCTACAGCTTTTAATTTCGATAATTTTATACCTGCTTCTTTAAGTACATCATTTATAAATTCATGTAATTTTTCGGCATGGGAATACTCACCGCTGTTTAGCTCTTTTAAAGCAATAGTTTTTCCTTTATTTGCTATACTAACTGAGCAGTTTTTTGTTGCTGTTTCTATGTTTAATATATACGCCAAATTCCTTATTTTAAATGGCAAAGATACTTAATTTGGTGACTATAAAACAAAGCATCCAATTTTTAGATTGGATGCCTCAGTAACTTTATATTTATTCATTAACTAATCTAGTACAATAGGCTCTCCGAAATAGAATTTCAATACTTTAGTTTTAAATACATAATCGTATTTTGCTCTAATTATGGCTCCTTCCGCATTTACTAATCGATTACGTACTTGATCAAAATCAAACTGTGTCATAGCTCCCAAATTGTAACTTTCTTGTGCATTTTTAAAAGCTTCATTTTGTGCAATCAACGATTTTTCAGAAGCTTCATATGTTTTTGCTGCTGCTTTTGCATCATAAAACGCTTTTTGAATAGTTTGTTGTAATTGCAATTTTTCGTTTTCTAAACCAAATTTTGAAATCTCATAATTAATTATTTGTTTATTTACATTTGATTTCGTTTGGTTTCTATTAAAAATAGGAATGTTTACATTAAAGCTCACACCATATCCTAAATTATCATCTAATTGGGAAAAGAAAGGAATATGAGAATTATTTTTAAGATTAAAACCATATCCAGTACCAACATTAGCTCCTAAAGATACTGAAGGTAGAAATGATGCCTTAGCTATATCAACAGATAAATTAGATGATTCAATATCTAATTCCGCTTTTTTAATTTCGGGCCTGTTTGTTAGTGCCTTTTGATAAACTTCATTTGGATTTTTATACATTAAAGCAATTGAAGGTGATTCCAAAACTATCACTTCAACATCAAAACCAACAGGTTCAACTTGCAATAATTGAGCTAAGTCTAGCAACGCTAAATTTAATGAGTTTTCATATGAAATTACAGATTGCTCATCAGCCGCTGCAGTTGATTGTGCATTTAATAAATCTCCCTTTGGCTTCACTCCTGCATCAACTTTCGCTTTTGCATTTTCAATTTGCTTTTTACTAATTTCATGTTGAACTTTCGCTACATTCAAATTTTCCTTCGCAAATAATACATTCAAATAGGTGTTTACAACAAATAATGAAATATCATCTTGAATTTTTTCTAAATCAAGTTTACTTCCTTCAACACCTAATTGGGATTGTTTATAAATGTTTAAGTTTCTATAACCATTAAAAACTGTAATTCCAGAATTAATACCAAAAGAACCTCCGTAAGTACTTGTTGAAACTCGGTCTTGAGAAACAGGGTCAAACCCAGATCCAAAATTTAAATTACCACTTGTTGAAGCATTTAAATTTGGTAAAAAGTTACCTTTAGAACTAATAACATTTTCTTGACTTATTTCAACGTTTAGTTTATTTTGTTTAATTGTAATATTATTATCTAAAGCGTAGTTTACACATTCTTGAAGTGTCCATTTTTTATCTTGTGCTTGTATCGTTACAAAAAATACAAAGGCCAAAATAGTAACAATTTTTGTTCTCATTATTTAGAATTGAGTTTATAGTTAAGCTGATCTTGTTATATGACGACTAAAATTATTATTTGTTACACTCTTTGTCTCTTATAGAAATGTTAAAGTTTTTTCTTCCGTCTACTTTTAATAATAAAATAGAATAAAGCACCAACCAAAAGATAAGGAAATACCATTAAATATAAGATCCCCGAATTAAGCCCTTCAGCTTCAGAACCATTGCTACTTTCCACAACAGCCTTACACATAGCACATTGTGCATTCGCCATTTGAAAGGATAAAATAAACAATATGACTACTATTTTTTTCATTCTAATAATATGGACTTATTAAAATGTAAACTACAACTCCACTAATGGCAACGTACAGCCATAAAGGAAATGTATATTTTGCTATTTTTTTATGAAGTTCTATATTATTTGTTATTGCTCTCACATATGTAATTAGCACAAATGGAATTACAACAATTGATAAAATAATATGAGATATTAATAACATAAAGTATACAATTCTAATAGAACCATCTCCTCCAAACTTTGTAGACTCTGAAGTCATATGATACGCAACATAAAGGATTAAAAACACGCCAGAAAATACAATGGCAGTTTTCATTAACTTTTCGTGTAATTTCACTTTGTTGCTTTTAACAGCCCAAACCGCCACCACTAATATCAAAGAAGTTAGTGCATTTATAGTTGCATAAATTGGTGGTAAAAAAACAGGGAGTTCCACATCAATTTTAACACCAAACAAACCAGCTACTACTAACGGAATTGCTATTGATAAAATAACAATCCACTTATTATATTTTTTACTATCTGTTGCCATTATTCTTTTAAAAGTATTGCAATATCTTCTTTAATCATTTGGACTCCTTTGGGATCTAATCCCTCATAAAATGCAATTGGATTTCCAAATTCATCCAACCGAGAACGGATATTTCCTTGTTTATCAATAAGGGCAAACATTCCAGAATGTTCAAACCCTCCTTCAGCATCACTATTTTCACCTGCAAAAAGGGTAAATCCTTTATTTGCTAACTCGTATATTTTGTCTTGATCGCCCGTTAAAAAATTCCAGTTTTTTAATGTTGCTCCATGAGATTTCGCATATTCCTTCAAAACTTTAGGTGTATCATGCTTTGGATTGATACTAAAAGAAACTATCCCGAAATCTGGATTGGCATAAAATTCATTTTGAATTTTTACCATATTCTCATTCATTCTAGGGCAAATTGTTGGGCATGTAGTAAAGAAAAATTCTACTACATATACCTTTTCATTATAAAATGAATTTGAAATTAAGTTGCCATCCTGATTTGTAAATTCAAATGCAGGAACTTTCCCAATGGTAATTAGCTTAGGTGTTTTAAATTTATTTACAATTTTGGGAACCACGTAAATTCCAAAAATTAAAATTATAAAAGCAATACCTGTGTATGAATATTTTTTCATTTTATGTGCTTGTATTTATTGTTTTTTATCGATCACATAGAACATCCAAATAATCAGTTCCTTTAGGTGCCAAGATCTTGTTTATGGATGTTTCAATAAAATTATATTTCTCTTTTTCTTCGCTGTTTTTTTTCTGCAGATTTTTTTAATTGATAATAAATAATATCAATATCATCTTTCATTTTGTTTTTTAAAATTGCAACAGATCTCATATTATACCCATAAAGCTTTCCTCCTTTAGTATCTTCATCATCTTTTCTCCCACGTAAACGTAGCTCCATATCTATAATATAAGCGTTTTCTGAATACAATTGTTCATCTAATTTAAACGGAGTTTCAAAGCTGTTAAATATTGAATGAATCTTTGTTGAATCTGCATACACAAAATTCCATTTACTAATATTTGTAAATGCTGCTAATTCTTTAATAACTTCTTTGTAATCTTCTTCTTTATTTTTAGGTATAATGGCAACTACTTGAAACAAAATTTTTGAATAATAGCGCTTATATATTACTTGGTTTAAATTAAACAAACTTGCTTTTGCTTTGCTAATATCATCTCCTAAAAAACAAACTATTGATAATTTATTCTCAAATGAGCTCTCTTCTACTAAAGAAGCTCCTTTTACATCCAAAACCTTTTCAGTTAAAATAGGTAAGTTTGAATACTTGTAGATTCCTTTGGATAAGAATATGTAAAATATCAAAGGAAAAATAAATAGAATAAAAAGTACTGAAAATTTCTTCATAATACTGTATAAAAATAGAAAAAGGCGGTTAAAAAAACCACCTTTTTCTATAAAATTTTAAAAATCGATTAGTAGTTCCATTTTGTTAATGGTCCTAATACATCGTTGATATAACTCCCTTCAATTAGTAAAAGTGTAGCTAAGTAAACAACGTAAATAATGGCAGTCCAAACTACTGCACGTCTTAGGCTTTTTTTCTCATCGGCCATGTGCATAAAAAACCAAGTGATATAGTAGGCTTTTACTAAAGTTAACACTAGAAAAATAATATTTAAAAAGCTGGTTCCAAACATTCCATGTAAATGAAGTGCTTCTGGTTTTATAATTCCTAGAATTACTTCAACAAGTGTAATCGCTGAAAGAATTGCAAAAACCTTCCAAATTAATTTTGTGTGTGATGTATGTTCTTGTGTGTGTGTCATTTTTTGCTATTTTTTGAATTAAACTAAGTAGAAGAATGTAAATACAAATACCCAAACTAAATCTACAAAGTGCCAATATAATCCTACTTTTTCAACCATTTCATAGTGTCCTCTTTTTTCATAAGTTCCAATAATAACATTGAAAAATATGATACAATTAATTAGTACACCTGATAAAACGTGAAATCCATGAAACCCTGTTATAAAGAAAAAGAAATCAGCAAATAAGGTCTTTCCATATTCGTTTACTTTGAGATTCGCTCCGTTTACAATTGCTTTACTTTCATTTAAGTAAGCCATAGCGTTCTCACGTGGAATAATTATTTTTTCTTTAAGTTCGAGGTTTACTTGTTCTGTTCTAATGGAAATTTCTGGATGTGCTTTAAACCCTTCAATAACTTCGTTCAAGCTAATTGCTGGTAAAGCACCTTCTTCAACAAACCACAATCCTTTACTTTTAATATGTTGTGTTCTTTCTGTATGAGAAGTTTTAGCAAAACTTTCTAAACTAACCTGATGGCCTGATGCATCAACAAACTGAATTATTTTACCATCGTTTAATTGAACTGCGCCATAAGAGCCTCCTATAAAATTCTTCCATTCCCAAGCTTGAGAGCTTAAGAAAATTACACCTCCAATGATGGTTAAAAACATGTAAAATGTAACCTTCTTTTTCTTCATTTGATGACCTGCATCAACGGCAAGCACCATAGTTACCGATGAAAATATTAAAACAAAGGTCATTAATGCCACAAAATACATTGGGTGGTCACCATGAATAAATGGGAAGTGATTAAAAACTTGATCTGCAATTGGCCAAGAATCTATAAATTTAAAACGCATAAAACCATAGGCCACTAAAAAGCCTGAAAAAGTAAGTGCATCTGATAAAATGAAAAACCACATCATCATTTTACCGTAACTTGACCCTAATGGTTTGTTGTTTCCTCCACCCCAATTATTTCCATTGGTGTTAGCAGCAATAGTTGCTTCCATAAAAGTTTGTTTTGATTTTTTAGTTTAGTTGTGCCAAATATATGTAATTTTTATTACCTAATAAAATAGAAAAATAAAAACAGGTAAATCCATAATATATCTACAAAATGCCAGAAAATGGCTCCTAGCTCAAGTCCTAAAGAATCCTTGGCTGAATATTTATTCTTGAAGTGATTTACAATTACTACCAACAATACAATAATACCTGCAGCAATGTGGGCTAAGTGCGCTATGGTAATTCCATAAATAAAAGATGATTTTACCGTGCTTTGTGCACCTGCAAAAACCAACCCTGAGTTAAACAATTGATTAAACCCTTCAAATTGAAATAGTACAAATCCAGCTCCCAAAATCAACGTTGAAATTAAAAATAAAGTTGTTAACTTTCTGTTGTCTTTTTTTATGAAAAATTTAGCCAACATAAAAGCAATGCTACTTAGTATTATCAACAGCGTACTTATATAAAAAGCACTAGGTAGATCGAATGACACCCAATCGTCACGTTTGCGACTTACAACAT
>JQIA01001041.1_pt1 | contig 14838 bp, 15 predicted proteins | sample 811431 | NCBI WGS metagenome assembly JQIA01 (sample SAMN02998118, study PRJNA258478) | marine sediment metagenome | biome: marine; feature: seafloor; material: sediment; isolation source: oil-polluted sediment collected from 3 locations (0.5 km, 0.7 km and 0.9 km)... | place: USA: Gulf of Mexico ... | reverse complement strand
CCGGAAGAAAAGATACCCTATGCCATTGAACGCTATGTGAATGAAAGCAAACGACTATTTGGTGTGCTTAACCAGCGCTTGAAGGACAGAGAGTTTATTGCTGGTGAATATTCTATTGCTGACATGGCGTGCTATCCCTGGATTATGAGACACCCACATTTGTCGCTTGATATTGATGACTATCCACATGTTAAACGCTGGGAAGAAACGATTGAAAATCGACCCGCGACGCTGCGAGCGTATGCCGCTGGTACGGCCATTAATACACCTGTAAAAAAAGAGTCGCTTGCCATTAATAATCAAGCATTACCTTTTCCTGTGCAGAAAAAGGAGGCGCATCGAGATGCTGCCTTCCAATCGCAGGCATGAAGACACTGTGAATAAAATTAACTTGAATACGTAATAGTAACAATAGGAATAATGATGAAACTTTATGAATATGAAGCATTTGCAAACCCCAGACGAGTACGCATATTTGCTGCGGAAAAAGGTATTTCACTACAACGTGAGCAGGTTGATGTACCGACTGGTGAACACCTTCAAGCAGAACACCTGGGTCGTAATCCTTATGGTGCAGTGCCAACACTTGAGCTGGACAGCGGTGCCTACATTAGTGAGAGCGCGGCGATTTGTCGCTATCTCGATAACCTCAATATTAAGGGTGCGAATAACACCACCCACTTATTCGGGAATACACCGCAAGAACAAGCCCTGGTTGATATGTGGGACAGGCGTATTGAAAGTGGGTTGTTAAGTGCCGTTGCCAGTTATTTTCATCATGCAACGGAAGGCCTGCCAAGTGATGACTATCAAAATGCTGATTGGGGTGAATACAATCGAGCGCAAATTCAAACGCAGATGAAACGACTCGATGAGCAGTTACAGACGAGCCAATATATTGCCGGTAATCACTTTTCAATGGCGGATATCACCCTGCTGTGTGCTATTGATTTTGCGTCCATGTTTGCCATTTCGATCAGCGATGAGCATGTTGCTCTGCAAGCATGGTATGAGTTGGTGAATGTGCGTGAAAGTGTCAGGGCTTAATTATTTTGTAAGCTGTGAAGGTGATCGTTAATGAAACTTAATGCTGTTCTCGACAAACGTGCGCTGGTGTATTCGCTCTCACTGCCCTGGGTTGATACTCCTCTTGCTGGTGTAGCCCGGCGCATGCTGGAGCGGGAGGGTGGTGAGACGGCCAGTCGTGCAACAACAGTGGTGCGTTATGACGAAGGTGCGAGTTTTACTGAACATGTGCATGACATGGGCGAAGAATTTATTGTGCTCAAGGGTGTGTTTAGTGATGAGTCGGGCGATTACGGCGAGGGCATGTATGTGCGTAATCCTCCGGGTTCTTCTCATGCTCCCTTTGCACGGAAGGGCTGCGAGATATTTGTAAAACTTCGTCAGTTCTCGCCTGAAGACAACAACGTGGTGAGGGTTAATACCGGAACTTCGGCCTGGTTGCAAACAGCCGTAGAGGGTCAGTGTGTAATGCCTTTATATCGGCGTGATGGTAGTGATCCCGAATATGTCTCTCTACTGAAATGGTCACCGGGCGTTCGGTTGCCACGTCATGAGCATCGAGGTGGGGAAGAGGTATTTGTTCTCAAAGGGTCTTTTGGTGATGAGTTGGGACTCTACCCAGAAGGTACCTGGTTACGAAACCCTGACGGCAGTTCGCACCAACCCTATAGCGCTGATGGCTGTGTTCTGTATATCAAAACAGGGCATTTACAAAACTCGCAAACACCTAGCCTAAATAAAGAAAGGAAGCTTAGCTCATGAACGAACTTTCAAATGTGAATAGTGCTGCAGGCGTAAAGGAGTCCCCATTTCATGTGGGTGAACAGGCTGTGCAAAGTCGCCTGGGTGTGAGAGATATTGCAGAACAAATGGGCCAGGCGATGATTCGGCCTTTTATGCCAGAGCAACATCGCGAGTTTTTTAATGGCTTGAGTTATCTCTTTGTGGGCATTAGGGCGGAGGATAGTTTTCCGAGGGCAGAGATTCTTACGGGCGATCCGGGCTTTATTACTTCGCCGGATAATCAACGACTGCACATTAGTATTCCTATTGGCCATCAAACGCTGGCTATTCAGCAATTAATTCCTGGTAGAGCGGTGGGTCTTCTGGGCATTGATCTGGCCACCCGACGCCGTAACCGTGTTAATGGTGTTGTCACTGCAGTGCTTGATAATGAGGCTGGTAAAGGGGTTGGTATAGGAGACAGGCTGCAAATAGAAATTACGATTGCCGAGAGTTTTGGTAATTGTCCGAAGTATATTCAGCGTCGTGAAGTCTCGCTTCAGCCGTCCGTCGACTTTAGTTTTGTAGAGGTACAAACAGACAATGTCTTTAATAACCAGGCTGAAAAGTTAATCAACAATGCCGATACCTTTTTTATTGCCTCGCAACACCAGGGCGAAGACCCTGATCGTCATGCCAGTGCCGATATTTCTCATCGTGGTGGAGAGCCCGGTTTTATTCATATCCAGGACGATAAAACACTGATATTTCCTGACTATTCAGGTAATCGACACTTTAATACCCTGGGTAATTTGTCCCTCAACCCGAGGGTTGGCCTGTTGTTTATCGATTTCATCAATGGTGACTTACTTCACCTGAGAGGCATTAGCAATATTCTATGGAATGACTCGAGACAAGTTGATTTTCCGGGTGCAGAGCGTTTGCTTGAATTTCAGTTAACAGAATCCCTTTATATTGCTAATGGGTTGGCTTTACGTGGAAAAAAAATTAATAAGAAATCTGATCGATAATATTCGATTTTCACAAGGTGGTTTAAAAAATTCAATCAACAAATATGTAGGAAATAATTATGACTAATCAAGTGAATGAAGAATCGGCACGAAACATTACCCAGGGTGTTCATCATATAGGACTTACGGTGCCCAGTTTAAATGAAACGAAAGAATTTTTTCTGAATGTACTGGGTTTTAAACAGGTAGGTGAAAAGCCTGCTTATCCTGCTGTATTTGTTTCAGACGGCACGATAATGATTACCCTTTGGCAGGCCGCTAATCCGGAGATTGCAACAAAGTTTGATCGTCACAATAATATTGGATTGCACCATATTGCACTCGCTGTACCTGATGCTGAGAGTCTCAATACGCTTCACCAACGGCTAATCGAGATTGAGACAGTCACCATAGAGTTTGTACCTGAGTCGCTAGGCGGTGGGCCAACACAGCACATGATGTGTGCAATACCCGGAGGGATTCGAATGGAATTTATTGCCAAAGGATAGAGAGCTGAAAAGCCGCGTTCGTATGATAAATGTATGAATTGGTTTTGTATGTCAATAGTAGGCTTCTATCCTCCCGTTATTGCTTTTCTCGACAAACTCCCTCAAGAATCTGGAGAGCAACGCACGGCTCGTGTGACCCTAACAGAACCGTTACCCAATTAACCCCACCCCTGGTGTGAAGTTGGAGTGTCACCCCAAGGTATTCCCGGTCATCAATGCCATTTTGGCACATCGGCTTTTTTTAATTGAGTAACAATGCCGTTCGATGCGTTGAAGTCGCAGGAAGTGGCATTAGGTAAGAGACATAAGGCGAATTATTATGAACAGCTTAATGGTAAAGGTTTTGATAAGAAGATTGTTTGCGCGCCACCAGCCCCCCCAAGTAATCAAGATGGCGTTCCTGGCGGGAGTAGGCGGCTTTCTGGCCATTGTTTTACTATTTCAACTGGGTGCCTGGTTGGGTAATCCATTACTCATGGCGCCTTTCGGGGCTAGCTGTGTTTTGATATTTTCTCTGCCACAAAGTCCTCTTTCACAACCAGCTAATGTTATTGGAGGGCATCTTGTTTCCACAGTCATTGGCCTTTTTTTACAGATGTATCTACCGACTACAGGTTGGGCTTTGGGTCTTGCTGTGGGTCTGGCAATAGCGGCAATGATGGCTCTTCGTGTTACTCATCCGCCGGCAGGTGCTGATCCGCTTGTGGTGTTTATCGATAGTCCTGGTTGGTCATATTTAGGTTTTCCCGTTTGTGCGGGCAGTGTGTTATTGGTGTTTATCGGCACGGTTTATCATCGTATTGGTCGTTGTCATACTTATCCTTTACCAATTCCTGGGGTGACTGTTAAGTTGAATGAGCCTGGCAGGCGGTAATGATTAGTATTCTGGGAGTCTGCCAGGTTGAGGTGTTCGTCGCGAGGAAATGGCCAAATTTAGTTTTTCCGCAGTAGGGCAATCTTAAGTTCGACAGGCCTTAGAGCTGGATTGAATTAGGGGGGGTAGTGCTGCTGATCGTGAAGCGATGACTCTGTGTAAGCCTGGCTTCTTTGAACAAGTCGCCAAAACACATTTCTTCTGGGATCAAGCCAAGTTAGAATTCTCGATGATGTGCAAATAAAGGGTTTTTACAAGTGGCAACTATGGTTGGTTATGGGTCGGGACGGTGTTGGTGAATAACGCAAATCCAGTTTGTCCTCATTCCTACGATGACGATTCATTACGTGCCGCTTTGTTAGAACGAGGACTGCTTAATACAGCAGATTTCGCTCGTGCCCAACATGTGAAGAATGAAAGTGGTAATGAGTCACTTGTGCTGCTGCTGGTGCGCCTGGGTATGGTTTCAGAAAAGGCGATGGCACAAGTGCAGTCTGACATGGCAGGGCAGTCCTTGCTAAAACCTGCAGAATATCCTCAGCTGGCCCAGACGAGTACATTGCCAGTACGCTTTATGAAGGACCAGTGTTTGCTGCCATTGATGAGCACTGATAGCCGGCACGAATTTGTTGTTGCAGATTTAAGCGATGATTTTATGCGAAAAGCACTGTTCCTGGCCTGTCATGGCGAGGTCGCTTTGCGTGTAGGGGTGCCTTCGGAAATTCAGGCTGCAATAGAACGGCTTTTTGATAAGGATGCTGCTAACGAAGATTTGGATTTGAGCATCACCGAAGGTGTCTCTGATATTGATGTGGCCAAACTGCGTGATATGGCCAGTGAGGCCCCAGTCATTCGCCTGGTGAACCAAATTATTCAGCGTGCCGTTGATAGTCGCGCTTCTGACATTCATGTTGAACCCTATGAACATCATTTGAAAATACGCAATCGTATTGATGGGGTACTACAGGATGAGGCCTCGCCACCAAGAGAGTTGGGGCCAGCAGTAATCTCGCGGATCAAAATTATGGCCGATCTCGATATTGCCGAGCGACGCTTGCCTCAAGATGGGCGCATCAATGTGAGGGTGCAAGGGCAGGAACTTGATGTTCGTGTGTCGACAGTGCCGACGATGTACGGCGAAAGTGTGGTTATGCGTTTATTACAGCGCGATAGCGTCACCCTTGATTTTGATAGCCTTGGCTTTACCCCCGAGCAGCGAGCGCGTTTGCAAAAAGAGCTGAGCATGTCTCACGGTATGGTGATTGTGACGGGGCCTACGGGCAGTGGTAAAACGACAACGCTTTATACGGCACTGAATTCACTGAATACCGAGCAGCGAAAAGTTATTACGGTTGAAGATCCGGTGGAATACAACCTCGAAGGTATTAATCAGATACAGGTTAATGCCTCTATTGGGCTCGATTTTGCGAGTGCATTACGCTCCATCGTACGTCAGGACCCCGATGTCATCATGGTGGGTGAAATGCGCGATTTGGAGACGGCGCGGATTTGCGTGCAGTCTGCTCTTACTGGGCACTTGGTGCTATCCACATTGCATACCAATGACGCAGCGGGAAGTGTGACTCGTTTGTTGGAAATGGGCACTGAGGATTATCTGCTGAACTCAACGCTCAATGTGGTGCTTGCCCAGCGTTTGGTGCGGGTGCTTTGCGTACACTGCAAAGAAGACTATGAGCCGGATCCTCGCATTATTGAAGAATTTGATTTAAACCGCGTGGTGCCCAGTGGGCAGCGACTGAATTTGCATCGGGCGGTGGGTTGCGAGCACTGCTCCAATACGGGCTATCGGGGGCGAGTGGGTATTATCGAAATACTGGCAATGTCCGACACTATCCGCAGTCTCATTTTGCGACATGCGAGCGCCGGAGAGATAGAGAGTGTGGCACGAGAAGAGGGTATGACCACTATGTTTGAAGATGGTTGTTTAAAAGCGGCTCATGGTGTCACTACCCTTGAGGAAGTGGCGCGGGTGATACAGGAAAGTTGATGGCTTCATTTAACTACCGTGCCGTCAACACTCAGGGAGAGGTGCAAACCGGGCAGATGGCGGCTTCATCTGAAGCGGGGGTTATTACCCAGCTTCAGGCCATGGGCTTGATACCTATTTCGGCTGAATTACAAAAGAGTGGCGCAAGCACTTCTGGGCGGCCTTTTTTATCACTGCGTAAGCCTGTGCTTGGTTACAAAGAGGTCGGCGATTTTACTCGACAATTATCGACTCTGGTGGGCGCAGGTTTATCCCTTGATCGTAGCCTCGATATTATTGGCGGCGTTTCCTCAAACCCATTGATGGTTGAATTGATCGATAGCCTTCAGACTGACGTCCGTAGTGGCAAGACCCTCTCGGATGCTTTGCGGGAACACCCCCACTTATTTGCCAACTTTTATATTAATTTTGTCCGAGCAGCAGAGCTGTCCGGCGATTTGGCAAAAAATCTGGCTGAGCTTACAAGTTATCTCGATAAATCCAATGCCCTGCGGGAGCAGCTGAAATCGGCGCTTATGTATCCTCTCATTCTGGTTGGTGTTACCGTACTTTCCCTGGGTATTATTGTGCTGTTTGTACTTCCTGAATTCGCCGCCCTATTTGAAGATATGGATGCGCCTTTACCCGCATCGACTGCTTTTGTACTGGGGGTATCGAATTTCTTACGGGCTTATGCCGTGCTCATTCTTGCGGGTATTGCATTGGGGGTCGCTTATTTGCGTCGGAAGCAGCAGGATCCCGCCTGGTTGTATCGCCGTGATGAGAAACTATTGCAATTTGCAATAGTTAGCGACCTCATTAAGAAAGTGAATATGGCACGCTTTAGTCGTAGCCTGGGCACCTTGCTTGCGGGTGGTGTAGCCTTACTTCCAGCACTTTCTGTGGCAAAAGAAAGCTTGCAAAACAAGGTCTTGCTAGAGAAGCTTAATGAAGCTTCTAATATTTTACGTGATGGTGGTGGGCTTGCTGAGCCTCTATTGAATGCCGGAGTCTTTCCCGAGTTTGCTCTGCAGATGATTCAGGTAGGAGAGGAAACCGGCCAGCTTGATAAAATGTTGATTCGAGTCGCCGACATTTATGATGATGAAGTTGCTACGGCGAGCCAACGTCTGCTTTCTATATTGGAACCGGTGATGATTATTGGTTTGGGCATTGTCATTGGCGGCATCATTATGTCGATTTTAGTGGCGATACTGGGTATTAATGATTTGCCCATGTAATGGGGGTGGCTGTACATACACCACTTTCTATGGATAAGCTTTGTAACGAAATCGTTGTAACGTAATGAAATTAATAGATAAGGATAAGCATAATCGTGGTGAGTAAAAGGCAGAAGTTTGATAGGCAAGGGGGTTTTACTCTTCTTGAACTACTTGTTGTATTGGTGATACTGGGTTTTCTGGCGAGTCTGGTGGGGCCTCAGGTACTGAAGCAGATTGGCGGTTCCAAAACGAAAGCAACGATTTTGCAAATAGAAGAATTTTCAACGGCCCTCGACCTTTATCATCTTGATGTGGGTCGTTATCCCGCCACTGCTGATGGCCTTAAATCGTTGATTGAGCGGCCTTCTTCGACGCGGGTTTGGAATGGACCTTATCTGAAGAAAAAAGTCATTCGTGATGACCCCTGGGGTAATCTGTACTACTACGCCTCTCCCGGTGAGAACGGTGATTTTGATCTGTTTTCTCTCGGTAGAGACGGTCGTGAAGGTGGTGAGGGCGAAGATGCTGATGTCACCAGCTGGGAGTAAAGAGATCTAAATGTTCACTTGCCTCGTGCCTGTCGATGGCCTCAGTGCGGGATCACTTGAAGCGAAATAAGGTGCTAGAGGCATTTGTATCCCGTCGACGCGATGTTGTCCTTCAAACGGGGTTCACCTTGTTGGAGTTGCTGGTTGTACTGGTTCTACTGGGTATTATGGCAGTGTTGGTGGCGCCCGGGCTTGGTGGTAGTTTAGAGAGTGTAAAGCTGAAGACCATGAGTAGGGATTTGTTGCTTACGTTTCGGGGGCAGCGCAGTGAAGCAATAACTCAGGGAAGGATAGTGGTGTTTAGTATTGACCCGGAAGGGCTTTACTATCGTATTGATGATGAGCGTATCGACCTTCCTGAAGGCTTAGAAATATTTCTGCAAAGACCAGTGAATGAGAATCTGGGGGATGCACTTTCTCACCAGCAAGCTCAGGGCTTTGCCGCTAATAGTGTGGCTTTCTATCCGGATGGTAGTTCTTCAGGGGCTTTACTGCAGATTAATCTGGGCAAAGCGAGGCGTTACATTAGCATTGACTGGTTGAGCGGTGAGGTGGTCATACTCGATGAGCTATCACAAAGCCCTGTTGAGACAGCGGAGCTGTGAATGTGAGGCGCTGCTACACGAGTCAGCAACAAGCCTCGGCGTGGGGGATGAGCTTTTCAAAAATGCAGGGCTTTACTCTCCTTGAGGTGGTCGTTGCACTTTCTATTCTTGTTATCTGTATGACTGTTGTTATGCGCATTCTTGGTGGTTCAACACGACTTGCTGCCATTGGTGGTGACTATTACACCGCGTTGCAAATTGCTGAATCGAAAATGGCTGAATTGACAGTACTCAGTGGTTCGGGTGTTTTTATCGACACGGGAACCAGTAGCGAGGGTTTTGACTGGGTGGCAGAAGCCAACCCTTATAAAGCTGGTTTCGATTCCCCTATTTTCCCAACTTCTATTGCTAACGAACCTCTTGCTGCCTACCAACTTTATCAGCTGGATGTGAGTGTGTTTTGGGGGGGGGTGAAAAAACGAGAATTTCAGCTGTTTAGCTTGCATCTCAGACCTGCGGAAGGGGCTGGCGAATAAGTATGTTAAGCGGTCAGTGTATGCTTTCTGTCATTGCCAGGGAGAGGGGGATTCGTACCTCCTGTCGTCAAAGGGGTTTCACCCTGGTTGAATTACAAATAGCCATTGTCATTATGGCGATGATTTCTATTTTGTTACTTGGCGCCCTCCGCCTGTCGTCACAGACCTGGAGTAAAGTCACTACACGACAGGATGCAGTTGAACATCAGTTTTTACTGAATCAACTGCTACGCCGTCATATATCGAGTGCACAGATATCGAAGGTTGGATTAACAACGGGCGAGACTGTGGAGAGCCCCCTTGGTGGGATAGATTATCTTCACTATATTGCCCCTTTCCCCAGCTTTGTTAATGATGGGCGCTTGTATTGGTGGACCTTGAAAATAGCCTGGGATGAAGGCCTTCAACGGGATGCATTGGTACTTGATTATCAGAATTTCGAAATAGGTGAGCAGGTATTACTTGGCTCTGAGGCGAGTATTGAGATTAAGGGTAAGTTGATACAGAGATTAATTCTTGAGCCGAACATTGCCAGCTTAAATATAGAGTATTTAGTTGACGATGTGGTTTCTGGTCAGGAGTGGTATGAAGCATGGCATGGAGATGGTTTCGTGAACAATGCAGCGCTGACATTACTTAAACTACAGTTGTCAGTATACGACCCGGATGGGGTGTCAATACAGCGCGTGTGGCCTGAAATTGTGCTCGCACTAAATAGCGTTAATCAAACGGGGTCTGAGGATGATCATGAGGACGAGCTACCATGATGCCGAGGTGTTGTTGGTCCTCCACGAATCGCGGTGTCGCGTTAATATTAGTACTTTGGTTTATCGTTCTACTCAGTGTGTTGTCCTTGGGTTTGTCGAAAGTGAGTCGAAATGGCGCACTGCTTGCTCGTCAGCTTACGGGTGCGGCTCAGGCTCGGTATCTGGCTGAAGGTGGGATACAGATGGTACTGGCAAACTTGTTAATGGCCACAGAAGAGGAGCGTTTACTGGGTGATGGCGAGGTATTTGAATTGTCATTGGGACAAGGCAGGGTGCAGGCTGTGCTTTGGGATGAAAGCGGGAAAATTGATATAAATAAAGCGAGTGAGGCTCTGCTGACGCGATTGTTTTTAGTAATTGAATTATCACCCCAGCACAGTGCTGAATTGGCGGCTGCTATTGCTGACTGGCGCGATGAAGATGATTTGGCGCGATTACACGGTGCTGAAGATGAAGACTATCTGGCATACGGTTTAACCTATGGTGCAGCTGACAGCCCTTTTACCCATATTATTGAATTGCGCCAGGTGTTGGGAATGGATGAAAGTACCTATCAACAGATTGAAGCTTATGTGACGATCCATTCAAAAAGTGCGGGGATTAACCCCAAAGTGGCACCGGAGTTGATATTACTTGCGGTTTCTGACGCACAAGTGAGTACCATTGAATATTATATTAACGAACGTCGTCGAACTTATCAGGCGGGTTTGCCAATGCCGCCTGCACCTTCGATCCACCAGGATTATCTAGCGAAGAGCGGTGATTCGGTGTTTTCACTATCGACACAGGCTACACTCGAGCAAGGCATTAGTGCAGGTAAAAGTCTGGTTTTTAAATTGATGGGTAATGCTGGGGATATGACGATAAAAAAACTGTATTCACAACCTTATGGTCTCAAATTGAATGAAATAGACAGTTTCGATACCCGCCAGCGGGCACTTAATTGATGGCAGGTTTTATTCCCCACTCCCGCCAGCAACAGTTTCTCAAGGCAGGTACTCGCTTTTTCCATTGGTGGTTTACTGAGCTTGGCCAGTTGTTGCCCGCAAAGTGGCGGTCGGGTTTGTCGGGTCGGCGGTCTATGTGTCGGGTTACGATTGATAACGCCCAGTTAATGGTTTCTCTAGACAGTGGGGGTCAAGAAACACATTTAGGTTCAATTTCTGTTACGTCTTTTGCTAATGCCGAGCCTGAAGCAAGCCCTTCCCTTGGGGGTGAACAGGGCTTTAATTCACAGTTAAAATTGAGTATTGCCGACCTTGATAATGAAGTGCACGCCAATGTAGTACTGGCGTTGGCCGATGAGTACTTGCTGATGCGGGAGATTACCCTGCCACAGGTTAGCGAGAGCGAAATAGCCAGCCTTTTACAGTATGAAATTGATCGTCTTGGCCCTTTTCCAAAAGATAATGTCTGTTATGACTATGAGGTGCTAGAGGACAGCCCGCAGAGTGGGCAACTTAAGTTACATCTTATTTGTATGGAGAAAGCAATACTCGAGGGCTTGCTTGAGCACTGTTTGACTCTTGGTCTTACGGTGACTCGTGTTGCTCGAATGAGCGAGTCATCGGCGGTAGAGCATACGGGTAGAAATGTTAATTTATTGCCGGCCGAAAAACGCCCTGCCAAAGAAAAGGTGTGGAATTCTTCAAATAAACTGACGGCAATGCTAGTTGCTCTTTTGTTGCTAACAGCCGTGCTATTACCCGTGTGGCATTATCAACAACAAGTCACGACGTTGAGTGATGAAGTAAATGCTCTACTTGAAAAAAGCAAAGTCGTTAGGGAGAAACAGTCACGATTAATGACGAGGCTAGATATCCGGGATGCCTTGATTAAACGTAAGAATAGTGAGTTTGAAAAACTACAATTACTACATGATTTAACACGGGCTATTCCCGGTAATACCTGGTTAAACCGTATGAGTGTTTGGGGCTTATCCCTGGAAATTCAGGGTGAATCGGATAAATCTTCTGATCTTATTGAAAAACTTGAATCTTTACCGGGATTCCATCAGGTTAGTTTTGCCTCATCTGTAACTCGTAATTCAGCAACGGGTAAAGAGCGTTTTCAGATCAAAATGGGTTTGCTTGAGAGGGTTGCGACACTATCTATTGCCGATAATGTGATTAATGAAATAACTGCTGAGCAACAGGTGAATGAACGAGGGGCCAGTAATGAATGAATGGCCCCTGGCTCTACGCCGTGTGTTTGCTCTCGCTTTATTAATCTTGCTTCTGGCTTGTGCATGGATTTATTTGGCCGGCCCCTGGTTACAACAAATTGAATTACGTCAGACTCGGGTGGAAATGTTGCAGCGCCAGTTGTCTGGCAATCGAGCACTTCTTGCCAACGAAGCCCTTATCGATAAAGAATTGAGGCGGCTTGAGCAATTAGGTGATGACCAGGCTTTGTTGTTTCCTGCTACAAAATCTGCGTTGGCAGCAGCGGATTTGCGTGCATTTGTAGGCGATATAGTACTTGAAAGCGGGGGGCTTCTTGTCAGCGTACAGGAATACGAGGTGGATAATTTACCGGGTACAGATGCTATCGGTTTACGGACACATTTGACCGGAGAGGCACAAAACCTGAGCGATATTCTTTATGCGCTTGAAAGTGCCCGTCCTGCAATATTTATCGATAAGTTAACTGTGTCAACGAGCCGGCGCAGTACAGTGAGAAAAAACCGTCGTATCCGTACGCGTGCGAAATCGGCGCTTAACCGGCGTAACAGTCTTGATATTCGGCTTGATTTGAGTGCTTATCTGGTGGTTGAGAAATGAGCATTAAGCTATTGATTGCCGCGACGTCTCTGGGCACCGCCTTGCGATGCACGGCTATTTCATTATTGGTTATAGTGGTGCTTGAGCTAGTGGTTTTATTGAGCCTGGGCCGGCTTCAACCCCGAGAGTTTTCTCCTCTCCTTGCGAACTTCGATCTTCTTCAACCACAAGAGATGGCACCGCAAAGTTACTTCGATGAAGTTGTTGAGCGTTCTTTGTTCAGTCCTGAAAGAAAACCAAAAACTGCGGTGGCTGCAAGCGTTTCTGTGGAAAAGGGTAAAATCTCTGAGAGCTGGTTGTTGGCAGGCGTAGTAAAAAGTGGTGAGCAGAGTTACGCCATTTTTACTGAGAAAAACGGACAAGGCCGGCTTAAGCTGGAGGAGGGCATGCTCCTGGATGAATGGAAAGTGGAGACAGTATTTCCTGATAGGGTGGATTTCATGAGAAACGGTGAACAGGAAAGCTTGCACATGCTGGTGAGTGTACCGAAGAAAAAACCGAAAAGATCGAAGCGTAAGCCGCTAAGGTCACCGGTTAGGGGGCTGACTAGCGAAGCTGCTCAAAATAGAGCAAAACCGGTGATACGGAAACCACCTGTAAAGACGCCAGCAAATCTTGCTGAATAATCAGATAAATGGCCAAGGTGGTGCCGGTTGCTCCGGATTGCGATGTGCTTGAGCTCTTCAAGTGCCCCTTTCCCCCGCTTGAATATTATCAACCTAATTAGAGCCTCCCGTTTATTGATAGGAAACCGAAACGCGTGAAAAAGTTATTGAATTTTGATTTACAAGTAAATTTGTATCGGGCTAGAGCTTTCCAGGCAATGTTAATACTGCCTATATTTTTACTCGGCTCCTGTGTGGAACAGCCTTTGATTGGGGGGGGGCAGGAAGAGCCTGTAGCGCAGAAAGTTCAACAGGAGCCCCTCTCCGTCGGTAGCAGTTCGTCAATGAATGTGACAAATGCTAGGCGAGACGAGAGGACTGGAAAACCGGGTGTAAATCAAGGCGCTGATGAGGTAATAGTACAGGAGGTGGTCAATGATGTTTATCTGGGCACTGGTCGTTTTATTGCTAATAGCGCCGCTCATAATGGTGTCACGTTTAACGACGATGGTGATGACGTGACTTTAAATTTTGAAGCCACGCCGATTACCGAGGTAGTTAAGACAGTGTTGGGTGATTTGCTCGGTTTAAATTATGCCATTGACGAAAACGTATCGGGCAATATATCAATGCGCACTACCCTACCCATATCCCGTCAAGCTTTACTTCCGACCCTTGAAAGTTTGTTGCAGATTAGTGGTGCTGTATTGATAAAAAATCGTGATTTCTACGAGGTTTTATCGTCAGGAGACAACTCGGTTCCTGCTGCCTTATCTGCTTCCACACGACTGAACCCTTTGAAAGGATATCAGGTGTTGATCGTCCCGTTACAATATATTGGTGCTTCACCGATGAACAAAATCATAGAGACACTCAAAACAAAAAATACGCGGGTGGTTGTGGATGAGTTCCGCAATATTCTACTTCTCGCAGGCCCATATGGAGAGCTGGCGAATATTCGACAGACGATTGGGGTTTTTGACGTTAACCAGTTGCAAGGTAAATCTATTGGCTTTTTCCGCCTGGAAAATGTCGATGTATCAACTATTATCACTGAGCTGGAGGCGATCTTTGGTGATGATTCCGAAGGCCCGCTGGCGGGGGTTGTGAGCTTCACAGAGATGGAGCGGTTGAATGTCATTCTTGTTATCACTTCTCAGAAAAAATATTTACAAACAGCCGAGACATGGATTCATCGACTTGACAAAGCTGAAAATATTAATGGAACTAATATGTATGTTTACCATGTGCAAAATGGTAAAGCTGAAAATCTGGCTGGAATTTTAACTCAGCTATTCGATACTAAACGTAAAGGTGAATTGAAGCGCGCTTCGGGATCTGGAAGCCGTAATTCTTCGAGGAATGCACAGGATAGATCGACAAAGCCAGATGTAAAAAATGTGGGCAGTCAATCCCGTCAAAATAAAGGCTCAAGCGTGCTTGATGTTGGTGAGGTGACAATTATTGCCGATGTGGAAAATAATGCACTAGTCATTTCTTCTACTCCAGCAGACTATAAAGGTATTGAAAAAGCACTTAAAAAGCTGGATGTACTGCCTCTTCAGGTACTGGTTGAAGCCTCGATTGTTGAGGTTACCCTGGATGATGAGTTGAAATATGGCTTACAGTGGTTTTTTAAAAATAACTCCGGTCGATTTAATGGTGTTGGTGGTCTGAATATTCCGTCGACCGGTAAGATCGG
>JQIA01001040.1_pt1 | contig 14847 bp, 12 predicted proteins | sample 811431 | NCBI WGS metagenome assembly JQIA01 (sample SAMN02998118, study PRJNA258478) | marine sediment metagenome | biome: marine; feature: seafloor; material: sediment; isolation source: oil-polluted sediment collected from 3 locations (0.5 km, 0.7 km and 0.9 km)... | place: USA: Gulf of Mexico ... | reverse complement strand
AGCGTAATTTGTCAAGCTGGTGAACTACATTGGCAAACCAACAAAGGCATAGAATCAAGACTAAACTGCCAAATCGAGGCACAATCACATAGCTCATCTATATCCGAATTTTGGCTAGATTGTGAAGGAAATCCCATAATTATTGATAATCAAAGTATTCAAGACCCAAAGGGACACAGGTCATATCTCTATGTCAATGATCAAATATTGAGTTGCCCTTTAGCTACATCAATATTCGGTAACGATGCTGTCAGTTTTTACATTTTAATAGACTGTAGAACAACTGTTCAGTACAAAAAATAAATTAAGTAGTTTTAATGACCTTAATTAAAGAAACCCATGTCAACGACTAAATGAAAAGAAGGTTGAACCATCTTCATAACTAATCCCAAACCTCACAGATGTTTTGACGTCTTCAGGTATTTGCGATTTTTTTAATAATCACGCTTTAAAAATTGTCAATTCATGGAAAATATTAAGTTTTGGTTAAAAAACGTTTTTGAAACCATAGAGTAAATTCTGTGTAGCTTTGATACAGAAAATGATGTAATTATTAGATGATTTTTTCACTCTAAAAATTTCATCAAACCAAACAAGTAATCTAGCGCTAGTGAAGCAGTAAAGGCAAACCGAGGTCATTGGTATATTAAGAGTCATTACTATATTATTGGTTGGAATTTTGACGAAGACTGCAGTACTATAGAACAGGATACGGTTCTGAAAGCTGCACACTTTTAAGGGATTTTATAATTGGATTAATTAAGTTAAAGAAGTTGAAGACAAGCACTACTAAAAATAAGAGAGTTAAGTTGGAACAAACGATTTGTCTTTGATTATTTGTTTATGACAGTTTTTTAAATCTAGAGTTAGTAGTATTTAGAATAAATTAGCCGCGATTGGATGAGGCTGTTAGTACCATTAATAGATAATTTATGCTACAATCTCATTTTTTAAAATAATGATTATGCCATGAAAATCAAGAATTTTCGTTGCTGGTATTGCAAATTACTTCTATTAACGCGGCAATAATAAAGAAGCTATTTTTTTAGGAAGAAGATTATCACAAATATTTAATCGTTTTAAATACAAACGAACAGGAACTTTATGGGAGGGATGATTTAAAAGTTCATTAGTTGTAGATGATATTTATATTTTAGCTTGTATGCGTTATATTGAAATGAACTATGTTAGAGCTAATTGGTAAAAGCACCACAAGATTATAAATACCACATTAAAAGAGGTGAATGAAAATATTAGGATTCATCTTGGGATTAAGCCATTATACCTGAAAATAGCAGATTGAAATTAGGGGTGATACGATAATGATTAAACATATGAAATTACTAGAAGAACAAATAAAGATATTGTCTTCAAATATAATAGTTAGCTGTTCAAATAGAAAAGGTTTAAGGAAAGCCACTGGTAAGTTGTTAGAATCTTATTTTTTTAAATTGACTTCTCTAGCTTCTCCAGATTTAACCATTGAAGTTGGTGCCCATGAAGCACGTTTTAGTCGCTATGTTTCAAATAATTTAAAAAAATCCAGGTGTATTGCATTTGAAGCAAATCCACATGTTTTTGATAAATATAAAAATATTCTTCTTCCAATGAATATAGAATACTTGAATACAGCAATTTCTCAGAAAAGTGGAAAAATTTCATTTTCAATACCCTTAACTCTCAATGATAAAAGCTTAAAAAAAGATAATGCTATCTCTAGTATACATAAGCGCAATCATGATGGATTTACATATAAAACTGTTAACGTTGATTCTAAACAGCTAGACTCTTTTACATTTCAGAATCATCAGCATATTATTTTATGGATTGACGTAGAGGGTGCTCAATATGACGTATTGGCCTCTGCTGGAAAATTATGGAGTAACATTGATGCCGTTTATATTGAAGTAGAAAAAAAAAGGGTATGGGAAAATCAAATATTGGATTATGAAATTAGAGAATATTTAATTTCACTTGGTTTTGTTGAAATTATGCGAGACAACCTGGCTATTTATCAATATAATTCTGTGTATTTAAAGAAAAATCTCATTAAAAATATCGAAGTACAGGAACTAATTAGAGACTATTGTTCTGAGTTAATTAAATTATTAGATTAAAAACTTATAAAATATAATCTTGGATTAAATCAGGGTTCATTTTTCTTTGTATTGGCCTAGTTAAGTCTCCATTCATTAAATCAAACCCAGATCCAATATCAATTGCAACGCCTCCTTTTTGCTTTATCCAATTACAGTATATTTGTGCCCAAATCCCTGCTCCAACTAAAGTTAAGGTGCCTTTCATCTCAACAGGAAGACAAGAAAAAACAGAATATAAAAAGTCTGGTTCATTGTTTAGAATTGGTTTTGGTGTTTCTTGTATGTTTATATGAAAAAATTGATTATTGGGATATGATTTTTTAAGTTTTTTTACTATTGCAGTATTATTTGTTATGAGATAAACAGTTTCAACATTAGATAGTATGTGAGCTAAAAACTTAATTATTGAAAAATATAAGTGCGCAGAAGCAATGCTTTTGGTCTTGAAAATATTGTTTTTTGCCTGAAACAACATAAAATCAATACTTCGCCACTGCCCTGAAAAGCCTCTAGTATGATCTGCAGTTTTACTAATAAATTCGTCAATATTAATTTGCTTTGGCCTCCACACTCCTAACTGTCCTATTATATCTGCTTGGTATACTGCATTCATCATTAAGTCTTGTAATATAATTAGCCAAATTTTATTGGCTTTAAATTGATGACACCTACGAGAAATAGATTGTTGGGCTACTTGATAGTTTAATAATGGTGTAGATTTGTAGTATGTGTATGTAATTAAATTAATTTCTCCATCTCCAATTCTAATTACAGATAATGGTGTTTTTTTTTGCAAAGAGTCACATACATATTTTACAAGTTTTTTATCAAATGGATTTGAGAATATTCTTTTAGCATATTTTTTATACTCACCTCTGACATAATTCACATCAAAATATTCAGGAAGAGTCAATATCTTTGCTTGTAAGCTCACTATTTCATCTTCAATTAAATGATCAATTTTCATAATTCATGATAATTATTTAATATTAAAAGTTATAATATCTTATATAATATAATCGTCAACTTAAAAGTTTCAATTTACATCTTTTTGACATTATAATGCTTACATTTAAAAATAGTTTTATAAAATGAAAAACAAATATAATTCCATGAAAGGAATCAATAATTATGATAAAAAATTAGCCAATAAAAATAAAAGTGTAAAAACATTAAGAGGAAAAGTAGGAGGGCTATGGGAAGAGTTAGGAAATTTGCAATTAAATTTCATGATTGCTAATGGGCTAAAACCTGAGGATAAAATTTTAGATATAGGATGTGGCTGCTTAAGAGGTGGCATCAAATTTATAGAATACTTAAACACTGAAAACTATTTTGGTATTGATATCAACCAATCTTTAATAGATGCTGGTAAGTATGAAATAGAACAGGCTGGCTTGTCTGAGAAAAAAGCAAATTTATTACTGGATAGTAAATTTAATATAGATAGATTTAATAAAAAATTTGATTTTATGTTATCAGTCTCTGTTTTTACTCATCTTCATCTCAATATAATTTTAAGGTGCTTGGTAAATGTAAGAGAAAATCTAACACCTAAAGGCAAATATTTCTCAACGATATTTCTTACAATGAACTCTTGCCAATTAGAGCCACTGGAACATAAGCCACATAAAATAACTACCTACTTTGATAAAGACCCTTTTCATTATTCTTTAGATGAAATTCAAGCCATTGCAAAAGTGGCAAATTTAAAAGTAAAGTTAATTGGAGATTGGAATCATCCAAGGGGTCAACAAATGTTAGAGTTTTATTTATAGGGTTCATAATTAAAAATTACATATATAAAATCTATTATTAACTAAAAAGCCTCGCAGTTTGGCAAATAATTTTGGCTCCATTTATTTGCATACATTCCATAAAAGTACTTTCTTTCTTTGCAAACAACATGGTTTACACCTCGTCCCTTTTTATCATTAATGTGAAATGCAAAAATTTTAATTCCTGAACTATTGATTTGTTGAATTAATTTCATATCAGTTGTTAACTTTTTTCTACTCATTGCAATATCAGTAACACCAATTTCTCTTAAGAATTTTATTTTATCTCCCTTTATTCCATCGAGTAGGTTGCCAGTAGGCATCGCTGATTTAATACCTTCTTGAGTTCCCTCTAAAACACTATCCCAACTAAACAATTCCATCATTAATCTTTGTTTGTCAATAAATACAGCAGAAAAAGCCTTTGCTTCATTGATTTTATCTGTAACTAATACTGCATCCAGATGTATCAAAAACCAATCATTTATCATCGCAATATCCATAGGTGTAAATTTATTATGTATTTTCTGATTAAGAAAATTTTTCCTTGAAGGTGGTAATTCTCCCTCATATTTTGTGATTTTTTTCCATTTTCCCCAATCATGTGCAGCAACAAAAACGCCATCAGATGTTTTAATTATATCAAGTTCAAACATTCTGAAACCATTTTTGTAGCTATTTTCTAGGGCTTCCAAAGAATTTGTATAATTTAACCTTTCTATTTGACCACCTGCATGTGCGATGAATCTTGAATTGTCTTTTGCATAATTTAGAATATATTCCTTTTTTGAGTTATATAAATAAAATTTAAATAATAATGCTATAAATATCAAAACAACAATAAATATAAAAACTTTTAGTTTGTTATTAATCAAAATTGAAAAGAACTTTTTCATATAACACCATTCTTAGATGTATTTATGTTACTGGCTTTGAAGGATTTATTGCTGAAGATAATACTCATCACCAAATAATATATCATATTGGATATTTTTATATTCATTATTAAGTTGCTTACTTTCTAACGATAATCCTTCAGAATTATAGAACACATATTTTAATATTGATTCGAAATATGTATTTAATGAATATTTTCTTAGAAAACTATAGAAGGGTGATTTGGGAACTATATTGATGCTATCAAAAATCCTTAAAATTAAACTATTCATACCCATATTATATTGCTTGGTATCTTTATACTTGTAGTTTGTCCATAAGACATATGGAACCTTGTGCATTATTTTATAGGAAATTAATGGTTTTTTATTATCAAAATTGAGAAACTGAGATTTTAATTGTTTTCTTGATGTAAACTCAAATTCATTTGGATAACTTTTTAACATATACTGTTCTCGAAATTCAGGCATCCCTGGCTGATGATCTCCAAGTATTAAAATTGCTGTCTTAGAACCCTCTTTCTCAAAGTGATTGATAAGTTTTTTAATTGCAATATCAGCTGTATTTAATGCATTCATATAGGTTCTTAACTGTTTTTCTCCCACGCTATCATTTAGTGGTTTATCTAATATCAAATTAATTGGGGAGTTTTCATATCCTGAATACTTCCAAGTCCCATGAGTAGAGTTTGGAAAGGCATAAATAAAAAAGTTTTCATTTGTTTTACTTGTTCTTACTATTTCATCAACTATTTCACTATCCGAAGGAAAGCGTCCAGCTATGTCTTTCTTTATATTTTTTTTCCCACTTAAAGTCATAACTTTTTGAAACCCAAGTCTACTATACATTTGTTTGTAATTAAAAAATCCTAAATTAGCAGCTTGAATAACTTTTGTAAAGTATTTATTCTCATTCAATTCTCTAGCTAAACTGGGTATCGGACGTCTAGGTAGATCGATAAAAGGAATAGTAGAGGGAGAAAAGAATTGCATTGAAAAACCAGTTAAAATTTCAAATTCAGCATTTGCTGAGCGACCTCCAATTTCAGGAGAATATACAAATCCACTTTCGTGATCTTTTTGTAATTGATGAAAAAAAGGAATGGGATCTACCGTTGTTTTAATTCCTGCATCATAGGGGTCTGTAAAGGACTCTATTAAATATACAATTAAGTTTATTTTTTCATTTTCTCCTTTATTCATTTCTGTTACTGGGTATTTATTAATATTGTCGTAAATGTTTTTGATTCTTTCAAATGAATAATCTTGAGGCTCAGTATCATTAGTTGAGTGTAAAATATTTCTAATAAACGTGACTAGTAAGCCATTTTTTTCTGAACTTGATACTAAGTGAGAACGGCCCTTCTCATTTGATGCTAACTTGTATTTAAGAGAGCTATAGAGTTTTGTTGTACCTATAGAAACAGAAAATATTATAAATATAACCGAAATAACAACTAAAAAAGAACTCTTTTTTAAAAAATGGTTTGGTTTTTCTATTTTTATAAAAAAGTAAATAACCAGTGAAAATAATACTAATATTAACAGTATTATAGGAATATATGATTTAAATATTGGCCAGATCAGTATCAATTGATCTATATATCCAAAGTCAGAAGGGAGTAAAGGAGAGTTAAAAAATTTTATTTTTTCAAAACTAATTAAAATAAATATAAAGTAGGAAGATATTGTCAAAAGTAATGATAAATAAAATCTCTTTGAAACAAAAAAACAAACAAAACCTAAGTTTATGACTAACAGAACCTCATTCTTAAACCCAAAACTTGTAATACGATGACCATTAAAAGGAGTGAAATCAAATAATAATTCATATGTTAAGTATATTATTGATAAATAAATAATCACTTTAACGCAAAGAGTTGCAAGCAATTTTGTAATAGGCATAAAATTCATGTTGATGGCATCACCTTCAATTTAACATCCCCTTGATATGGACTGGTTTTATCTGAATTGTTTAAATTTAATGGTTTCTTATTAAGTAAAATAGGTTCTACTCCAATGAGTTTATGATTTTTCATTTGAACTTTATCAACACTTAATTTACTATATCTGCGCTCATTATCAGATGCAACTTTAGTCCAAACACCATGAGAAATTGAAATTTTAGTCAGTGAATCGAGAGGCTGTTTAGTCATCTTATATACAATATCTCTTAAATCAACTTCTAGTATTTGTTGTTCATGTTCATCAAAACTTAAATCTACACTTAACATTTTATTATCAGTAATCATCTTATTAATTTTAGTAGATATTTTTCTTGGTCTAGCACCATTCATATTATAAAACCATGCTTTGTGCATTGTTTTAACGGTTTTCTCATGACTGCCCCAGTGAAAAAGGATAATATTTGATATCTCAAGATTACTATATAAAACAAGTTTAATGTATCCTCCAGCCCCATCAATACTAAAATCTGGTTTCATAAAGTTATAGGTAAGGGTATTTTGTTTGGACATGTCTAATTCAATAATTTGATAACTTTCCATATACTCATCTTGACTCCAGCCACCCCAAGGAGCCTTTAATATAAGATTGTTTTTTTTATTTTCAACAACATTACTAAATGATGTATTAATATCTTTCTGATACCGGAAACTTTTTTTCCAACCTTCAAAGCCATTATTAAAATCGAAATTAAATATTTGTTTATTGGCCTGTAATCTTGATTCTGGTGAAAAAAAACGAATATCCTGTTTTTTAATAAAATTATTAAATGTTTGAGGGTATTTAACTTGAAATTTATGTGATATCTTTCTGCCTATTAATTCAACATTGTCACCATTGACTCTTACATCAAGATAGAAGCCTGTTCTAAAATAAGAATCATGAAGTACTTCATACTCTTTAAACTCTTCACCAAAGGGCCTAGCTTTGGCAGGTGTTGGACAATTAATAAACTTAACTCCTTTATATTGTAGTGAGCTCTTTATAGATGCTTTGACTCCTGTGTGCACATGGCCAGAAAAAACATATTTGACATTTCCATATCCCGTAATTAAATCTAATATATTATTTTTAAAATCAATTGGCCAGTATGTATAGTATTCCATTTGGCTCAAGCCAACAGGCATTATATGATAATGCATAAACAACATGACTTGCTTGTTTCTGGCTTTGGTTAATTCATGGTTAAGCCAAGCCAGTTGAATTTTTTTTTGTTTATCTGTTTTGTATTTTTGCTGTGCTCCAATAAAAATAAAATACCAATTGCCATGCTCAAATGAATAATTAAGCTTTTGATACCCAGATAATGATTGTTGAGCATTAAAAAATTTCGGATCATTATCATGCCCATCATGGTTTCCATGAACAAGAATAGTGGGCACTTTTTGATTGGAAACAATTTCAGTAAAATTGTTAAAAGAGTCTTGTAAGGCGTTATTAACTAAGTCACCATTATATACCACAAAATCTATCGGGTTTGAAACGTTTTCTTTGTTTACTTCAGTAACAAATTTCCCTAAGAGTTCATTTCTAATTCCAAGACTTTTTTTAGGGGTATTTTTTTCTCCAATTTGTGGGTCAGCATTGATTAAAAATCTAAATTGTTTCTTTTCAATATTTGATGTGAATTCAGTGCCATATAAATTAATATTAAAAAAACAAGCCAAAAAGAAAAAAACTACTTTTATCTTTATTGGAATCTTTATCATCTGTATATCACCCATTATTTTTTTAATTGTCATTTTCGATTTAAAATCATGTTAGTTATTCAATTCAGGATAAAATAATTTATAAAATCTGCCTGAGGCTTTAAGGTGTTCTAATATATAACTCCTTTCTTCAAGGTTGTAGTCGGAGCTTTTGTTTTTCGATTCGAGTTTGGGAATATTAAGCGGTATAGATCCAATTGCTTTTTCAAGTGTTTTTTTTGTATTTGATATCAGGTCTTCATAAAATATGATTTCAATATCTTTAGAGTTCTTATAATATGTTTCATAAAACCACTCTATAATTTTAATCTGTTTTAGTATCAATTTTTTTTCACTCAAAACACTCATCCGGTATGATTTTGAATACTTTTCTGCAATTTTCATATTTCCATGGCTTACTGGGATTTGAAGAGACCTCCACGACATAATACAAGAAACAGGGTTTCGAATAACACAATATATTTTAAATTCTTTGGATTTAATCAATTCTGATAAGCATGAAGTAAATTGTGCATTTGATTTAATATAAAAAGGGTAGTTTGAATATTTTTTTTCAAAAATTACTTCCATTTCATTTTTGTGAGAAGTGATTTTTCCTTTATTATCTCTTATATAATAATTTGTAGGCGGTTTTTTATTTTCTTTATTTATTTTCAGCTTTAAAGGTTTTTTTTCAATAATATCATTCCTAAGCTGTGAAATGTAAGCAATTAAATGCTTTGTGAACTCATTACCGTTTCGGCTAGTTTCTCTTATTTTTCCTAACCAGCTTGGTTCACTAAATACAACTGACCTTTGATTTTCTGCAACTAAAGAAGAAAATAATGAGGTGCCAGATCTTGGGATACCTGTTATTAAAATATTTTTCATCTTTACAAAATAAAACCCCGTATTAACGAGGTTTTATCGCCATTTATAATATATTTTATCAAATTATAAACACGTACCACCAATAAAGGTTTGTCTTCTACTTTCAAAATTGTCAATGTAAAAAGTATCTCCAGCAGTTACATTGGTGCTTTTATCCATTGTACCCAATCTTATGCGGTCGATTTTAGACCAACCACTTAAATCCAAGCCATCAGCAGCATCTAAATCTACAACTGGTGTATCAGTTTCTGCAGTTGCATTTATCCAAACTTTAAAAGTATTATTTGATAAATTTATGTCATATTCAACTCTAGTTGGTTCGTCTCCAATTGGAATCGTATGTGTGTTTCTTGTATTGTTAGTACCTAGATCGCGTACATACATTCTAAACTGATAACCAGTAGGTGACTCTGTTGGATTTTCAAGTTTAAATTGTACTACATCAGTATTCGAACAACCAACAGCCGAACCACCAGAGCATTGAGCCATGTGTACCTTTAACCTTCTATTGGCAGAGGCATCAATGAAATTAACAGAGTTTGGATCAATACAAAAAGCAGCTCTATATCTTAATTCTCCAGCAGGCGAACTATCTTGTACAAAATGCTTAATTGATTGACCCCCAACTTGATTTGATACAGTCACTTTTAAGCCACAAGCACCTCCCATAGCAGCACCAGCTGTAACATCAAGCATTGATGCAGAGTTATTAAAACTAGTCCAAACATCTAAATTACTGATATCACACTGTGACATCGCTATTGATCCAAAAAAAGTTGCTCCAATGGCAACTAGAATTTTAATTTTTTTCATAAGTTTTACCTTTAATTTGTTGTATGTTTATATATGAGACGCAAATAAGTTAAAAAAAAGTCACTTTTTGGCTAATTAAAACAGAAATAAAAATTATTTTGTAACTGCTCACCCAAGTAGATTCCCGCGTAGGCGGGAATCTACTGGGTAAATTGCTAGATTAAAGTGATGATAATCAGTAATATTAGTGAGATTACCGCCTGCGCGGTAATGACGTGAGGGGTGAGTAGCAATTATTCTTACTATATTTTCTCTACAAAATTTAATATTTTATAGAGAGCAGATTTTTCTTTATTAAGTAAAAAAACTTCTGATGATTTGATTGCGTTTAATAAAATATTTTGTTTTTCCTCATCGTTTAATTTTAGCATGTATTCAATGGCTATAAGCATTCCATCTAGACTATATTCAGTTATAAAGCAGGTTTTCATATGCTTTGAATAAGATCGATTGCCAACACAGTCAGGAATAATAACTAATGACTCTAACATCATTGCTTCTACACCAGGTATATAATGTTCTTCAACTATTTTGGGTAAATGTACTGAAATATGACTTTTGGCTAATTTATTTTGAAAGTCTTTTTTAGATATCCAACCATCTATGATATCAACATGAATATTATCTTTTTTAATCTTTAAAAATATTTGGTGTGCTAAGTCAGGGTTTTTATTTCCAACAATCAATATGTCAATTGTTTTATTTTCTTTAAGTTTGTTGGCTTCATCATTAATTCCAACACCATTTGGAAGATATATTGTTTTACCATTAGTTAATGGATGATTATTTACAGCTTCATATAACTCTATACTGGGACAAAGTCTTATGGCTTTTCTTGGTAAAAACTCATATGATTTATGTAAAGGATTTATGGCTCTAAAATTATTGACTGGTGAAATAATTGGCATGGTACTGGGTATTGTTCTATTTTCAGAATACTTAATCCAATCTTTACCAGAGTTTAAAAATAAAATGTCTGGTGTAACTTTCAAATCTTTTAGAGTTGGCATGGTATCAAAGCAATTAAACCAAGGTAAATTTTCATCCCATATTGAATCTTCATCAAAAAAAATTAAAGGTTTAAAATCTGTAAAACTTTTAATGTGCTGAAAGAAATCAAATGTTTTATGGTGAGCTCCTCTTACCACTCCTTTTTTGCCAAAATGTTGGTAGAATAATACTGTTTTCATAATTGTTAATTGTTAACTGTTATTGGTTTTGATAGGGGTGCACTTAATTATACGAATTTAGGGTATTTAATTATTATCTAACTACTGAGGTATATGTATAACTAAATACAGATATCCAGTAACTGGTCATATAATTGTAAAAGGTCTTGTGGACAATCGTTTCTCGTATAGTTACTTTGATTTATTAAACTCTTTTCAAAAAATTTATTTTCTTTTTCAGTTTTTAATTTTAAATTATTGCTAATTAGCCCTATTTTTTGAAGATATATGGAGTGTTCTAAATCAAAATTAACAATTGAAAAGTTAGAGTTATTATATAATTCTATAAGTTTTTCATTGTATATTTGCCATAAATGATAAGCTTGCTCTTCGGACATTATCAGATTCTTATGTTTACGAGCCAAGAGTGACTTAACTACAGCAACAGGATGCCTAATTGTTCCTACAATTTTATGATCTGGAAGTTGTTTTTCCCAAAATTTATAAGTCATTAACATTCTGGGATCTTTAATGCCCCAAGGCGTTGGTATTTTATTATAAGTTGAGATGACATTTTTGCACCTTATTTCTAGTTCGTCATTCCATGTTAATAGTTTTGTCGGCGGTCTCCTCCAGCTTCCCTGATTATAATTTAGAAGAGCTTCGTTTAGTTTGAATACAGCTTTATTTTCTTGGTTACCTTTTTTATTATGTTTGTTAGAATCTGATATATTTCCTAAATTAAGTCCATGGTTATTTAAACATCCTGTTAGGCAACTTGTTCCACTCCTATGCATACCAAGAATTATAATTGCTTCATTCATTTAAATTATTTAATTTTGTGTGAAAGTTAAAATCATCTAATATCATTTTAAATACTATTTTACTATTTTTTCTATTATTTAACATCTCATGTTTTAATGGTAGAAATAGTTTTCTCGCCAACCATCTGGGCATAATTTTTTTTGCTTTTTTAAATCGGTTTAATCTTTCTTCAAAATCAACAACTTTATTTCTATCGACTCTTGTTCCTGGATTTCGAAATGCAGCACCATGATGATAAATCAAATTTTCATAAATACCAAACAACAGAGGATGTAAATCATGATTGTTACTGCGATATAATTTATACCAATCCTCACTTGTATTGTCCATAATCTTTAACATTTTACCACCAACATCCCATGTATCTTGTCCAAATTTATTTTTCCATAAGACATTGCCAGCTTTCCAGTCTCCTTTGATTTTTTTCCAATATTTTACTGTTGTTATGCAGAAACAGGGGTGCGGTTGTAAATCACCATTGTTTTCGAATCTTTGGATAGCAGCAATATTGTGCTTTGGAAATACTTTATTCTTAAATATATCAATAGAATTAATTGGAAAGGCATCACCATCTAAGAATAACAAATAATCATTTTCGTTATCCGCAGAAAAACAGGCAATATCAGCCAGTAGGTTTAATTTTATTGGATGTGACTTAATATCTTCGGTAGATGAGTAATAGAATTTACTTCTTTGTTCTTCAACATTTTCAATGCCATTCAGAAAAGAATACACTTTATAAGGCTCGGTAATATAGTGTTTCAAATATTTTAATTGGATATCAATCCAATCTTTTGATTGCCAATGTATAGTTAAAATGTGTATCATTCTGGTATAGTATATGAAACCGACACATTATAGATTTAAATTATGCTGTGTTGCAATCAATCTGGTGTTTTTATAATAATGTTGGTTTAAAACACTGAACCCCATTTCAACCCAAAATATATCAAATAGTATTATGGGTTTATATTTTTTCAATGTAGTCATCTTATATATTTATGAAAATACAAATAGCAATTATTTTTTGCGTAGAAAAAGGCTTATTAGAAAATCAGGCAAAATTATTTGTGAAATCATTTAATCAATTTGCTCATAATAATTCAATCCAGTTAATTGCCTTTTCACCACGTGAAGGGTTTTATCCATGTGCAGAAACCGTATCATTTTTTCAGGACAATGGTGTTCTTCACATTAAAAATAATATTAATACAAAATATCTTGATTATCCCATTGCCAACAAAGTATTGGCTTGTGATTATGTTGAGAGGTGTTTGCCTGAATATGCAACTGTCATCTTTGTAGATACTGACACCGTACTATTAAACCCTTTAAGTCAGATATTATTGAATCAGGATGCTAAATTATATCTCAGACCTGTTGATAACAAAGGGCCAGGGTCATTAGGGGTTGATGATGAAAAGGATTTGTTTTGGCAACAAGCGTATAAATTATTTGATTTAAATGTGCCCAAAGCTAACTTAATCACATCTGTTCGGCCTCATATTATACGGCCTTATTTTAATGCAGGGTTTATTTGGGCTAATGGTTTACCTGGTTTTTTTAGTCAATGGAAACAAGACTTTGTTAAACTTGTAGACTCTGGTCTAAGACCCTTTGGTTATTACTCTCGTGACAACACTGATTTTCGTTGCCTGGATCAAGTTGCATTGGCAATAACAGCTCAAAAATATAAGCGAAATATTGAAATTCTTCCTCAATCTTATAATTATCCTCTTCCCTTTAGACCTTTGTTGAAAGATAGAAAAAACACCCCTAAATTAAATGAATTGGTACATGTTCACTACCACAAATGGTTTCAACATCCTGGCTTTTTAGATTACATAACAAATGAGAAGGAAAAAAAATCTAAACAACTTCTATGGTTGAAAGAACATTTGCCACTGTTGCCTGAAATTTGTGGAAAATTTAAATGTTAACCATAGAAAGAATACGTAGATAAACCTGAAAAAAGCACAATCGCTTAAACGTAATAATTCGTATATAGATATTTGCCCAATGTGAAGAATAATACTGTGAAAATTATTTCTAAAACCAGTTTTTAATACTTGTTTTGATTAAGGAATACAGCGAAAAAAAAGAAACCATCCATTTCTTTAAATTCCAAATACATGCTATAATCAATAATTTAATGTGACTCCCTGCAACACTTTCAATGTGATTTCAGGAGAGCTTAAAATCAGATTTCAGAGGGTCAATAATAGATCCTATAGCTGCTCGGTGTTTACATTTATTACATACCGTCCATAAAAGTGTCTGTAGGTGTAAGCATCTAAAGTTGAGTTACAATGTTTTTGCCGAACATAAAACCAACAAAAGGGTACTTACAGTCAATGAATTTAAATTAAACAAGCCTCAAATACAAAAGTCGAATGTAGTATTTTTTAAATGTTACATTAATTTAGAAATGATACGAAATATTCAAGTTAGCTAATTAAATTATTTCATTATCAATGTGTTATAGTTGGTTCAGGGTTGGCTGTCAATAGATAAAGAAGTTCATTTGTTCCAAATTAGCACCAAAAACTTATAAAAAATATGGCAAATTTGTAAACGTTAAAATTTTGGGTTATTAATATAAAACCTAAAATGCCCAACTATCTGATAGTCAAACAGCATATCCTGTTGCTGCGGTCCCAAACCTATATTATGGATAATTTGATAGCGATTTGAATGACTGGTTGAGAGCACATCACTCACTA
>JQIA01001039.1_pt1 | contig 14850 bp, 13 predicted proteins | sample 811431 | NCBI WGS metagenome assembly JQIA01 (sample SAMN02998118, study PRJNA258478) | marine sediment metagenome | biome: marine; feature: seafloor; material: sediment; isolation source: oil-polluted sediment collected from 3 locations (0.5 km, 0.7 km and 0.9 km)... | place: USA: Gulf of Mexico ... | reverse complement strand
CTGATACTGTGCCTTGCTTGACTGCAAAGCTATTTCGGCTAGCTGCAACTGCCTTCGAGGTATCGACATACGATCAAACAATTCAAGCTGCCGCTCATACTCACGCTCTGACTCTTCCAGTACCAACTGAGATTGCTTGATACTAGCTTCCAGCTCCTTTAGCTTATAACCCAGAGGGATGTCCTGTAGTTGTGCTAAAACATCCCCTTTTTTGACTCGCATACCCACCTTCGCTTTCACTGTTTTAACTTTTCCACTAACGGCAAAACTCAATTTATTTGTATCATGCCATTCAATCCGACCTGAATACTCAACTTTAGTTTGGGCTGATGCAATATTGGCGAGAAAAACAAACGCCAGCAAAAATACCAGGAAAATTTCGGGTGTTTTTTTTAACAGCATCACAGGGTACACCTCACAGCTAAAATGCTGCTAATTACTTTATTGAGAACAGTTTCACTATTCATTGCTTAGAAAGATTTCTGGCAAGATCATTTATACTCAAACTACTTTCAGGGTCAAAACTACTATCACCAAACAATATAGCCAGATTCATCCATGCCAATGCAAGCTCATATTCTGCCTTGGCAGAAAGATATTGTGCTATCGATTGATCAACCATCGAATTACCTAGGTCAGATGTTAGCTCTAACTCATAAAGAGCGCGCGCTTTTTCAAGATTAAGATCCGCAGCTTCATATCGAGCATCCGCCAAATCAAGTTGGGTTTTTTGCTCATCAATTTCATGAATAATGGTCCTTAATATCATCTTTAACTCTTGAACATGACTTCTCATTTCAAGGTCCAGTTCTTGCTGCTGTATCTCTAGTAAAGCAATCTCTGAGCGCACCTGACCACCATCCCACAACGGAATTTCCAGCATAACATCCGCCTGATAAGGAGAACGTTCACCAGAATCTTGCTGGTAAGCGCTATTACGTATTTGTGCAGATACTCTCGGTCTAAGCTGGCCTTTTGCCGCCTTAGCCTCCAACATAAGATTTTGCCTTTTCTGCTCCATTAATGCCAACGATGGAGATTGGCTAAGCTTCTCAACCAAAACTTCAAACTCAGGTGTTGCTTGCTCCAATACTTTAAGGTTCGGCAATTCAAGGTCTGATAGTTTAGCCGTACCATCTATTAAATTGGCCAATCGACTCCGGGTTATCAGCTGTTCTTGCTCTGCAACAAGCTTGGCGACGCGTGATTCTTGTAGCACTTGATTTTTTGTCGCAAGCTCAGCCTCTGTCATTCGCTCAACTTCCACCTCATCTTTGGCACGGTCATAACGTATATATTCAATCGCCATTCTTTCATTTGCTACCGCAAACTGTAAGTCTGAAAGAAGCACATCAAAATATGCGGCAACAATAGAACTTCTCCATTTGAGCTTGGTATGTTCCTGCTCTAAGCCTTGAAAAGTGATATCACCATCCAGTAACTGTCGCCTTTTATTACGGTAACCAAAATCCCATACTGTTTTTTGAAGCAATACATCAACACGCGAATCATTCGAGTTTTTTATAAAGGAAAACTTTGAGGGCTCTATATAACGCGCATCAAATGTGGCGCTCAACTTAAAGCCATAATGTGCCTCGAATGACCTTTTCTTTTGCTCCGCCGCATTCAGCTTCACTTGTTGGCTCTGGTTCTCCAGCGATACCTCATATAAACCAAGCAAATGATTTAGTGATTCTGCTGCAAATACATTTGATGCTGAACAAAGCCCTAGCACCACAAACAATCTACTTAATTTCTCTACCACACTGTGCATAAACATTAATCTCGGAGTTTTCTCTTTTCTCTTTTATATGCGCTAAAACGTTTTGTCTTATAGTGTCCTTCCACAACAAACTCACCCAGCCACATAAATTCTTCAACGGTACCTGTTGCACCTGTATAGCGGGCCATGAGCTGCCCTTCAACATCAAAAAACATCATTGTTGGCGTGGCTCTTACTCCATGTGTTTTATAGGCAAAGTCTTTTTGACTGATTTCTTGTCCTTGGAAATCTGTCATCTCCACATCACCTTGAGTATCTATAGCAACAATCTGAAAATTTTCACGAAAAAAGTCTTGAACCTGAGACTGATTTAAAATCCTGGCTTTCATCCTCGCACAAAAAGGGCAATCATCCATTTCAAAAAACAGCATGACACCTCGTTTGTTTTCCTCTTTGGCTGTTTCCACCTCTTCGGACAAATCACCAAAGCTTTGATGAAAAAACCAGGACTCCGCATCGCGGACTTCAGCCATGGCAGAACAACTTAATATCAACACGAACAGCAACATTAAAACTTTCATATTATTTTCCACTTAATTCATCATCACTTTTAACATCATCAAACCTGTTGAATATAGTGCTTCTTTTCCAGTAACTTATTCCAAGAAAAGACAACACAAACCATATTAACATTGCTGTACTTAATAGTGGAACCTGCTCAGGAGGGAGGTTGTATACAATGGTCAATTTTGGGCGAAGGTTGATATCATCATGTTCTCTTGAATCAAACCTTTTGGCCGTTTCACCCGGCAAAAACTCAACACCCTTCAGCAGCCACCCCGCATTTAAACTCTTTCCTGAATGCCATGCTAAAACATTCTCCAGCATAGATTCAGAATTCCAACTATAGTAACCAACTGCATTAATCACTGCACTGGCACTTGCTATTGGGTCAAAGTCTCCTCCTGCCTGCTGCCATAAACTACTATCATAAAATCCATGCATCCAGGTGGCATCACCCGCGTGAGCAGCAACGCCCTGACCACCGGGAGAGCCTGAATCCGAGCCTGCTTCACCCCAGGCAGAAGTCATTCGAAACAATTCAAAAGTCTGTACTGCAACGATGGTTCTTGACATATGCATGGACAAATTAACAGATATTATCTCCGCGCCAGCAGGTATCGCACTCACATCAAATTTAATCAAAGCCCTGCGTACTCTACCATTACGAATCTTCCCGGCAAAAAGATGTGGCCCTGACCCATTGCTCAGCTGCCCGCTAAGATCTTCAAACAATGTATTATCGGCCTCTGCAGCTAACTCTATTGTCATAGCATTCGCTACCTGAGCAACAGCGATCATTATTATAAATATTACTTTCATGCCTGCTCATCATTCCATGGCGCGACTTTCAATAACAGTAGCATCCCGGGTACTGCCAGCGCCGTACACAGTATAAAGAACGATGTGTAGCCTACCGATTCTATTAACTTTCCTGTTGCTGATCCTGCTAATATTCTTGGCAAAGCCGTTAATGCGCTAAGCAATGCAAACTGGGTTGCTGTAAATGAACGATGACACAAACTGGCTATAAATGCTGTAAAAGCAACTGTTCCTAAGCCAACTCCTAAGTATTCAAAACTCACCACGGCAAAAAGCAGCTTAGGGTTGTGTCCAACAACGGACAATAATGCAAATCCGGGTATTGAGAGTAATTGAACCGCCCCAAAGAGCCATAAAGCTTTATTGATTTTAAGCTTCAGCATCAATAACCCACCCAATATTCCACCAGCAATACTGGACCAGAGCGCCGCAACTTTCGCATTCACACCAATCTCTGACAGTGTAAAGCCTATATCAAGATAAAAAACCGTAGACAACGCTGTTGCCATAGAGTCTCCCAGCTTATATAACACCATAAATGACAATATGGTAATTGCCCACATCGGGCCCTTTCTATTCCAGAACTCTTTAAAAGGCTCTACAAATGAATCCGTTAGCGTTTTAGGCCGATAAGTACTCGAAGTTTCCGGAATAAGAAAGCTCGAAACAATACCAATCAGCATAAACAGTGATACCAGTGAAAATACCTGATCCCAAGGTAAGTGGTCTGCTAACAATAATGCCAGAGATCCCGGTACAAGAGAGCTGATTCTGTAACTATTGATAGCGTATGAAATTCCTGTGCCTAGCTCATCATCCTCAAGTAGTTCCCGCCTATACGCATCAATAACAATATCCTGTGATGCTGAAAAAACCGCTACAGCAACAACTAATACAATAATAATATCCAGAGACTGCTGCGGCTGGTATTGACCAACCGTATAAATACTTGCCATCAATAATACTTGAGTGGCTAACAACCACCCACGACGTTTCCCTAGAAAAGGAAGATTAAAACGGTCCATGAGCGGAGCCCAGAGAAACTTCCATGCGTATGGCAGTTGCACCAGTCCAAATAGACCTATGGTTGTTAAGTTCACATCATTAGTGCGCAGCCAGGCTGGCACCATCTGAATCAATACATAGAGAGGCAAACCTGAGATAAAGCCATGGACAATACAAATAAGCATCTGTCGGGTAAACAAACGCTTCCACTCAACATCCATACATTTTCCAGAAAATATGACAGAGCTTATTATGCACGAAAAACAAGCTTAAGAAAGCTCTGAACAATGCCTCATTTATTGACCACATCGATTTCCTGCATAATTAAACTCCAATTATCCAGAGATGGGTAAGGGGTGGGTCAAACAAAATTTCCGAGAAGGAAACTCATGCAAAGCTCTATATTGAAATTTGCATGGTTAAGACGCGTGGGCTTAGAAAATGCTATTCGGGTGTTTTTAAATGAACAACCTAGAAAATCAGGTTTACCATAAAGAGCATAACAGCTAGGAAGAGTATCGTCATAATACCGCCCGCCTTCATAAAGTTGCCAACATTATAACCACCAGGGCCCATAATCAAGGCACTCACCTGATGTGTTGGTAAAATAAATGCGTTTGATGTCGCTAATGCGATAACCAGAGCATAAACAGCCGGGTTGGCACCGGTATCAAGCGCAATATTAATTGCCAGAGGAACAAGCAATACGGTTGCACCTACATTTGACATAACCAAGCTGAAGAATGTGGCCAATACAGCAAGAACAAGCTGGAACACCCAGTCTGGAACATCACCTAAAGCATGGATAGCCTGCTGCGCAATCCATGCAGCTGTACCGGTAACTTCCATCGCCTGACCTAAAGGTATAAGGCTTGCCAGCAGGAATACTGTCTTCCAGCTTATGGCTCGGTATGCCTCATCCATTGTTAGTACACCACTTAACACCATTCCTAAAGCGCCAACCATAAGTGCTACAGACAATTTAAAGTCTGTCAGCATTACCATTCCCATGGCTATAGCAAAAAAGAACAAGGCATGCTGAACCTTATGTGGCCGCTGCTCTTCTGTCGGTAAACTGGTTATTAATACAAAGTCACGGTTGCGTGATAATGAGCCAAGATTTTTCCAGGTGCTATGAACAACCAAGGTATCTCCTACCTTTAAGTTCACATCCCGCAAGTTACCATGCACGATCTGATCACCACGATTTACCGCAAGAATACTCATTCCATAACGCTCACGGAAATGCTCTTCACCAATCGTATGTCCAGCATACTTTGAGTTTGGTGAGATAAGAACTTCGGCAACACCTGCGCGCGCAGGATTCACCATATGGCGAAAGTTTTTAAGACCTGGCTGGATAATAAGGCCTTTGCGTTCGGCATATTCTTCTGCCTGTCCACGTGGTGCAATAACACCAATAACAGTACCAACCCAGATCATTTCATCTGCTGTTGGCGAAAGTTTTGCATCGTCACCTGAACGCAACGCAATAATTAATGGCGCATCCGCTACGCTTTCTGCTTCACCTACAGTCCGACCAACCAGTGGACTATCAACAGTCACCAGCAGCTCAAACACATCACCTTGAATACCGTACGTTTCTGCAAAATAATCCTGCGTCTCACCTGGAACAGCTACCTGAGCTAGGTCATTGGGTAGCAAATGTCTTCCGATAAACAAAAAATACAAAATACCGGTAGTGATAAGCGCAAGCCCAATAGGTGTAATTGAGAACAAACCAAAAGTTTGCATCGTATCCGCACCAGCCGGTAAAGATTTGTTGGATGTTTCTATTAAGTCATTTAACAAAATAACCGGAGAAGAACCCACCATCGTTAGCGTGCCACCTAAAATGGCAGAAAAGCCCATCGGCATAAGCAGCCTGGACATAGGTAATGCTGCTTGAGCAGAAATCTTAGAGACAACAGGCAAGAACAAAGCCGTCGCACCAACGTTTTGCATAAAGCCTGATATCATGCCCACGGTTGTCGAAATTAAAGGAATAATTCGCGCTTCAGAACGCCCACCAACACGAAGAATAAAACCTGCCACCAGGTTCATCACCCCGGTTCGATCGAGGCCAGCACCAATGGTCATTACTGCAATTATGGACATAACCGCATTACTGGAAAAACCTGAGAACAAATTATCTGCCGGTACAAGTTCGGTAACACCTAACAAAACCATGATTGATAGCGCAGCCACATCAATGCGTACAACTTCAAAAATAAACATGGTGACAGTCAGTGCTAGAATGGCAAGCACCATAATCATGTCAGCATTTAACGATAATGTAGATTCCATCGGTTAGTATTCTCAGTCCCAAAGCGTAGGGCTTCTGCTCACAATTAGAGGTTCGCAGGAGTATAATAGGTGCACATAAAAATTATTTTGTCACAACTCAGCATGTTTTACTTTCATCCAATTACGGCCATGCATTCATACTCAGAAATGGTCGTATTTCGCAATATCTCCACATTTCTCGTATGTCAAAGCCTTGAATCCATGTGTCAATTGACGAGCTAAGTTCTTTATATATTTTCACAGGGAAATCCCCTTATGAAAATTTATCGGGGAATTTTAGTATCTGGGCTACTTCAAACCAATATCTCCCTTGGGCGCAACAGCCGGTTTTTCAACGTAAAATAGATATAAATCTCAAAAAAACAGCAATTTTTTCTATAAGCTGCCTATAAATTGATTGAGCTCAATGTTTTAAATGTATAAACCTCTAAAGTTTCACCACGTAGTTTTTGATATGTTCGACATCTCGAATAACTGCTATTTCTACACATAGTATTAACGGTACAGTAACAACTCATTTATATTTTTCACAAAGTCTTTAATATAAAATTGAATAATGATTAACATCGCCACACACACTGACTATACTAGTATACATATCTAAATATAGTTGACGTTATGTCACATGAGAACAAGGTAAGTTTGTTTATGGATAATCTTCTAACATCGTTGTCAACATCGCAATTTTCTCTTCGCCCTTCGCAAGAGTCAGACCGGCCTTTTTTGTTTATGCTATATGCAGCAATCAACAGCCATGAACTGGACTCAATGCACATTGACCCATTACGTCGTGACACCTATCTGATGAGTCGGTTTAGTATTGAGCATAGAAAATTTTCTGAAGAATTTCCTAAAGCTGAAATGGTCATCATTTTCCAAGATGACGAGCCAATAGGCAGATTATATTTTGAACAATTAGAAAGTGAGTTTTATCTCATCGACCTTTCTTTAATGCCTGCACACCAAAGACATGGAATTGGTAGCTCTTTAATTAACAACATCAAAAAACATGCCGGTCAAAACCCTGTTGTAGTAGAAGTCGAGCAGACTAATTCTGCTATTGATTTTTTCTTAGCATGTGAGTTTGAAGATGTTGGTAAAGAAGATATATATATAATTCTAGAATATAAAGAGAAGCCATAGGCGCCTGTTTTCTCAAACTTTCCTTTGACTGACACAAGCCTGAATTCATTAACAGACTGCTCATTAATGCATCATTTATTGGCTGTATTTGCTTAATTCATAAGTTAAGATAAAGTCTCATTATATTTTTCGTAGTAATACCGGAACTATGGAAAACATATGCTGTCGTAAAGCCTGCTACAAAACATGACTTTCATCCCATTGATTATTCAATAGATTTAAGTAAATATAGCCAAAATCATATAATGAGACATCAGCATAGCTATAAACCTCTTAGAAAAGAGAACGTGCTATGAGCCAATCCAGGTGAAAAATCCGGGCTTATGGACTTTTCGCATGGGCTTTGAGTTATTCTGAAATCTCATAAAACAAGAAAGCATCTTTTTCATGCTTTCAACTTTGAATAATACAAAATACGGAACCTGACATGTCTACACTAAGTGCTTTTCAAACATTGGCGACAGAGATCGAAACTCGAATTATTGGCCAGAAAAAACTTATTAACAGACTATTAATCGGTATCCTTGCTGATGGACATCTTCTTGTAGAGGGCGCTCCGGGACTTGCTAAAACGACGGCCATAAAAGAACTTGCCGACCGGCTGGAAGGAGATTCCCACAGAATTCAATTCACTCCCGACCTTTTACCTGGCGATTTAACCGGAACAGAGATATACCGCCCTGAGACAGGCGAATTCAATTTCCAACAAGGACCTCTTTTTCATAATCTGGTGTTAGCCGACGAAGTCAATCGTGCTCCGGCAAAAGTACAGTCAGCCTTACTTGAAGCCATGGGTGAACATCAGGTTACAGTGGGCAAGAAAACATACATATTACCACCACTATTTATGGTAATGGCTACTCAGAACCCTATTGAGCAGGAAGGTACCTACCCTCTGCCAGAGGCTCAGTTAGACCGTTTTCTATTGCATGTCGAAATCGGCTACCCGGATACAGATTCAGAACAAAAAATCCTACATCTAGCTCAGTCTAAAGCACGTAAAGCAGCACGAAAATCTGCTCCACCTGAAGTTATTCTTACGCAGGAGCATATATTTACGGCACGTGAGGAAGTTCTTGACCTTTACATGGAACCGTCCCTTGAAAAATATCTTGTTGAACTTATTCTGGCAAGTCGTGATGCAGGAAAATATAGCGAACAATTAGGTCGTTGGATTAATTATGGTGCCAGCCCAAGAGCAACCATTGCTCTTGATCGTTGTGCTCGCGCACATGCCTGGTTACAAGGAAATGACTTTGTCAGCCCGGATAATATTCTGGCCGTCATCCATGATGTGATGCGCCATAGAATTTTACTTTCTTATGAAGCGGAAGCTGATGGTATTGATACCAATCATGTAATAGACGAGCTTATCCGGTTAGTACCTATCGCATAATGAATCGTTTACCTTCAGACGCTATCGTAAAAGTATATGCTGAAGACCTGATACGTCAGCGCCTGACTGTGCGTGGATTAAACTTTCCACCGGCCAAAAAAGTACAATCGATGCTTGCAGGTAACCACCATAGCCAATTTAGAGGTCGTGGTGTTGACTACATGGAATCACGGCACTACCAACCCGGTGATGACATACGAAATATGGACTGGCGTGTTACAGCACGCACAGGCATTCCCTACACAAAAGTCTTTCAAGAAGAACGAGAACGGCCTGTCATATTACTACTGGACACAAATGCCAGTATGTTTTTTGCCACCAGAGGAAGTTTCAAATCAGTTCAAGCAGCACGACTAGCGGCCCTTATCGGATGGATTACTACCGTAAGAGGAGACCGAGTTGGAGCCTTGTCATTTCATAATAATAAACACCATGAACTTCGACCTGCCGGTGGCAGACGTGGAGCAATGCGCCTTATTCGGCAGCTCTGCAAATGGTATAATCACAAACCAGAGACATCTCAGTTCTCAGGACTAGGTAATGCTCTTGCCCGTACCCGTAACATGGCAAGGCCAGGATCACTAATCGTTGTCATTAGCGATTTTTACTCCCTGGATGAAACAGCAGAACGTCACCTTATTCGCCTCAGGCAGCATAACGATGTTGTCCTTTTTTCTGTGTCTGATCCTCTTGAGATACAAACACCGATTGCAGCAAACTATCATATGACGGATGGAATGACGTTTGGCAGCATGGATCTCAGCCAAAAAGACAGCCGCGAGTTATGGCAACAAAAACTTGGGCAACGTCTTGAAAATGCCGATAGACTTGCTGTTAAAGCGCAATCACCGCTGTTCCCATTACTAACAAACCAAAATCCTGTTGATATTTTACGGAAGTGGTCACAATGAACCCACAACAACAGGACCCTCTCGCACAATTAAGAGATATTCATCTTGCTGGGGAACCATCGTGGTGGCCATTAGCTCCCGGGTGGTGGATAGTTATTGTGCTTAGCCTGCTGGCGTTATATTTCAGCTGGAAATGGTATGTAAAAGCCAAGACACGGCGCTTACCCGCCAAGATTACCCTTCAAAAACTTGAATCCGTATTCCATCAGTGGCAAGCCGATAACGACGATCGTCAATATCTGACTCAAGCAAATACAACAATCAAACAATTCTGTATGCATCTCTTTGGTAGACAACAGATTGCCAGCCTTCATTCTGATAATTGGCTTGATTTTCTGCAACAGCAGTCACCCAGCACGCTCAACCATGAGACCTTATCCACTTTAGGCAAAGCACGTTATCAAAGCCACATAGAGGCTGATGTTGCTGGCATCCATAAACAATTATGCTCATGGATACAGAAAAATAAATCATCTAGCCCTAACTTGGTTCATCCAACACAAGAAGGCCAAGACTGATGTTTCAAATAGCATGGCCACTGCTGGCAGCAGCATTACCTTTACCGCTGATTATTCGATGGTTATTGCCGGCCTCAGAATCACACAAATCCAGTTTACAAGTACCTTTCTTCAGTTTGCTTGGCTCAAGTGTTGAGGATAAAAAACAAGGCCGGTCTGTTTGGTGGAAAATTCTTGCCACAATGATCTGGTGCCTGCTTGTCTTAGCATCAGCTCGCCCTCAGTGGGTGGGTGATCCGGTACCTCTTCCGCTAGAAGGTCGAGACCTTATGCTGGCTGTCGATATTTCAGGAAGTATGGAAACTCGTGACATGAAGCTAAATGGTCGAGCAAAGACTCGGCTTGTTGCCGTAAAAAAAATCCTTAGTGACTTTATCGAAAGGCGCCAAGGAGATAGGCTTGGTCTCATCTTGTTTGGACGGAATGCCTATTTACAAACACCTTTAAGTTTTGACCTGCGCACAGTGAACATTCTATTAAATGAAGCAGCCATTGGACTTGCCGGAAAAGAAACTGCCATAGGCGATGCTATTGGTCTTGCAATAAAACGCTTAAAAGAACAAAAAGACAGCGACCGCGTACTCATCTTATTAACCGATGGCGCAAACACTGCTGGCGAAATTGAGCCCATCAAAGCAGCACAGCTTGCAGCCCAGGCCGGGTTACGCATTCATACTATTGGTATTGGCGCTGATAGCATGGCTGTACAAAGTATTTTCGGGCAAAGAACTGTTAACCCTTCTGCAGACCTGGATGAAGATGCTCTTCGAGAAATTTCATCACAAACCGGCGGACAATTTTTTCGTGCACGTAATACCCAAGAGCTGGAAAAGATTTATTCTCTCATTGATGAAATAGAACCTATTGCTTCTGAACAGCGTAGCTACCGCCCCATTGAAGAATTTTACTACTGGCCATTATTAGTCGCTTTGTTTCTTACTATACCTGCATGGCTGGGGAGAATTCGTCATGCTTGACTGGTCTCAATTTATTTTTTTAAGACCACAATGGTTATGGCTGCTGGCTGCAATACCCATACTCATCTGGTTATTTAAAAAGGCACAAAATGCCAGTGGAGAATGGCAGGACGTATGTGACCCTGCTCTATTACCACACGTTCTATATCAGGGTAAGCAGACAGTGCGTTCTCATAGTGCTTTACCATTACTGGTTCTCGCATGGGCCTTACTTTCTACCGCTTTAGCCGGCCCAAGCTGGCAACGCGTTGATTTACCCATGTTCCAGCAGCAACTAGGCCGTGTCATAGTATTAGATGCATCCAACTCTATGCTTGCTACTGACCTTGCACCATCACGGTTATTACAAGCCAGATTAAAACTTATGGACCTTATCAATGGCTTTAATGAAGGTCAAACAGGTCTTATCGTATTTGCAGGTGATGCTTTTGTGGTGGCACCACTCACAGACGATAAAAAAACTTTACTCGAACTATTACCCAGCCTGCAACCCGATCTCATGCCGATACAAGGCTCAAGACCGGACCTTGCGGTCATTAAAGCCCAACAACTTTTGCAGCAAGCCGGCCACCTGACAGGTGACATTGTTCTTGTGACCGACACAAGCGCGACAGCTAAGCTCAAACAGAGCGTGCGTAATGCCAGCAAAGCAGGTTTTCGAGTTCATGTTTATGCTTTTGCAACTAAACAGGGTGCTCCCATCCCTTTCAAAGGCGACTTCCTTAAAGACTCCCAGGGAAATACCGTTGTACCTGTTCTGGACGAAAACCTCGGCTCAATCGCACGTGATGGCAATGGGTTTTTCCAGATAGTGAAAAGCAATAAGAGCGATACAACCCGAATTCTAAGCTGGCTTGAGTCCAGTGGCGATCAAGATAGTAATGAATCTGAACGCAAGACTCAGCAGCGCCAGGACCAAGGTTTCTGGTTATTACTGCCCTTGCTACTTATCAGCAGCTTGCTCTTCAGGAAAGGCTGGTTGTTTATTCTCGTTCTCTATATTGCACCTGCCTCTGAAGTTCAGGCACAAAGCTTTTCATGGGATGATCTGTGGAAAACACAGAACCAGCAAGCTTGGCAGGCTCTACAAGATAACCAACCCGATAAAGCACTGGAAATTGAGCCAAGCTCTCAGTTTAAAGCAGAGTCCAATTATCGCCTGACAGATTTTGAATCTGCAGCAGAGCAATATGCCGAGGACGCCAGTCCTGATGGTCAATATAACCTGGGCAATGCTTTAGCAAAATCGGGAAAACTTGAAGAAGCCATTAAAGCTTATGAGCAAGCAATTAAACTTAACCCTGCACACGAAGATGCTATTTTCAATAAAGACTTAATTGAAAAAATGAAACAAGAGCAAGACAAGCAAGAACAACAGGACCAAGACCAGGACGGAGAGGAAGGCGAGCAGGACCAACAGGAAAGCGATCAGGAAAAACAAGAACAGGACCAACAAAGCAAAGACCAACAAGATTCGGAAAGCCAGGAAGAATCATCCGAGCAAGAACAACAATCTGAATCTGAGCAGAAATCAGAAGAAGAAAAAGAAGCCGAAGAAAAAGAACAGCAGCAGTCACAAGAACAAAAATCAGAAGAAGAGCAGCAGCAGGAAATGCAGGAAGCTCAGTTACAAGACGATTTGAGCAAAGAAGAACAACAGGCAATGGAGCAATGGCTCCGCCGGGTACCCGATGATCCAGGAGGTTTGCTTCGTCGCAAATTCATGTATCAATATCGCCAACGTGGAAAACAGCAGAACAATGAAAAGAACTGGTAAATTATTAAGCGCGATAGTGAGTATAAGTATCTTTTTTGGATTCTTACAAAACGCTTATGCTGAAGTCTCTGTTGTTATCGACAGATCCAGTGTTGCTATGGGCGAAAGCCTCATGCTGCAATTAAAAGTCAGCGGAAGCGCTACAGCAGATAAGCCGGACCTTGCTCCATTGGAAAAAGATTTTGTCGTAATCGGGACCAATCAAAGTAGCCAGATTCAAATCAGCAATGGCAAACGCGAATCTAGTATCACCTGGCAAATTGGTCTTGAACCCAAACGTGCAGGCCAGTTAGTGATCCCCAGCCTAAATGTAAATGGTGAGAAAACACGCCAAATTTCTTTGCGTGTTCTACCTGAAAGCAGCCAATCCTCTCAGGCTGGCGGTAAAGATTTCATGGTTGAGCTTTTAGTTGAACCAAAAACAGCTTATGTACAACAACAACTATCCGTTATTGTTCGGCTTTACAGTGCAGCAAGCCTTACTGAAGGCGCACTAGATGAGCCATCTGGTGAAAACCTTCTGGTTGAAAAATTAGGCGAAGATGTTAACTATCAAAAAACTATCGGTAGCCAGCAATACCGTATCATCGAACGACGTTATGCAGTAACTCCACAACACAGCGGCGAATTAGAAATTCAGCCCATCCGTTTTCAGGGAAGAACAGCCAACAACAATTATAATAGCTTTTTTGATCGTGGCAAACGTGTATCAGCTCGGTCCAAAGGTATATCATTCACAGTTAAGCCAAGACCGGAAGAATACCCAAAAACCGCAGACTGGCTACCAGCCAGACAGTTAACAATTACGGAAGCCTGGCCCGATGGATTAACGCGCATCACTGCCGGTGTCCCGACAACATGGGAACTAAGCATTCATGCCGAGGGTTTATCTCCAAGCCAGATACCCGACATTAATTCACCAGAAGGCACAGGCTACCGCATATATCCCGACCAGCCAGAGTCATCCGCTAAGGTAAAAGGTCAGTGGATAGTAGGCGAAAAAACACTAAAGTTTGCCATCATTCCTGATAAAGCCGGAGAGCTCCAGCTTCCAGCTATTCGCATACCCTGGTGGAATACCCAAACCAATAAACTGGAATGGGCAGAGTTGCCTACCCGGAAAATACCTGTGCGCCCCGGCACACAAATAGCGACAACCCAAACTGAACCTCAGCTTCAAAGTGAATTTCCTGACAATAAACCTCGGGAAAATCCACCACAGCAAACTCCTGTTTCTCAGACGCAGCCATTTTATCTATCAAGCTGGCTGATACCTCTTTTTGCGGCATTATGGATCATCACACTCATATTGTGGTACATAGATCGTAACAGCAACAAAAAGCACACTGTTGCCCAAACAACAAACCCTACCTCCTATCCAGGGTCTGATATCAATACACTGTGCCAATGCAAAACACCCCTGGAAATGACACAACGTATACTTCAATGGAGTCGTCACATATACAGCAGCGCACCAGTGGGCCTGATAGAACTCGCTCAACGTATTGATGATGCCAAAACCAGTAGCTTATTATTAGCCCTACACCAATCTGCCTTCTCAGCTAATGCTGATGCATTTAAAGACTGTAAGGAGCTTAAGAAACAATTGCTGGTAGCTGCAAAAAAACCAACTAAAGATATAAAAAAAACACGTGATGTTTTACCTGAGTTGTACCCAAGCTAGGAAGATTACCTCTTAAAACTCTTTTT
>JQIA01001037.1_pt1 | contig 14861 bp, 13 predicted proteins | sample 811431 | NCBI WGS metagenome assembly JQIA01 (sample SAMN02998118, study PRJNA258478) | marine sediment metagenome | biome: marine; feature: seafloor; material: sediment; isolation source: oil-polluted sediment collected from 3 locations (0.5 km, 0.7 km and 0.9 km)... | place: USA: Gulf of Mexico ... | reverse complement strand
CAAACAGAATACCAAGGAGAGACTTCTGAAAGCTTAAGAGATCAGTTGCTTTGGCAAATCAATATGACCTCGATGACAGAATTAGATCGAGCTATTGCGATGATTCTTATAGATTCAATTGATGAATCTGGTTTTATGAAAGCGGATCTACAAGATGTTTGCGATATGCTTAATCAAGAAAATAAAATTGTTCACCTTGAAACCTCAAAATCTATAAAAACCGGCGAAGAAAACCAAAACTTGCAACAAGAATCACAATGTGAACCTCAACAAGATTCACAACAAGAACCATTGCAAGAACCAGCTGTCATCATTGAAGAAGTAGAAGCGGTGCTTCATCATATTCAAAGCTTTGAACCAGCGGGCATTGGTGCAAGAGATTTGCGAGAATGTCTGCTTATTCAATTGAGAAAATTACCGGATGACACAGAATATTTACACTTAGCGACAAAAGTCTTGCAACATCACTTTCAATACCTTGCTAACCGTAATTACCGTCAATTGATTAAAGAATCAAAACTGAGTGAAACACAATTAAAAAATGCGCTTTTATTAATCCAAAGCTTGGATCCAAGACCAGGAAATCAAATTAATCAAAATAGTGCTCAATATGTCAAACCTGACGTCTATGTCCGTAAAAATTCAAAGGGTCAATGGCATGCAACGCTTAATCCTGAAGCAACACCAAAGCTCAATATCAATCAAACCTACGCTTCTTTAATTAAACGAGCCGACAATAGTAAAGATAATCAATTTTTAAAAAATAATTTACAAGAAGCTAAATGGTTTATTAAAAGTCTTCAAAGCAGAAATGACACACTGTTAAAAGTGACTTCCTCCATCATTGAGAAACAAATAGGCTTTCTTGAATATGGTGAAGAAGCAATGAAACCGTTAGTGTTGCACGACATAGCGGATGAAGTGGAAATGCATGAATCAACAATTTCTAGAGTCACCACTCAAAAATATATGCACACACCTAAAGGTATTTTTGAGTTGAAATATTTTTTCTCAAGCCACGTATCCACAGATTCTGGCGGAGAATGTTCATCTACAGCGATTAGAGCCGTTATTAAAAAGCTCATATCCGCAGAGAATCAAGCAAAACCTTTAAGCGATAGTAAGATCGCCACACTGCTTAAAGACCAAGGAATACAAGTAGCAAGACGCACGGTAGCTAAATACCGTGAAAGTATGGCAATACCGCCATCAAACGAACGCAAATCTCTTTTTTAATTCTGCTATGTGTATTATTTTACGAGAGGTTTACTTTTCTATCCACTAACGAAGGAAGATAACTATGCAAATCAGCGTAACCGGTCATCACTTAGATTTAACTGACGCCTTAACCGACTATGTTAATGAAAAGTTTAAACGTTTAGAAAGACACTTTGATCACATTAATAACGTACATGTCGTCTTAGAGGTTGATAAAGTAAGACAAAAAGCCGAAGCAAAACTCAATGTCAACGGCGGTGAAATATTCGCGGCAAGTGAAGAAGATGTCATGTATGCGGCTATCGATTCCTTAGTTGATAAACTCGACCGACAAGTCATTAAACACAAAGAAAAATTGATACGCCATTAATTAAACTGATAAATTAAAGACAACTAGCATGGAAATGCTAGCACCTTTAATTCATCTAGATACGGAAATAGAATAAACAGTCTAATTAAGTAAAATAAAGGTGCGTTTAGTAATGGCTATGCTAAAATTATACCAAGCGCACCTTATACAATTCACTAAGTCATCCACATGAAACTCTGCCAGTTACTTTCACCAACATCCACACAATGTTGTGATAAAACGTCCAGCAAGAAAAAAGTTCTCGAAAAAGTTAGCCAAATGATGGCGGATACAATTGATTGTAAAGCAAAATCAATTTACGAGAGTCTTTTAAGCCGCGAAAAATTAGGTACGACCGCATTAGGCGAAGGTGTTGCAATTCCTCATGCCCGTGTTAATAGCTGTCAATGTGCAACCGCGGTTTTTCTACTGTTAGACAACCCGATTGATTATGATGCTCCCGATGGGAAACCGGTTGATATCATTTTTGCGATTTTAGTGCCCGAAAATGCAGACAATGCTCATTTACAACACCTTTCAAAAATTGCAAAATTATTATCCGATAGTCAAACAATCTCACAAATTCGACATGCTCATAACAACAAAGCATTATTCGATATTCTAGAGAAGGCCGCGGACAAACTAGTCGCGTAGATATTGATTTGTATGGAACAGCCTGTTTGGAACTATATTTATGAGACATCTTACATGGAACTAGGATTATGAAAAGGATATTTGTCAGTGGACGCTCGGGATCAGGTAAAACTGTTGCACTTCGAGCGTTAGAAGATCATGGGTTTTATTGCGTTGATAATATTCCAATTAAGCTAATTCCTGAATTACTCAATCAAACTGAAAATAAATATCCTGAATTAGCGGTCGGAATTGATGCTAGAAACGTACCTGCAACCGTAGGTGAGTTTGATGAAATTATGCAACTTCTCAGAAGCCGAGAAAAAGAATTTCAAGTTATATTTATTGAAGCAAATAAAGAAACATTACTCAAACGTTTTAGCGAAACTAGACGTCGTCATCCCCTAACCGCTGAAGGTCTCTCTCTCTCGGAAGCAATAGCAGAAGAAAAAACGCGTTTAGAGCCTGTCGCAAGATATGCTCAATTAGTAATAGATACAACTAATAAAACACCACATGAACTATGCGAAACCATTATTAACAGAGTAATTGGCGAAAAAGAAGCTCGATTAAGCATTCAGTTTAAATCATTTGGTTTTAAAAATGGTGCTCCAACGGATGCAGATTTTGTCTTTGATGCCCGTTGTTTACCTAATCCTTATTGGGAAGAAAAATTGAGAAGTTTCAATGGTCGAGATAACGAGATTGTTCAATTTTTAGAGGAATATCCTCAAGTTCAGGAATATTTTTGGCAATTAAAGACCTTTTTACATACTTGGATACCAAGATTTGAAGAAGGTAACCGAAATTATTTAACCATTGCTATTGGATGTACGGGAGGTCAACATCGTTCAGTTTATATGGTTGAAAAACTAGCTAAACATTTTAAGAAATTATTTAGCGATACTCAAATAAGGCACAGAGAGTTAAAACTTAACCGTAGAAAGGAAAAAGTAGATGGCAAGCCTGTCAAAGACTAACCTTCCGAAAACGGTTACCTCAAAGGCTACTCCATTAATGAAGCCAGTCTTAAAGATAAGCGTATCATGTGAGATTGTTAATATAAAAGGCTTACATGCGCGAGCAGCGGCAAGAATAGTTACTACCGCCAATAAATTTGATTCCACGGTTACCGTAAGCCATAAAGAAAATACAGCCCCGGCAAACAGCCTCATCAAATTATTAACACTAAATGCGCCAAAGGGCTCTGTACTTGTATTTGATAGTGAAGGCGATGATTGTATACGTGTCTCTGAGGCATTGAAGCTTTTAGTCACTTCCGGTTTTGATGAATAGAAAAAGTTTCATCACAATAAACTAGCTGAAACTTATAGGCTATTTTTCCCAAGATCTAATAAAAACCAAACGGCTCCAGCCAATACAATTAAAAACAGAACTAACTTAGTGTATTTAGGTGGAGATTTAGAATCTGTAATCTGGGATTTTAATTGTTGTTCCATCATCATACTTTGAGCTAATTTGATTTTTTGATTAAGCGCTTTATCCGCAACAGAACTAGATTCAAAACCAGCTCTTTCAATTTCAGAATCGAGTTCTGACTGTTTCAAGTTTGAGGTAGCAGAGCTATATTTTCGTTTTTGCCCCCCATTTAGTGAACTAGCAATTTTTGACATTTGTTCATGTTGTTTATTTTTCGCTTTAGCATTGTTGGTATCTGCTATACCGATACAAGGCACAATTAACGTCTCTGCTCCAATGCCCATCAATTTTTCTTTTAAATTTTCAGCTTTTATTTTAGAAAGTGATTTTTTTAAAATCATTCTATTGCCAGAAAAATATCGATCAACCTTGTCAGTCGAAAGTTTAAATTTTTGAACAAAGGTAGCTTTTACGTCTTCCTGCGAAAAACCTTCTTTTATCGCACCAGCATAAACAACATCATATATTTGTTCTGACATTTTTATCGAACCTTTTTTCTAGCCTATTAGTTTACAAACCTTGTGAACGTAAATACTCTTCATAGCGACCTTCGTAATGATTAATGCCAGTTGGTTGCATATCCAAAATATGCGTAGCCAAAGATGAAACAAACTCGCGGTCATGGGAAACAAAAATTAATGTGCCTTCGTAATGTTCCAACGCTAAGTTGAGAGCTTCAATCGACTCCATATCCATATGATTAGTCGGCTCATCCATCACTAATACATTTGGTTTAAGTTGCATTAACTTACCAAACATCATCCGTCCTTTTTCACCGCCGGATAATTTATGCACAGACTTTTTAATGTCATTCTGAGAAAATAACATCCTTCCAAGAATACTGCGAATAGCTTGCTCATCATCCTCTTTCCGACGCCATTGATTCATCCATTCATAAACCGATATGTCTTCAGCAAAATCTTCACTGTGATCTTGACCATAATAACCAATTTTCACATTCTCAGACCATTTGACTTCGCCGGATTTAAGCGCGAGTTCTTCTATCAAAGTCTTGAGAAATGTCGTTTTACCAATTCCATTCGGACCGATGATAGCGACTTTTTCTCCGACTTCTAACATCAAGTTAAAATCTTTAAAAAGTAGCTCGTCATAACCGTTAGAAATATTCTCAAGCTCAAGTGCTAACCTAAATAATTTTTTCTCTTGAGGGAATCGAATATAAGGACTAACCCGACTTGATGCTTTGACTTCTGCTAACTCTATTTTTTCAAGACGTTTTGCTCTGGAAGTCGCTTGTTTAGCCTTTGAAGCGTTTGCAGAAAAACGACTGACAAAAGATTGTAATTCAGCCATCTCGGTCTTTTTCTTGGCATTCTCAGATAATAATCGCTCACGTGCTTGTGTCGCCGCCGTCATATACTCATCATAATTACCCGGAAACATTCTAATCTCGCCATAATCTAAATCCGCCATATCGGTGCAAACACTATTTAAGAAGTGACGATCATGAGAAATAATGACCATCGTACATTGTTTTTGAGTGAGTATATCTTCAAGCCAGCGTATAGAATTGATATCCAAATTATTGGTAGGCTCATCTAATAGCATGATATCAGGATCAGCAAAAAGCACTTGGGCCAAAAGAACTCTAAGTTTCCAACCGGGCGCTACTTCGCTCATTAAACCAAAATGTTGATCCGTGGGAAGATCTAACCCCAGTAATAATTCTCCGGCACGAGATTCGGCGGTATATCCATCCATTTCCGCAAACTGCGTTTCTAGATCAGCCACTAACATCCCTTCTTCTTCACTCATTTCTGGCAAAGAATAAATACGATCTCTTTCTTCTTTAATTTTCCATAGTTCTTTATGACCCATGATCACCGTATCAATCACCGAAAAATCTTCAAAAGCAAATTGATCCTGACCCAGCACACCAATACGTTCATTAGGATCTTTAACCACTTGACCGGATGACTGCTCTAAGGTGTCAGACAAAATTTTCATAAAGGTCGACTTACCGCAACCATTTGCGCCAATCAAACCGTAACGACGTCCGTTAGCAAACTTGATGGAAATATTTTCGAAGAGAGGCTTTACGCCAAACTGCATAGTGATGTTAGCTGTAGATAACAAAAGAATAACCTTGTAAATTGAACTGCGCGAGGCTCTTAAAATGTTCAAGAGCCTCATTGAGGGCGCGCATTTTATCCTAATTTGAACATAAAGTAATCAATAGTTTAAAGCAAACTTAATTGGCTAATCGAAACTAAGGAGCTTTATTATTCTAGTGAACGTAAGAATTATTGTAATGAACGTACAGACTGATCAGCCCATTCAACGGAAGTAAGATAATATTGGCGAAGTTTTTGGTTAATCAAAGTTAGATCATCTAGCTCATCAAACTTAAATTGTTCATATGCCAATACGATATCTAATATTTCTCCATGCTGACCTTCATGATCAAGTAGAGCAAACTTAATTGCTGAACTTAAAATTACAGTGTCTAACAGATCGATCATTGGTGTATCCATCAAGGCATCTAAAACAGAAAAAAGCCCTACAATAAACATTTGAGGTTGAATATCGGGATGTAACTCGTCAGCTAATAACTCACACATTTTTGCCCTAGTTAACGCGACAACGATTAATTCACTGGGTTTATCCTTTCCCATACGAGACATTAAAATCAAAGATAACCACTTTTTAATATTATCCTGCCCTAAAAGCACTACAGCGTCTTTAATTGAATCTACTTCACGTCTCAATGAAAACATGGCGCTATTGATATATCTTAATAGTTTATAAGATAAGGTAACATCTTGAGAAAGTATAGTTTGAAACTCATCGTAGTCTAGATCTGGGTTTTGAATTTTATTAAGTAAATTTAAAACAACAGTTTTATTTGTAATCACTTGTTTTTGCTTAACTAACTGTGGCTTACAAAAAAAGAATCCTTGAAAATAGTCAAAACCCAACTCTAAACAAAGCTCTTTCATTTCTTGAGTTTCAACTTTTTCCGCTAGTATTTTTATATGTTTATACTGTCTAACTCGCTTGTATTCTTCTTTGACTTGCTCTTCATTAAGAGCAATTACATCAAGTTTTACAATATCTGCAAGCTCCAAAAATGGCTCAAGACTCTCTCGATATTCAAAATCATCAAGCGCTATTTTAAAACCACGGTTCTTTAATCGTTTGAGTCCCTCAATCACTTCAGGTGTTGGCTCTACATCTTCTAATATTTCTAACACACTTTGACTATTAAAAAGAGGCGTTAAAGTTTCATCAATAATAAAATCTTGCGGAAGGTTTATAAAAGCAAGAGCACTACCAACCAGATTATCAATGCCTATATGCATAAAAGCATTGAGGATGGTTTCACAGGTTGCTAGATTAGGGTCGTCTATTTTTGCTTCATTTACAGCGCCATTACGATAAAGAAGTTCATATCCAAAAACATCAAAGTTTTTGTCATAAATTGGCTGCCGTGCGATATACAAGTTATCCATAGAATATAACGTTCATTTTAAGCTTTTATCTTACTCATAGTTTTAAAACACCTTTGGTACAAGATTAAGCATAGACCAGTTTTAGGGAGTTTGCGGAATAAATAAGAGGTCAAAGATATAAAAACTCGTTGTTTTACAATCATTTATTATTTTTTCAAATCTGAGGTATAATCCTAAAATAAACTGAAAGGGTCGTTATGCCTAGATTAATCTAAGTTAACCCTCCCTAATTGAAGCATTTAATCGTTGATTCGCAAACAATATGAATAAATTTGACCTAAAATCCCTCGAAAAACACTTTAAACAACAGAATATCAAAGATTCTTTTGAAGAGTTGTATCATTGCTTGGGGTTTATCGTATCTGTTGCGTCATGCCCAGAAATGATAGAACCACACGAATGGGTTGATGAGTTAATTATCACAAAAGATGGAAAACCTCACTTTATTAACGAAGAACAGGTACATACTATCACTGCTAATTTAATTGCCTGGTGGAACGAATGCAATGACTGTTTCGAAGAAGCCGAAACAATTGAACTGCCTGTTAGCCTAGGTTTAACGCCTACAGGTAAAGCAAATAAAAAACTACTTAATTTTGCTTTAGGCTATTTAGATGCATTCGAATGGCTTTCAAAATGCTGGCAAGCAAAACTTCCTAAAGAAGATGATGAAGCAAACAGAACCGTAGCAGTACTCAATTTTATTATGGCTCGTTTTATCAACGATAAAGCAATGCGTGAAGAAGAGCCCGAAATGATAGAACAATTACCGGATATTGAAGGGTGCGTAAAAGTTTTGCCCAATTTAATTTCTGGTGTTGGAATTTTAGGAAAAGATTTGTACTTAGATAATACGCTAGAAGAAAAAGCAGTTCCAGAAACAACCACTTTTTATAATGAACATCGCGCCGTTGGTCGAAACGACCCCTGCCCTTGTGGTAGTGGTAAAAAGTTTAAAAAATGTTGCTTACATTAATGGCGCTTGAATTAAAGCACAATGAATTTAACGTTTATTAATTATAAACTTTCACCAATTTTTGTTTTCAAAGCTAAAAAAGTGGTCACCGCTATTATTACTAGTGGCATTCCTATTGAATAAAACAAATAGTTGTGGATGGCTCTTCAATAGTTTGATAAAGATATACGAATGGAACAATAGACATCCCCGCTACCATACCCAATAAGTATTTTGCCATGTGCTTTTTCCTCAATTAAAAAATAGATTAATTTTAGCCACACTTTAACATGGCTAAATACAAACTAGATTGATTAAACTTAGTCAAGAATTCTTCTAAAGAAAAACCCAAAAATTAAACTAATTATGAATAATTTTGGGAAACTACCACCACCAGATGATTCTTCAGGTGGCGCAACTTTAGTTGTCGAAACAAAGCTAGTAATGTAAGTGCCTACCGTCATGTTTGTAGTCGTATTAGCTGAAAAACTACTGGAACTAGTATGCCTCAAGCAAATAGTTTGACCGTCTGATATTTGAACGGTCGAGGAAGAAAAAGTCCCGTTACAACCTAGAGAATACTCACCACCTGACACACTTAAATTAACATCAACTGCAATTCCTGTAACCGTAATAGTTTCTGAAATTTGAGCTGTTGAAATTTCTACATTAGAAACTGAAGCGAAGGTGAAGTCGTCTGGCGTTCTATCAGGTTCTGTTGTGGAAATAAAGTCAGCCGTAACGCCATTCACATCTAACGTGGTCGTTTTTTGAGTCACATATTGATCCGATGAAATATGTTTTATACATACACTTTCATCTGGCGAGATTTCGTTATCAGCAGTAGTAAAAGTGCTCGTACAACCGATTGAATACTCACCATTTGCTATTGATATTGGAATAGCCACTTGAAAGCCCGTCAACGTAATCGTGTTTGATGTTAAGTCTGTACTGATACTGACATCATCTTGAACAGTAAAAGAAAAATCTTCAGGCGTCGTATCAGGTAAGGTGGTTGAGGTAAATGATTGAGTGGTATCACCAACTGTTAAATCTGAAATAACAGAAATAAAATTTTCACTTGAAGCATTGTGCCTAATACATACATTTTCATTTAAAGCGATCACTCCACTATCTGCAGTAAAACTATTAGAACAACCAATTGAATACTCGCCATTAACAATCGATATGTCCACTTCAAAACTTATTCCTGTCACTGCGATAGTATTTGAAATTTGTTCACTTCCTAAATCAATATCTACTAACGCTGTAAACTCAAAAGAATCGGGGTTAACATCCGGTAAAGTTTTTGATAAAAAGCTAAATGTAGAACTACCAATGGTGACTTGAGAAAGTACTTCTGTATAGAAATTACTAGCCGATGTATGACGTAAACAAATGGTATCACCATTAACCGCAGAGCCAGTCTCGCTGGTAAAATTACCATCGCATCCAATTGAGTATTCACCATCAACAATGGTCACATCAACAGGGATACCAATTCCAGTAATCAACTTCTCAGCTGTTTCGAAAACAGTTGAGAAAGCGACATCTAATTGAGAATCAAAAATAATAGTATTCGGTGTTGTTTGATTTAAATCTGCTCGCCAAACGCCTCGCCCGTGAGTCGCAGCATAAAGCGTTTCATCGCCGTCCCAAATTAATTCATCCACAGACACATTGGCAGGTCCATCATTAGCAATATTCCAAGTGATACCTCCATCTTCACTGGTAAATACACCAACTTCTGTTCCAACATAAATATTATTGGTCGTGGTTGGGTTGATGGCGACTGTTCGAATAGGTGCCGCTGGAATACGTGAAGGATCACTCCCCGAGGCACTCGACCATGTAACGCCTGCATCTGTTGACTTCCAAAGATTATCAAAATCATATCCGCCAAATGAAGCATAAACAATATCGCTATTAACGGGATCAATAGCAATGCGCATTAAATAACGTTGTGGTAAATTTCCATCGGTTATTTCTGTCCAAGTTGGCGTTACACTAGTCGCATCTTCAGATTTGTAAAGTGACCCATTGTTATGGCCAACATAAACTAAATTGCTATTACCCGTTGCAACGGCAATTGCACTAATTGGAGAACCCGTACTATCCTTTTTTGTTACCCAAGATGGACTATTTGCTTTTGCATCATCAGTGATCCAAAGTTTAAGAGCGCCTGCTAACAGCCGGTTTGCATCGTTAGGATCTAAAATGAAAGGCGCAATAAAGTTAGCACCATCGTTTTCCATCGCATCATCATTTATATAACGAGAACTATTTACCACTCCTCCACTTGTGCTTCGATGAATTTGTAAATAAACATACTCACCATAAAGGTAATTAGAATCTGTAGGATCAGCCGCAGAAAACCCACCATCGCCTCCAAAAGTTTCTACCCAGTTTTCACTATCGCCTTTATAAACAAGTGTTCCGTTATCTTGAGTTCCCGCCACGATTGTTCCATCAGGACTGACTCCCATGCCATAAAATTGGGTAATGGAAAGCTCATTATTAAGTTCTTGCCAACCGACACTATTTGACGCAATAGTGACATCTTCCGTCACATAAACACCACCATCATTGGCAAAATATACTCGCTTATTACCTACGCCGTCATAAGCTGGATCTTCAATAATGAAATGGTGATCCGCATGAGCAGAATTTGGAGAGAGTTGCCAAGTACTTATTCTAGAAAGTGTCGCGCCACCATCAGTACTTCGCCATAAATCAATACCACCAACAATCAGGTGTTCATGATCTAATGGATCAACCCAAAGAGCATTATCATACCAACCTTGTTGCCCTAGGTAGGAATCGCCAGTATTTACTAATGAATAATTTTTTCCGCCATCCGTACTTTTATAAATCTCACCTGAATTAGCATAAACTGAAGCATAAACCGTATCTGGTGAAGATTTTGAATATGCAATTTCGACTCGTCCAGAAATTGCAATACCGGAAGCAGAAGACCAGGTATCTCCGCCATCTTCAGAATACTGAGCACCGTTATATTTTCCTATAACTAATTTTGTATCATCAACAGGGTTAACATCAATATCGTTGCTTCGACCACTGTGAGTTTGTGACCAACTAATCCCATCATCATCAGAAACATAAACGCCGGTTTGAGTTGCAGCAAATAGACGACTTCCATCATTTAAGCTAGCCAATCGGCTTACCCAATAAAAACTAGAGTTATTTTGTGTAGAAGCTAATTGTGTCCAATTCTGTCCTTTATCAGTTGATTTGAAAATTCCATTTCCACGAACTCTTTCAAAGTTGTAGGTTCCCTCTCCTGTTCCAGCATAAATTACCTGACTGTCCGTTGGATCAAACATCAAAGTGGAAACAGATAAGTTTGCCATAAAATCATCTGTAGCAGACCATGAAGCACCACTATTCTCAGTTAACCAAACACCTCCGGCTACTGCACCAGCATATATTCTAGTCGCATCATCAGGATCAAAAGCTAAGCTGCGTATTCTTCCACCTATATTACCCGGTCCTAAATTTTCCCAAGCTGCAGGACTTATCCCAGCACCTGACCGCACAATTCTTTGCATTTGTTTAACTTGTTCTCTTGAGCCTAACCAGTTTTCCGTATTTAACTCACCATTACTACTAAGTGACTGTTGATACCTTTGGGCTACAGCCTCACCGGGATGATCGGGTTTCGGCTTTTCCAATTTTGATAGCGCTTTTTGTAAATGAACGATTGGCATTTCACATATATCGCTTTGACTAACGCTTCGATATTTTTTTAAATTTGTGGATATTTCTAATGTTATAGAATTAATTAAATTTCGATTGGCCGAGTCAAAAACAACTCCACAACGCTCGGTTATCAACGATTTAACCAATAAAATGGATGGAATTACAACAAGAGAGAGACCTAAAACAGCTTTATTAAGAAAATTCATAAACTTGCCTACAGAGTATTTTTGTGAATTCTCCTCAACAAGCAATCAGGTAATAAAGGATTATTTCACAATGATAGTGAGTGTTTGCATCATTATAGTGCCTTGAGCATTAGAACGATGTGAACTAAGTTTCACTTGGTATGTTCCAATTTTAGTAAATCGAAGAGATTTTTGAGAGTTATTTTCATATTTGTCGATAATAGCGAGTTTAAAGTCACGCTTTCCCAATGAAACCTGCCATTTTTTCGACTCTTCATTGTGGTTTATTATGATAGATTCGTTAACACTAATAGGATGATTGATTAAACCATTATTCATCAAACCTTCAAAACTAACCAAAACTGAACCCTTTCCTTGTTGAATTTTTAGTCCATCACAAGATGAAATAACAAAAATCAGTACCAATAAATATTGTTTCATCGTTTGTTTACCTATGTATTTTACAATCTTAATTCTGACCACTCGAAATTAAAAAGAACCAAATTTATTTGGTTGAATTCTAACTGATAGACATGTGCGAGTACTACCGTTATTCTACTCTTTAACAATTAAGTAAATAACCTATTAATATCAATGAACTTAAACAAATTAAAGACCAAAGAAAATTTCATCCTACTGAGCACACTATTGGTTACCATTAGCTTTGCTGCTTGGCTGGCATTATTGAATAACTTTGTAATAGATAAAGCTAATTTTACCGGAGTAGAAATTGGAATCTTACAGAGTTTTAGAGAAATTCCCGGTTTTTTAGCTTTTACCGCTATCTTTATTTTAATGGCAATAAAAGAGCAAACTTTTATTATCATTGCATTATGTATCATGGCGATTGGTGTTGCCATTACTGGGCTGTTTCCATTTGAGTACGGGCTATATGCCACTACCGTTTTAATGTCCATTGGTTACCACTACACAGAAACCATAAACACCTCCCTCACCATGCAGTGGATTGATAAAAGTAAAACACCAGAATTTCTAGGACGATTAATCTCCGTAAAATCCATGACCTCTTTAATCACTTACGGGATCGTTTGGACTTTATTTACTTTCACGGCCATTAACTATGCTAATACTTATTTAATTTTTGGTTTATCTGCTTTGATTTTAGTTCTTGGCTTATGGATGATTTTTCCAGAGTTTGAACGAGAGCATGAGCAACACAAAAAAATCATATTAAGAAAACGTTATTGGCTCTACTATTTACTCACTTTTTTTAGTGGCGCAAGGCGACAAATATTTATGGTATTTGCAGGCTTCATGATGGTTGAAAAATTTGGCTATCAGGCACAAGATATCGCACTTTTATTTATAGTTAATCATCTACTTAACCTTTTTATTGCACCTATTATTGGTCGATGGATTGGTAGAGTTGGTGAGAGACGAGCGTTAACGATTGAATATTCTGGTTTGATTTTTGTATTTATAGGTTATGCATTAGTCGAAAATTCTCAAATCGCTGCGGGACTTTATATTATTGACCATTTATTTTTTGCAATGGCAATAGCGCTTAAGACTTTTTTTCAGAAAATAGCCGATCCAAAAGACATCGCATCGACGGCTGGCGTATCTTTTACTATTAATCATATTGCAGCGGTAGTGATTCCCGTCCTATTTGGTATGCTTTGGATTATCAATCATTCATTAGTATTCTATTCCGGCGCAGTAATAGCCATTGCGTCATTAATATTTTGTCAAAAAATTGATGATGAATTAAAAAAACTAAATAGCTAATTCATTAAAATCAATGAAAAGTTAAGTCGGTGTTAACTTCCGATTTAAAACGCTTCACTTTAATTAGACTTAATTCCATTCAACATAATTTCACTAATGGAGAAAGCCAACTCTTTAACATTAACAGACAAAGATATAGTTTCCTCTACTTCACCACTAATAAATAATATTGAAAGACCATGAATAGTAGACCAAGCAGCCAGCGCTAATAATTCTACATCGCCCGGTTTAAAAATGCCTTTAGATTGGCCTGCTTCAATAATCATCTTTAAACCATTAAAAGCAAACTCTCCAGCACTTTGAAGTTCGGGGTAAGTATCATGACAAGGAAGAATATTACCAAACATTAATTGCATACATTGAGGTTTTTTAATCGCTAATGTCATGTATTGATAACCCGCTTCTTGTAACTGCGCAGCTGGATCATCAGGATATATTGAAACAACCCCTAGCATTTTTGAAGCTAATTCTTTAAACCCAACCGCGGCAATACCAGCAAGTAAACTTTCTTTATCTTTAAAATGCCGGTAAGGCGCAGAATGACTCACGCCCACTTTTTTTGCCACGGCTCTTAAGCTGAGGGAGGCAATATTATTTTCTTCTAATAAATCACCCGCGGCATCTAACAATTGTTGATGGAGATCGCCGTGATGATAGGGCCTAGAATGATCAGAGTGAAGCGTTTTATTTGGATTGTTTTTCATTTTCATAATGGGATAATACCCAACTATGTTGACAATGACAACATAAATGTATACATTGCCTACATTCAGTCATTTGAATCTCAACACGAATTTTATCACTTATGAAAAACCACCTTTACTTTAACTTGAATTCAATAAAGAAGAATCTCCGCCTGATCATCCAGCTAGTTTTGTCATCAGTGTTAGTTTTGATAAATCCTTTAATAGCCGATGTTAAACCTATCGGTAACTCACAAACAAAACCGGTATCAACAGTTAATATACCCGCTCCTGCAACCGATGCTATTGCTGTAACCGTAGTGAAGATAAAACAAGAACGACGCAGTCAAATTATCAAAAATAGCGGTAGAATTAGCTACAAAAATGAAATGCGTTTATCTTTTAAAACGCCCGGATTATTAAAACAAATTAAAGTTGAAGAAGGTGACGAAGTTA
>JQIA01001036.1_pt1 | contig 14865 bp, 17 predicted proteins | sample 811431 | NCBI WGS metagenome assembly JQIA01 (sample SAMN02998118, study PRJNA258478) | marine sediment metagenome | biome: marine; feature: seafloor; material: sediment; isolation source: oil-polluted sediment collected from 3 locations (0.5 km, 0.7 km and 0.9 km)... | place: USA: Gulf of Mexico ... | reverse complement strand
TACGCGGGCTCACAACTTGAGAACGGTATAATCACGGCGTCAATGTGCGAATATGTGCAAGATTATATTGATTATATACATGACCATATGACCGATAAGGCAATATTAACAAGCGAACAGCGTGTATATTTTGATAATGTTGTACATGGCGGTTTTGGAACGCTTGACGCGTCAATAATTGATAAAACTAACGGGGTTATTCATATTTTTGATTTAAAATATGGGCAAGGCGTGGCGGTGTCGGCTATTGGTAACAGTCAAGGCAGGCTATACGCGTTGGGCTTATTGAACGACGACAAAAAAATAAAGGGTATAAATAAGTTTATAATTCACATCGCACAGGTTCGGCGTAATAGCTTCACATCTGAAGAACTAACTATTACCGAGTTAGTAAAATATGGCGAATATGTAAAGGCAAGGGCTTTATTGTGCTTAGAAGATAATCCCACCCTTACAGCTGGGGCTGTTCAATGTCAATTTTGCAATGCTAGAAATAATTGTAAGGCATTAAAAAATAAAGTTGAAGCCGATTTATTGGGGTCGTTTTCTGACTTATCAACTGCGGATAGTATGGACGATAACCGACTGAGCGAACTGGAAAAAAGGCAGATTTTAGACGCTAGCCCTTTAATCACGTCATTTTTAAAGGGTATAAAAACAGACGTTGAGAATGAACTATTGGCGGGCGGTTCTTTTACTGGATATAAATTGGTTGCTGGTCGGTCTGTCCGTCGTTGGTGCGTCGGTGCTGGCGATGAGTTAAAAAAGATTATAGGGGATAAAGCTTATAGAAAGCCCCAACTTATAGGAATAACAGACGCTTATAAATTAATGGATAAATCAGACGTTAATGCTTTACTAGTAAAGCCTGAAGGCAAGCCAACACTTGCAAAAAGTGACGATAAAAGGGGGAATATTGACATTATAGGAGATTTTAAAACCCTAACGTAGTAATATAGTTAATACCAAATGTGTAAAAAGTAATAATCAAATATATAAATAACTAAGGTTAAAATTATGAGTAAAATAATATTAAATAATGTACGGTTGTCTTTTCCTTCGCTTTTTGAAAAAGCAAGTTTTGACGGAGTTTTGGGCAAATATGAGTGTTCTTTTTTATTATCAAAAAAAGATACAGAAACTAAGGCTAAAATAGACGAAATTTTAAACGACCTTACAGACGGTGATAATATCAAGGTTAATAGTGACAAGATAGCAATTAAAGACGGCGACGCTTTAGAATATGATGATTATAAAGGTCATTGGCTCATTAAATGCACCAATGCTAAACGCCCTATAGTTGTTGGACGCGATAAGGGTGTAATCACAGAAGACGACGGCATCATTTATGGCGGTTGCTATGCTAACGCGTCCGTTAGTTTTTGGCTACAAAATAACAAATATGGCAAGCGTATAAACGGTAACCTTCATGCCGTTCAATTTGTCAAAGACGGTGACAGCTTCGGGGCTGGCGACGCTGGCGGGGCTGATGATTTTGACGATTTAGACGACCTATAACCCTATAACCCTATAAACCTATAACCCTATTATTTTATGGGGTTATATACCTATAACATAATAAAGATAAAAAAAATGATAAACAATAAAAAAATTAAAAACTTGGTAGCTTTAGATTTAAAAAGTTTTAAAAATTACTTTTTAATTGTATTTAAAAATATTGACAATAGCAATATTATACAGATAGCCGTACACGGTGAAGATAAAAGGATAGACGTTAAAGACTGCCAAAAGATAAGGGCTATTTTAAACACAAGGTTAACATCTGGCTTCAATTCAAATAACAACCAAATACCCGTTATTCTTTACGCGTTGCGTTCAAAAACTGTAAGTGAAATATTCAATTTTCAAACCAACCTGCTAAAAGGTGGGGCTATTGGTTGGCGGTTATTACGTGACCATGATATTATGCGACCAAGAGCAATAACACACGTTGACCTTGCTGCGGTCGCTGGCGGTAAGTATACACTAAACCTTTACGGCTCTCGTTTGGGGTGCAATAATTTATATGAAAATATAAAGAGCGACGACGGCATTATTGACGCTGTTCAGACTGATGACGTTGTAAAGGCTTGTGTTAATAATTTAGATATTATGGGCTTAATTTATCACGAATTAGTAGACGCTGTAAATCTTCGTTTTGAGATGTCGGCAGAACATAATACTGACCTTTTAAGCTGTTCGGATGCCCAAATTGCCGAGAAGATAATTATAATTGAAATGAAAAAGAAAAATAAAAATATTGATATTCTTAATAATAAAAGCAAGAAAGTGAACAGTAAAGAAACTTTCAAATATAACCCACCAGAAATCATACAATTTAAAAGTAAAAAATTAAACGATATATTAAAAAGTATTGCAAACACTACATTTACAATTAACGACGCGGGCACAGTCCGAACCCCCGAAACTTTAAGAAAGAACTTTATAAAAATAAATAAAACTAATTACAAATTAGGCCTTGGCGGGCTTCACTCGTGTGAAATAAAGCGGGCACTGTATGAGACGGACGCATGCGACCTAATAGATAAAGACGTAAGCAGTTACTACCCTTCACTTATCTTAAATATGGGATTATATCCAAAATGTCTAGGCTCTGATTTCTTAGATGTATATAGTAATATGGTTAATGAAAGATTAGACGCAAAAGCTAAGGGTGAAACTAATAAAGCCAAATCGCTAAAGATTGTTATAAATGGCACTTACGGCAAGTTAGGTAATAGGTATTCGGTGTTATATTCGCCCCATAACATGATACAGGTGACTATTACAGGGCAATTACTTTTGCTGATGTTGATTGAAAACTTAGAAAATAATGGTTTTTCTGTTTTATCGGCTAATACCGACGGCATCACGTGCCAAGTGTTAAAAACAAATGTAGACCAATTCAATGCGATATGCGCCGACTGGCAAAAACTAACACGATTAACCCTTGACACCTTAAAATATAAGGCTGTTTATAGTCGTGATGTCAATAATTATTTGGCTATAACCAAAAAGGGGGCTGTTAAGGGTGTTGGTATTTTTGCACCGTTGGGACTAAATAAAAACCCGCACCGGCAGGTGTCAATAAACGCGGTTATTAATTATTTGGTTGATAAAAAACCGCTTAACCTTTCAATTTTTGAATGCGAAAACATAAAGGACTTTATAACAGTTAGGCAGGTTGGGGGCGGTGCTTATTATGATAACGGCGACACGGTTCAGCTAATTGGAGACGTTGCAAGATGGGTCTACGTTGGTAATAATAATAAAATGCGATACGTAAAAAACAACAACGCTGTAGCCTACTCTTCAGGCGGTATACCTATGTTAGATATAACGAACTACCTAGAAGCCTTACCCAATACTTTAGCATTTGGTAAATATTATGATGATGCTGTTGATACGCTTGCAAGTGTTGGCATAACGTGCTAGAAAAAACTATTGAACGCAAGGCGTGCGATTACGCAAGTTCTAGGGGTTGGATTAATTTTAAATTCACAAGCCCAACCTGTCGGGGTGTTCCTGATAGGATATTTGTAAAGGGCGGTATTATTTTATTTATTGAGTTTAAAGCACCAAGCGGGGTGGCTAGTCAAGCCCAACACTTAATTATTAAAATGTTGAATAGTTACGGGGCTAATGCTTTAATAATTGACAATCTAAAAGATTTTAAAGCGGTGTTACAAAATGCTAAAATATAGCGATATGCACCCATACCAATTAAAGGCTATTAATTTCGCCAATAATACGCCTAAATGCGGGTTATTTCTTGATATGGGGCTAGGTAAAACGGTCATATCCTTAACCCTTGCATCCGATGCCCTTGCATCTGGTGATGTGGATAAGGTGCTAATAATAGCACCTTTAAAGGTCGCCCGCACTGTATGGGGTGATGAGTTGAAAAGCTGGGAACATTTACAGGGGTTAACAATTAGCCATGTACTGGGCGATGAGAAGGCAAGGTTAACCGCGTTAAAGAAAAATGTTGATATTTATATTATAAATAGGGAGCTGGTTGATTGGCTTGTCTCTCTTGGTACGTGGTCGTGGGATATGGTTATTGTTGATGAAATTACAAGTTTTAAAAACTCAAGCAGCAAACGATTTAAGGCTTTAAAAAAAGTTAACCCATGTATTAAAAAGCTTATAGGTTTGAGTGGCACGCCTGCCCCTAACGGTCTTATAGACATATGGGCTATTATATATTTATTAGATTGTGGGGAAAGGTTAGGGCGTAATATCACTGCATTTAAACGGTTATATTATGATAATAGTTTTTATAGTCCTTATGTTTTTACGATAAAAAAAGGGGCGTCTAAAATAATACAAGATAAAATAAAAGATATATGTTTAAGTATGTCGGCTAGTGATTATTTAGATATAAAAGATAAGCATAATATAAATAAATATGTGTATCTAAGTGACGCCGAACAATTAAAATACAACACAATGAAAAAAGAATATATTTTAAATATAAATAATTCTGATATATTCGCGTCAACTGCTGGGGTATTGGGCAATAAATTGTTACAACTTGCTAACGGTAATATTTACGATGATAAGGGCTTAACCCATAAGATACACAACAAAAAAATAAAAGCATTACAAGAAATAAAAAAACAATACCCTAATAATAATTTACTAGTAGCCTATAATTTTAAAAGCGATTTGGTGGATATTTTAAATAATTTTAATGATGCAATTTTATTGTCGGCAGACGCTAAAGAGTTGCCCGCATGGAATAACGGCGATATTAAAATGTTATTAGCTTCTCCTATATCGGCAAGCTATGGGCTAAATGCACAGTATGGGGGGCGTATTGTTGTGTGGTATGGGTTGCCTTGGTCGCTTGAGTTATATCAACAATTTAACGCAAGATTGCACAGGCAAGGACAAGACCAAGAGACTAAAATAATACACATAATAACAGATAATACTATAGATAATAAAATAATGAATGTATTACAAAAAAAAGACGCGACACAACAACAATTAATAAATGCCATAAAGGCTATAGTGTAAATATTTAACAATAGGTATATTATTATCATATATATAATATATTATTATCATATATATAATATATAATTATCATATATTAAAAACAAGGAGATGTTAAAATTATAAAATATGACAATGATAAGGATTTATTAATAAAACTACACACGTTTTTATATGATAAACAGCTAACCGTATTGGCTCAAGATAGCGAACTGTCATATAAAACACTAGAGACGCTAAGGGATAAGGATTATTTAAAACAAAACTTTAAACCTTCAACCATAGAATTAATTAACGACATGTATAAGAAAGAACAAAAAAAAATAAAAAGGTTAATAAAATGATAAACGATAAATTAAACACAACAATATCAACCGTAAATACTGTTGATATTTTAAAAAACCCAACAAATAAGAAAATTAAATATAACAAACGTGTAGGATTTATACCCCGCGTAATTATGCGGTTAAAATATAACCTTAAGGGTGTCGGCTAGTGGGTGCTTCTGATGTTTATGTCGGCGATATACGTAAATATAAAGCAGTATCTGCGATATCAATGCATGGCGACCTTATTACAAGCGTTGATTATTTTGATTACAATATAGTTATATCTAAATATAAATATAATAATAAACATGGCTCTTATTATTCCCTATGGTCTGAACGTCTGGGTATTAATAACCCAATACAAATAGCTGGGACTATTGATGCCCTACGTGGTAAGGTTAATCACTCGGTGATAGATAGTAGTATTATTATTGGTGGTGATGGTTGTAATGCGGGCTTGTTATTTGGTCTCCTGCCCTTAAGGTTTCAGAGCTCAATACGGGGCACATTAAGAGCATTATAATATCGTTGTGTTGATATGTTAATAATAACCATCATATATGTAAAATATATTTGACATATATATAAATGATTGCTATTATATACACATACCAACCACAACAAGAGAGCAAAAAAAAATGAATAAACATATTAAAATATTAAAGCAGTTTAAAATAGCTACAAGTTTAGAAATTAATAACGGCGAATATTTTAGCTGTACAACTGATGATGTTTTAAATGTATCAGAATTTAAAGATGAAAACGGTAAATATTTCGGCTCTTGGAATTCATCGGACTTGATAGAAGGTGATAGCCTTGATGACATTATGCCAAATGATACAGAGTATAAAATTGTTGAATTAAATACACATATAATTGACACAATAACAGACGACGCTAAAATAATCGGTTATGGTTCTAACCCGCTCAAGTTTTGGCAGTTAGAAAAGCCGTTACGTCTTGAAATCATAAGGGCTTTACGTTTAAGTTAGATAGTAAAGGTTGGCGGTGGTTGTGCCGCCTTTAGCATTAAATGCGTGGGTTACGCTTTTAACCTGCCACGTTTTGGCCAAATGGGCACTAACCCCGCTAAGGGTACAAGTCCCGCCAGCGTTTACTCCTGTATTAATATCACATGTTATCGTACAAGTGCTTTCATATTTGGTTACCCCTGATAGTGCTGTTCGGGCTTCGTTTTGTGCTTCTGTTTGCGTGTCAAAAATACCTTGTACCATAAATACAGGCTTGCCCTGCCCTGCAGTCTCTTCCCCATAGTCGCCTGTGTTGGGATTAAACCATAACGTTTTTGCTGACCTGAAGGACTGGCGGGCGTTAATGCTACCACTGCAGGCGGTCATGGTGTCGGCTGTTATCGTGCTACCGCCCCCGTTATCGTCCTTTTTTTTACTAAGCCTGTCGGCACCCACCAATCGCGATAACATTGTGTAATCGCTTTCATTGCGTTGATATTCTGCTTCTATTGTTTTGTCAGCTTCCAATCCTTCAGTATCTACGGTGTAGCCATTACTAAGGCTATCTATTATTACCTGTAGGGTGACATCTATAAATACTCTTGTTCTATATTCAGAGCCTTGTTGCTCTTCTTCTTCATAGCTTGTAAATGCTAGCGTTCCACCTATTTCGTCAACTGCCAACTCATCATATTTATAGTTAGCGTATGACCTACCGCCTACGGTCACGGATAATGTGTTGCTTTTACTCAATGACGCGACCGTATGGCGTGCCATATCTACGGTCACAGTGATGCTATTAAGTGCCCCGCCCGTATTCTCTGTGATTTCTACACTCAGAATACCCTTACCACTTATTGGGGACTGTGTACCCTTTGTTGCCCCTGTGGATATTGAAAAATCCATTACAAATTACTAGCGTCTAAAAGTGTTATATTATAGGTTATTGTATCGGCGTTGAAGTTGTTCATATTTTCCTCGGTTACGCTGATATCTGTAACAATATAACCGCCTGTGATACTGCCCGTATTGCTTAGTATATAGCCCTTCTGATTTTTAACTTCATCAATAATTACCTGCTTTGTTCGCGTTGATTGGTTGCTTCTAACTAGCCCAATATTTTGGGAAATAGCCGTTTCTCGCCTGTCGTATAAGGCCAAGTGGGGGTAGTGTGTCGCTGTTATATTTACAGTGCTCTCACCACTGCCTGCAATATTTAACCGCGTTGAGCCGTCAACATACCGCACGATGTCATAATCGATACCACTGGATTGCGTCACGCTCTCCATCTCAGAGACGTTGAAGGAATAACCGCCCGCTGTGAATATCATGTTAATGATGCCTTATCAATCATTGACGCCCTTTTGCTCTTGCTCACGTCGTCCTTAAATCTATTGAATTGTCGCTTTACAATGCCTTCAACTTCTTGTGGGGTCACGTTTTTTGTGTCAACCTTTAAATTTAAAGTGTAATTATCTGGTGCGGGTGTGGCTGTTGGTTGCTGGGCTTTCTTTGCGAATGGGTTGCTCCTGCCACTGGTTGAACCTTCTGCTGTGGCACTGTCTAAAATTTGGCTAGCTGTTCGCTTTTTGTAAGTACGATATACTGGGGCTTTAGGTATTACGTCTTCTATTTCTTCGGGGGGCTCGTTTTTTCGTTTCTCGCTATCTTCTGCGTTTACCCGTGATATATAATCAGGTATGCTTTCGCGTTCGTCCCTGCCCATTATTTCGTTTATAACCTTACCGACTTTATAAAGCCCATACAATAACGCGGCAATCGCCGCCCCTACTGCTATTGGTATAGCCCCTATAGCGGTAACAATGCCTATTAAAGTACTACCAAATACTACAAGGCTAGCAACTATAGGGGCTAATGCTACCCCTGTAAAGACGCTAGCAAGCAACCCTTTATGTTTTATAACAAAATTGAATAAATTGCTCAACTTTTCGGTAAATGATGACAGGACGACTTCAACCCCGCCATTTTTTATTATAAACTCGTCAAACTGTTGGATTAATCCCCCAACCCAAACAATAGACTTTTCTAAAACTTGACCTAAAGCCTTAAAATATACGTCTAACTTTTGGTTGATTAGTTCTTTATTTTTTCCATAATATTGGTTTACTTTGGTTATTATTCTGTCAAATACTGGTGTGATATGCTCTAAAAACTTGCTTGATAGTATTGCTTTTCTAAGGTCAAAATTTGCGATTGTGTCTCTAAACTTTTCCGCGTTATTTATTGCAGTCTTTGAAAAACCGCCAAACTGTCCGAACTGTGATTTGAGCTTGCTTATCCCGTGCTCGCCTTCTGCTAATGTCTTTATTATGGTGTCCGCACCACGGGCACCAAAAAACGCTGTGGCTAGGGCGGTTTTTTCTGCTAAGTCGTCCATACTTAGCAATTTATCCAATATTAACTCATAATTGGTGGCTGTGTCGCTACTGGCGTCAAGCTGATTTTTTAATGCCCCGCTACTGTCGAATTTTTCTAACGCCGAAAAAGCTTGACCCGTACCCGTTTTTAAATTGCCGATAGTTCTATTCATTGTTAAGAATAGTTTGTCAAGGCTGGCGACGTCTCCACCTGTACGTTCTGTGATGTATTGTATTTCTTGGAGTTTTGCGACTGTTAAGCCTGACACTTTTGCGGTTTTTCCAAGATTATCAACTGTTTTTGTCAGCTCGCCGTTTATTTTAGCGGTTACGCCAAACAAGACGCCAAACGATGCAACCGCACCCCCTACGCCTATAGCCCCGATTTTACCAAAACTTTTAGCAACCCCTAGGCTAGATTTTTTTAACCCGCCAAGCCTTGAATTTAGGCGACTTATCCCCCGACTGGCATTATCTCTGAAATCACTTACAACTTGAATTTTTAATGCTGACATTATAGGCGACCTGTACCGTCACGATTTAAACACTCAATAGCTAACTCATAATAATATTTTAATTTTTTTATAGGAATATTAGCCACTGTTTTCGGCGTCCATTTAAAGGCGTAAATAATAACGGTTTCAGCGTCTTGTATTACTTTTTTGACGCGTCAAGCAACGCGTCCACCTCCGCCATGATTTTAATGGTATCGCTTGCCCCCAAACGGTTTAAAGCGTCCCTACTTAAACCCGTACCCTTTAAAATTAAAAAGTCCATAGTTTTGGTGGGGTTGCCCATCTCCAACGCTTGCATAATATCACCATAATTTAAAAGGTCTAAATTAATGGTTGTGATTGTTTCGTTTGGGCTAATTTTTAGCGGTGTAGATAATTCCATAATATCGGATTAACCTTATAGTGTTGTTAATATTGGGGCGGTGTTAATGTCATATATTGTGACATTATCAACAACTTCTCTATAACTTTTTAAACTAAACGTGAAAGATTGCGACGTTTCTCCGCCTTTCTCCAGCTCTGCGATTTCTCTACTCCGTGACGCAATAACTGCGGTAATTATTACGCCTTTATCGTCTTCGCTGTCGCTGTCGCTATAAATTGATTTAATTGTTAAAATTGTATCTTTTTCATATAACAAGCCCGTAAGTCTTGTGTCTATAATGTCAACACAAGTGAATGATAACTCCCCAAGCTCAACGCCTGTTACCACTTTAATGGCTGTAGCTCTATCACCTGTTATAATATCACTGGTAATGTCTGCAATGCTTGGCAGCTGCAACTTGGTGATTGTACCAACAAACCCCGCACCATTAACAAATAAATTAAACTGTTTTAATGTTGATATTCCCATGTTTAGGCGTCTCCTAAGATATTAATTAATCTATCCGCTGTTGTATATGTTGTAAATATTACCTTTTCAGCGGGATATATCGGGGTGAATTCTACATCAAAATACACAATACCCTGCGACATAGTTGCCTGTGTGTTAAGCGTACCATTAAGGCGACACGACCCGCCAAATATTAGCCCGTTATTAGTCGCTTCTTCTAGCAATATATTAACCTTACTTATAACAGTATCGGCATAATTAGCACCGATACCCGCGTCGACAATGATTTGGTTAATACTATTTATATTTCTGTCTATTAGCGTGTGAATTCGCTCAACTGCGATAAATGTACTCGCACAATTTCGGTTGCCTTTCGTTTTAAAAATACCGTTGATGTTGGTAATCACTCCAATATCGTTAGTATTTAATAAGTTGCTTGCACATGTTGGGTCATTATCTAAATAATCAACTGATTTATTTACCCCGCTGATACTTGTGATATCAATGTTTGAAGGTGAGCGTTGCTCACCGTATAGGCTGATACCTTTAGCCAATGCACCCGCATAATACGTTGATGGCTCAATATCTATTTTCACACTATTATCATAAAAATATCCATAACCTTCCACAATTGTGGCTTTCTTGCTAGTAATCGCGTTACGTTGTGCTATAATTTCGGTGTTGTTAGTGCCCACGCTGTCAATAAATACTGTAGCCCCTATCTTCTCGGCAACCGATACCATAACCGCCGATATGTTAGGATTTTTTGAAAATGTAGGGCATATAATTGTGCTAGGTCGTAAAAATACAACACTCTCGCAAGTCTCAAGAGCAACAAGCCCCGTTTTTTCGCCTGTGACTGCATCAGTCCCGCCCGTAACAAAATCGGCTTGTGTTAACTCTACAGCGTCATACGGCACACGTATAACAACAACATGATGAGACGCTTCCCTTAGTAATGCTTCTGCTGTTCTTTTTAATTCGCCCGCGTCGCCTAATAACCCAATCCTTGCTCTGTCGGTGCTTACTAGTACGGGGGTATTGTATGGAAATGTTTCCGCGTCTGCTGTGTCTGCTGTCCCTACTACTGCGGTTACGGTTGTACCGAATAGTTCAAGATTAGCCCTGTAATCAACCCCGCGGACGACTTGAACGCCAAATATATCTGCCATAATTTTTATTCCTTAGTTATTTTGTAATTGTAACATATTTTTAATAAATTGTAAAATATTACTGTTATTATTTAATTATTGCCCTGTGCTTATTATCCACTGGACTATTTTACGTTGTGGCAATTTGTTAACTGTTTTTGTATCATAATCTGTTTTGCCGATTACGTCGTGCTTATGCGACGGATGGGCGGCAGTACCAAAACCGCTAGACCTTGATACGGTGGCGTTGGGGTTATTTGTTGTTATATCTACGGGGTGGCGGTGTGTTATGGTTTGCGTATCAGTACCCGTAACCGTCCCGACGCTTGCACCTGTACCGCCCCATAGGGGTAAGCCGTCCAAGTTGTCAAGGGTAAAGGTTGCCCCTATTTCGTCCAAGTAATCGGCTAATATTGGATAATCTGCGGTGTTATATATTTCACCGTTTAACGCTAAATACCCCAATGGTATTTTAACCGTATAACATGCGGATATTAACCCCGCCGGTTGAATTGGTCTATTAGCTAGCTCTAGCGTTTCGGCTTGTAATGTTGTTATTTTTTCATTTATTGGGTCGGTTTGTTCTGATATTAAAATATTAGCTTCGGGCTCTGTTACACCTTGGGCGTTTGTGATATTGCGTAAGATAAAGGGCTCAATCTCTCGTGTTATCTCTGCGGTTAGTAATGCCCTAGTATTCAATGCGTCAATCTCTAGCTTTAGGCGTGCCCTTAGCTCTTCATGCTCGGCTAGGCTATAATTTTTATCTGTTGTTATTGTTTGGTTTTGGTTATAAAAATCTTGGGTTATAGGTATTTGGTCTATTTCAACAAGTTTTAATTCTACCCCATACGGTAGTACTGTACCGTATTGGGCTAAATGTGGGTTGATTTCATAATGATAGGCTAATATCCCTATATCAACAAAATTAAAGGTATTGAATATAATATTGTCTAATGTGTCGCCTTGCTTGGTTGTATATGTAGTGTTAGCTTGCGAATAATCATTATATTGTTGTTGTGTCGGCTGTATTCTTTGGGCTATTACTGTTTTTTTGCTCTCTGCTGGTTGGTTATAAAAATCTTGAATTATAGGGATTTGGTCTATTTCAACAAGATTTAATTCTACACCATAAGGCAATACTGTACCATATAGGGTAAGATGTGGGTTGATTTCGTAATGATAGGCTAGTATGCCTATATCAACAAAATTAAAGGTATTGAATATAATATTGTCTAATGTGTCGCCTTGCTTGGTTGTATATGTCATTATGGTATTTTTTGAATAAAATACATATTAAAACGGTTGACTGAGTAAGTGTTTTTATTTTCCGCTGGGTCGGTTTGCATGTAATCCTTAAACGGGTCGGCCTCATCATTGTACGACACTCTCGGGGGGGCTGTGTGGTCGTGCTCTCGCGTGTGCCATTTGTCCGTCCATGTCCACAGTCTAGCGGCTGGCTCTTCTTTAGTTCCGGCCAATGTGGTTTCATGGTATATATCTATCAGCTCATCATTACCGATGGTTGTTATATTTTCAGTTTTTAGACCTATGCTTTTCTCAGCTACAACTTCACCTACATCATCACCTGTAGAAGCTATATATTTATCCACTGTATTTATAGTGCCGTTAGTGCCATCACATAACTGATATCCATCAGGTATATCCCCGTCTGCGGTGTTCCATAGGTGCAGTATTGCGTGCTCTGCTTCGCTGTCTATTGTCCTATTTAATATATAATCAATATCACCATTTGATTGGTTTATTAGGTCTAGATTGGTGACTTCTGTTTTTGATTGGTCGGCTGTAACTGTTGCGGTTGTTGTGAATTCAAGCGTTAGCGATACCGTCCGTAAATGCGACGTTGCTGGGTCGTTTATTGTTATCGGGTCAATGTTCGCGACCGCGTAAAGTGTCGCCCCGTTATTAATATATACGCCTATTTCTGTTATAGTTCGCGACGTGCCCGCCTGTGGTAGCAATACGGTTATCTTGTAATTATTCCCTTCGTTTGTTAGTCTAAAATCCCTATATTTTCGAATATATTCGTACAGTTCTACGCTCGCCACAGTGTGGGCAGTCGTTCCACTACCAATATGTACACTATGTATTTCTAAAGCGTTATAGCTCGCTCCTGTAGTTGTTATCATGTAACCCTACCCAACTTTAGCTTTACAACCCCCTGTATTTGGTCGTCTATACATTTGTGGCGGTGAGTATATCCGCCTGTTGTTTCTTCTTCTCCACCTGTCGGCGTAATGTCGTTATTTATGCGTTGTGATGCTGTGCTACCCCGCCCGTTCTGCCCTATAGTTAAAAAACGACCATGAGACGTTGTGTAGTCATCATAATCAATACCGTCAGCGGTCACAGACGTCAATACTGTGGTATTTTTATTGTATTCTAGATATAAACCTAAACAATAAGCCCGATAATCATCACTAGCCCCGATTAAATCTTGCAGGGTCGCTTGGTCTGTCGACCCTGCAACTGTCGCATAGGTTAGCGTTGCGGTGGTTGATATTTCGGCAATATTTAAATAGATAACTAGGGGTTGACCTGTTAATTTTTCTACCCCGTGATAGTTTTGCACCCCGTAAATATTGCCATTACTATCATAAACAACAAGGCTGTTCAGAGTAAAAGGTGTTACTATTTGGGGTACAGTCAAAACTAATCGTAATACCCCCGCAACTCGCTCTATATTATCAACTGGGTAGCGTGATATCTCGTTCGGTAGTGTTACGCTGTCGGCCGTTAGTGTTACAATGTCGGACGATACCCCAAATTCTGACAATATCGGCGATATTCCGCTAACTGTTGCCAAGTTCTCAAGTTCTAAACCTTTATTAGTTAAAATCATATTTGTACAGTGCCATTGAATAACCTTTGTGCATTCGCATATCGTGCTTGTGCGGTGTCCACCCTTCCCAATGTGATTGTGTATAGGCTCGCCCGTCTTCTCTGTATTCTGTTGTATGCTCGGTCACGTAATATATACCTGTTGTCTCTATATCTAACGATACCATTCTATTCCCTTGATGCACTTCACCACAAGCCCCGCTACCTATCCCCCTAAAGATAACCGTATCTGGGAACGGGTCGGCTAAAAACCCACTATAAAGGGGCTTGTGCTTTAAGTATGGGCTTACTGGGTTGTCTGTGTTAACCAGTCTGTATTTATTATTCAGCTGTGATTGTAGTTTTGTTTTATAGCTCGCCTTCATTTGTGCGTATTTTTCTAGCAATTCGGTTTTAGTTAGCACGGTTGTAGGGTTGCCGATTGTTTGGGTTAGGTTGGGGGTATTCCCGCTTAATATATAATAATTTAATGTAACAGACGTGCCGGCATCGTTATAAATTAACGCGTGGTTGGCGACTGCGTAAAACTCGCCCAAACCGTTTGAAATTGCCACTTCTGCTATGTTGTAAATAGTTTCTTTGGGTACTACCGCTACAATCTGTATTGTAGTTCCTGTTACTATTATGTCGGTTATAGGTACAGTGCCCTGCGGACTGGTTAAGGCTGTACTGTCTTCAGTTAGCAATATTTCACCGTCCCCAATATGAAGGGTTGTGAGTGTTCCAAAATTACCAAATATTAACCCCGTATCTTCTAGTTCTCGCCCTTTAGCTGTTATCGTTGCATTAATCAATTATAACCACCTTATCAATAATAATATCT
>JQIA01001035.1_pt1 | contig 14867 bp, 12 predicted proteins | sample 811431 | NCBI WGS metagenome assembly JQIA01 (sample SAMN02998118, study PRJNA258478) | marine sediment metagenome | biome: marine; feature: seafloor; material: sediment; isolation source: oil-polluted sediment collected from 3 locations (0.5 km, 0.7 km and 0.9 km)... | place: USA: Gulf of Mexico ... | reverse complement strand
GATGTTGTTGTTCACGTCATGCTACCAAAAACCCGTGAGTTTTATAATCTTGAAAAACTATGGACCGAGTTTCATAGTGATGATGACGAAATTAAATCAGATGACGCGGTTTAATTAAAGAAACTCTGATCTATGCATTATTTATTAACCGCATCTATATTGGATTCTAATAAGCCTGAAGATCGCCTCAATAGCCAGCTATTAAGGCTCACTTCGCGTACGTTAATAAACAGTCTGTTTAACGCTCAATTAAATTTCCATTCATCAGAGCTTTCCTAAGGAATTTTGACCTGGATATTCACCTTATTACCGTCGGCCAGAAAATGCCTGCATGGGTGAATTCTGGTTATGATGAATACTCCCGAAGGTTGAAAGGGCAGGTGCGACTTAATCTGCATGAGTTGGCAATGCCTCAGCGCACAAAAAACAGCGATATTCCACGCTTAAAATCACAAGAGGGCACAAAGATACTGAGTGCCTGTCCAGCTGGCAGCATAAAAATAGCATTAGATGAACGTGGAAAAATCTGGAGTACCAAGCAACTGTCTCAAAAGATGGATGGCTGGCTTCATTCAGGTCAACAGGTTTCATTAATGGTAGGAGGTCCTGACGGCCATTCTCCCGATGTTATTAACCAAGCGGACCAATTATGGTCTTTAAGCCAGTTAGTCTTTCCTCACCCACTTGTGCGGATAATCCTTGCAGAACAAATCTACCGAGCCTGGAGCCTATTGCAAGGCCACCCGTATCATCGAGCATGATGGGGTTTCAGTCATATTATGGATGATTTTTATATCGAAGAAAGTGGCTTAGCTTCTTATTTTGAGGCGCAATGGCTAGATAAGTTTCGAGAAGAACATCCTGATATAAGGCTAAAGTCAGCCTCTAAATATGTTCCAGATTCATTTGTATTCTCTCCATTCTTTCAAACTGTTTCTGAATTTATTGCTGACGCATGCAGAGATCAGAAAATAAACCCAAAATAGAAAGGCTCGTCATTCTGAATTTAGTTCAGAATCTATAGCTTTTTTGTTGGAATTCTTGCTCTCGGACAGCTTTCTACTCAAAGGTTCCTTATGTCGACAAAACCTCCACTTTCCTGTTCTAACAGGTCGGGGAAAATACGCATCATTTTTATAGCTGCATCCGTCGGGTTGGGCATATTCTCAGAGCCGCGAGCATTTCTTAATTTAATGACAGAAGGGTACTCGTCTTGAGCAACATGCTGTTCATCGCATAAGTAATCCTGCATTCGGGTATCAACAAGGCCGGGAGCCAGTGCGGTGAAATGTATATCTGGCATTTCAGCAGCATATAATTTTGTGAGCATGTTTAGCGTGGCTTTAGAGAGTGAGTAATTTCCCCAGCCTTTGTTGCCGTTGACCGCAGCACCGGAAGAAATAAGAATAATTTGTTTTACATCCACATGCTTATACAGCCAGTCTATTATGATTTTATTGGCCCACACATTGATATCCATAACCTTGCGTATATCGTCTAGGGATGTTTTGTTCAGAGCTTTGATTTCGCCTAGGATGCCAGCATTAAGTATGACAACATCGATAGAGGAAACTTGATCCAGAAGCTCGCTAAGCCCGTCTTCAATTTGTTCATTCTTTGCAAGGTCCATTTGCTTATGATGCAAGTTTTTTACAGGGTTAATCTGACGGCTAAGACCATAAACCTGGCAATTAGATTGCAGGTAACGTTCTGCAAAAGCTTTACCTAGGCCAGTGCTTGTGCCTGTAATGAAAACATTCTTACTCATTATCGTCTCCCTAATATCAGTGCTTTACAGTGATTTTATAAGCACAACGTCTGGAACCTTCAATTATATGTTCTTCTCTACTAACATTGGCATCTTCCTTTAGTAAGGTCTGGAATAGCCTTAATTCCGAATCACAAAAGTTCGGGCAACTTTGGGCGGCATTGCTGATGGGACAATGGTTTTCATATAACCAGTGCACTTGAGATTCATTGTCAGTAGAGATGCTTACACTGCTCATATATCCTTCAGCGTTTCTTAATTGTGCAAGAGATGTAAGTTTTGAAACGATATCCGATTCTTTTGAAATGATGGATTGATAAAGAGCGTGAGTTTCTATTTCTCTATGTTGTATAAGTTTTTTTAGGCCTTGTTCTCCAAATACTTTTTTTACGGAGTCAATAAGTTGCACAGTGAGAACCTGATGTCCATCTTCAAAATGCACATTACTTTTTTGTGTTAAAGACCAGAAGCGGTTAGGTCTTCCTCGCTTCGCTTTGACATCTTTATGACCAACGCTACCCTTATCCTCTAACAATTGAAGGTGTTTGCGTACGCCCATGGTTGTCATATCGAGTTTGTCTGCAAGAATTTGTGCGGATAATGCACCTTCATTTTTTAGAATTGTTAAAATGAGTTCGCTTGTTTTCATTCACTTCTCCATTGATGTCCTTATTATTACGTATATTTCTATTAAGTAAACCTTTTTATTAACAAACTATTTACAAGAGGCTCATAAAAGATTAGATTATAGTGATTATGTAAACAAAAAATATTACATAATATTGTGTGGTCAGTCTGCAGTGAGAGGCTTGTTCATTCCTGAGTTTGTAAGAGTGGAGTATTGTTATGCATTTAGAGCATGTTAATTTAGTGGTGAAAGATATTGAACATTCCCTTAAATTCTACAAAGCGGCATTTCCTGGCTGGAAGGTGAGAGGAGGTGGTAAATCGGACTGGTATGGTAAGCCGAGAACGTGGATACATTTTGGTGATGACTTTCAGTATCTTGCCTTAAGCGACCACGGCGAGGGTGAAAACAGATCACTTGAAGGTTATCAGGTTGGTTTGGCACATTTTGCCTATGTGACAGATGATATAGAAGCCGTTATACAAAGGTTGGCTTCAGCTGGTTTTCAGGTTGATAGTGATGGTGCGGAGGATGATTATCGGAAGAATGTTTATTTTATTGATCCGGACAATTTTGAAATCGAATTTATTCAATATCTCACCGACCAGCCAGACTTACGAAACAGGTATGAATAAAAAGAGTTATGATGTTCAACAGGGTTAGCCTTCCTGTTATAGGCGGAGAGATGAGCTCTGTGCTTAAATTGATGATGTTATTCATAGTATAATTGAGCTTGCCAGACTTTAGAGTTGGCAAAATGACTTTATCACTACGAATATAAGGCACTATTGATATGGAAAATACAGCGACGCTGATAACTTTTCTTCTTTATTTGATCATGATGATGGCAATAGGCTATTACGCCTATACTCAAACACGTGATTTATCCGATTATATTCTTGGTGGCAGACGACTTGGGCGTTGGACAACTGCGTTAAGTGCTAGTGCCTCTGATATGAGTGGTTGGCTGCTTATGGGCTTGCCCGGATCTATTTATGCGGCTGGTTTTAGCGCTTCTTGGATTGCACTAGGCTTGTTTGTTGGTGCTTATTGTAACTGGAAGATTACCGCCCCAAGGCTCCGTGCTTATACACAGTATGCCGGGGATTCATTAACACTTCCGGACTACTTTAGTAATAGGTTTCATGATAATAGCCGTCTAATACGTCTGGTGTCGGCAAGCATTATTTTGGTTTTCTTTACCGTTTATGTGGCATCCGGGCTTACTGCCGGGGCCAAACTCTTTGAAGCTTCATTCCATATGGATTATCACATTGCTTTATTTGTTGGCGGCACGGTTATTATTGCATATACCTTTGTCGGGGGCTTTCTTGCCGTTTCATGGACAGATGTAGTGCAGGGCTTGTTAATGGCTTTGGCGCTTGTTATAGCCCCTGTAGCCATGCTGGTTGAGTTAGATGGAGTTGGGCAGGCTTTGACTATGACTGCACATATGGATGAAATGCAGGGGACGATAAAGGCAGACTGGTTTGCAGGTAAACAACCTGTAGAGTACCTTTTTTCCATTTCGTTTATTTCATTGATGGCGTGGGGCTTAGGATATTTTGGCCAGCCGCATTTACTGGCCCGTTTTATGGCGGCTAAATCTGTTTCAGAGGTTCACTCTGCACGTAGGATAGCGATGAGCTGGATGGGTATAAGCATGTTAGGTGCTATCGGTGTCGGTTTGTTTGCTATTGCTTATTTTAATGGAACCGAATATGCCACTATTTTAGATCGAGATTCGGAGCAGGTATTTATCCTAGCAAGTAAGGCACTGTTCAATCCTTGGGTTTCCGGTTTTTTACTTGCAGCAATATTGGCTGCTGTCATGAGTACCATTGACTCACAGTTATTAGTATCTTCCAGCGCAATCACAGAAGATCTTTACCGTGGTTTTATTCGGCCAACAGCATCAGATAAGGAGTTGGTGCGGATAGGTAGAATCGCTGTGTTGATTGTTGCTTTAATTGCGCTTTTTATTGCTATGGATAGAAACTCAAAAGTACTCTCACTGGTTGCCAATGCATGGGCAGGGTTTGGTGCGGCATTCGGGCCTGTGGTGTTGCTTTCACTGGTCTGGAGAAAGATGACGTCATGGGGGGCCTTGGCTGGAATGTTTTCCGGAGCACTAACGGTTATTCTTTGGATTAGTTTTAAGTCAGATCTAGGTACTGGGCTTTCACAAATGTATGAAATGATCCCGGGTGTATTAATCTCTACAATGGCCATATATGTTGTAAGCACTTTCGGCCCTGAAAATAAACCACAAGTCGGAGAAGACTTTGATCATGTGAAAAGTCTTCTTAAACCCACTTGAAATTAATGTGATGGAGTATCAGGCTGAGCAATAACTGTGCGGTTTCTACCTTGTCGTTTCGCCTGATATAGAGCCTGGTCTGCCACAGCAAGCCAGTCTCTATAGTTTTCCATGGTATGAGATATTTCTGCAACTCCTAAGCTAATACTCCCTTTTATCTTAAGTTCATCATGTAATAAAGCGCTATCTACTTTTATGCGTAATCTTTCAGATAGTATTTTAGCCTCTTCTTTATCTGTGTCGGGCATGAGGATACAGAATTCTTCTCCACCATAACGGCCACAAATATCCGTCTCGCGTGCACACTCCATTAATAATTTTGCGATATTTCTGAGAACTTCATCACCAGCAATATGACCATAACTATCATTTATGCGTTTAAAGTGATCCGCATCGATAAAAACAATACTGGCAATTAATTTCTGACGTTTATTTAATTTAAAAGCCCAGTCTATTTGCTCTTCCCAGTACATACGGTTGTTTAAGCCTGTGAGTCCATCTGTACGGCTTAATTTACGTAAAACAGATTGCTTAGCTGATAGTTTTAGAGATAGCATATAAGCGTTATTGCCTACAAATAGGGGATAAACAAGCAGCATAGGCACGCTGGCATAAATCAAATACATATCTGCATGAAGATCAACATGAAAGCCAACAATAAGCGTACCGACAAGAACACCGAATAATTCAAGAAGAAGTCCGATAGATGCCTTACCCAGTCCCAATACAGAAATAATAGAAAGCAGATGCATACCCATGATGGCAATACTGGGGATAAAGCTAAAAGACATCACCGGTACCCAAAATCCGATCATAAATGCATCAAGTGCTAGGTTCTGGACCTCACTCTTCAGTGGGTTCTGTGAGCGCATGGATTTTTGGTGAGCAATATGAGGCCACATAATTCCCCACAAAATAAGCAGACCCCATTTCCAGGCACTGGCTTCATTGGCAAGCAGAAATGTAGCGACACAGACCGCAGCAAAAGCAAGACCGGTAATTCGCGGTAAATAAACCCGCTGAATGAGCCTGATGGAGGACTTTCTTTTTCTTGTGAACACGAATACAGTCTCGGTAAAGTGAGTATTTAAGTTAATTTAACCCAACGCAGATAATATTTATAGTAATGTTCAAATACTCAACAGTAATAATCATAAAATACTTCTGCTGTACGAAAAACATCCATAATTGCTCTTGTACTGCCAATTAAAGCCATAATTTTAATAACGATATAAGAAGCTTTTTATAAAAAATCTGCCACTTAAGCTTCGCTTATGATAAAAAAGCTCAGACAGTGTTTATTAAATTTATTATGTTAGATTCCGCTCTGTAGCGACCATTTAATAAGGTCTTGTCGCGTTTTTCCTGTATCTTTGTTTTTGCTCTCAAGGATCACGACGGCTTTGGCTTGTTGCTCAGCAGCTTCAGCGAGATTATCTTCATCTACTAGTTCAAAGGCTGCCTTTTGAAAGTCATTTTCTGTGATTGAAAGTTTGGCGGCAAGCTCAGATGCGATTTGCTCAGCAACTTGAGAGGAGAGGGTGTTGAGTATCTCAAGGTCGGACTCAAGGTTTGCCAGTTTCATCGGTTGGTTAAACATACCGATTTCAAGGCCTTCTATACTTTCTCCACCCGCTTCTTTTTGTCTTTTTATGGTGTTAGTACTGATGACTTTTGCATCACGTGTTCTGATAAGTCTGTAGGATGCGGAAAAGAGGCCGATTTTTCGGTGTTGAGTAATTCCAAGAGTGACGTTTTCAAAAATAGCTTTTTCTATTGTTTTTTCTGGGGCGCCACTGTCTTTGGCTTTGTGAGATTTTAACCATTCTATATAGGCAGGGTTCGAAATGGTATTAGCACCAGTTTGAACACGCATAGTCTTTTTACCTTGTTTGTTTTCGGTATCGACATTTGCTTCAAGAATTGAGCCTTGGATTAAAAATTCTGCAGAATCAAGAGATGTATCAAGGCTTTGGCTTAATTTCTGATCCATCTTTCGCTCACGAATAATAGCGTTTAGGTTAGACCTTTCGACAATTCGAATATTTTCAGGAATGCCGTTGAAAAGATATTCTGTTACATAGGCTGAAATTTGTTCACCAAAGCGCTGAGATTCACTGCTGTCACGGAATACTGCAGTGCTTAAACGTAAAACGGCTTTGGATTTAACAATTTCATGGGGCTTTTTGATCGTTCTATCAAGGCCTGGAAAATAAGGGTCCAGTTGCTGGATAGCGTATAAGTAGCCGAGTTGTACACCAGGCAGCTCAAGAGCATTTGCCTGTGCTGCAGCACTAAAAAGAGCGTCGTTTAGGTTTTTCACATTACGATTTATGGTGTCACCCATTTGCGTGATAGATTGCTGTATGAGTAATGATTGACGACAAAAATCGAAAGCGGTAAAAAAGAGTTGCTGCTTAGTGGCCTGGAGACATTGTTGAGAAATTAGGTTGCCCAGGCTTGTTAAGCTGTCCTGATGGGTGTCTGGAAATATGGATTTATTGTCGAGCATATGGACATAAATCATGTATGCACCTTCTATATCACTTTCCTGAAGTGCTAATCTAATTTGCTCTGCTGAAATACCCGCTTTAATTTGGGAAAGTAACCGTGTGTTCGATTGCTTGTTTTTTTCTTCTTGCGGTAACTTAAGGATGACTTCATATGCGGCTTGAAATTGCTGTAAGGATAACAACTGTGCGGCTTTGTTGGTAATAGATTTAGATCTTAAATTGTATAAATTATCCAGTCTGTTTTTAGCGTCCGCTCTTCCATCAAGCTGAGAAATTTCCTGCATAACGGTGAGCTTTCTTTCATAGGCATCGCTGCCTAAACTTTGAAGCTGGTTATCAAGATCATCAATAAGTTGTTGTGTTCTTATTCTTGCTTCAGTAATCAGAGCTTCTGTTCTTTCGTATGTAGGCAGGTTAAATGGTTTGATAGAGGCTGTTTCTGTTTGCAGTTTGTTAAGTAATGCAATGGAAGGTGACGGACCTGGGCTATTTTCTAATTGCTTTATTAACGCTAAAGACTTCTGTTCGGCAATAAGAAGCCCGATTTGATTCAACGTATGCTTTTTTTGTTCTGAGGCAGGTTTTCCGCTGTTTTTAATTTGTCCGGATAGGTCGTTGTAGAGCGATATTAACTGACCATTTTGTTGTGCTGTATTTATTTGTTGCTGTGTTATACCTGGCTCTTCGGGGGTGCATGAAGAGAGAATAAAAATAAGAGCAATTATTATCGATATTTTTTTATGCATATTAGCCAAGCTATAAGTTGTGATTATGAAGAGAACTCACGGGTAATTCTTAGAACAAGTATGCCAGTTTCAACGGTTGATCACAATCATCATTGTTGTGATAAAGCTATTTAAAACATAAGTTTATTTATCTAAAACAGGTGTAAAGATATCCTGCGTTGTTTGCTTTGATTTTAAGTCTTTCGTATTTCGTTTGTTTTTATGTGTTGTGACTAGACTTTAAACTGTTTCATGAGATGTTGTAGCTGCAATGCAAGCTCATTCACTTTATTGCCAGTTTCAGCCATAATTGTGGAGCTACTTGCCGTTTGGGTTGCTAATTGACTGATTGTGGCTACGCTGCTATTCACTTGTAACGCGGTTTGGCCTTGAGATTCAGTGGAGCTTGCAATTTCCCGGTTCATACTTAACATACCTTCTACTGCGGAACTGATTTCTTCTAAAGAATCACCAGCCTGTTGTGCTAGGTTTAAACCATCATTTGCTTTATGTTTTCCATTATTCATTGTTTCGACAGCTTGTTGTGAGCCTGTTTGAAGTTTGACGATCATCTTTTGGATTTCATCAGTTGAGTCCTGAGTACGTGAAGCTAACGTTCGTACCTCATCAGCAACTACAGCGAAACCACGGCCTTGTTCACCGGCTCTAGCAGCCTCGATTGCAGCATTTAACGCCAGTAGATTTGTTTGTTCAGCAATGCCTCTGATAACTTCGACAACGCCACTGATTGTTGATACGTCGGATTCCAGTTCATTAATGACGGTGGCTGCCTGATCAACACTTTGTGCTACTTCATTGCTGGAGTTTAACGACTGGTTGACAACACTTTTACCTTTTATGGAGTTTTGATTTGTTTGTTCAGCGAGGCTTGCTGCCTGGCTGGTATGGTTGGCTACTTCCTGTATCTTATGGACCATAGAGTCAATTGCTGACGATATTTGATCAATGTGGTCGTTTTGTGCGTAGATATCAGACTCTGTACTTGCAACAACCTGGTTCATTTGCTCCGCAGACTGAATCAATTGAGTGCTGCAACTGGAGACTTCCTGTAATATGGATTGTAACTTCTCCGAAAATAAATTGAACGCCTGACTAAGTTCACCTAGTTCATCTTTTGATGTGATTTCGAGTCTACGAGAAAGATCTCCATCTCCCTTAGCGGCCTGTTGTAGAGCAATCACCGTTTTATTGAGTGGTACCGTAATGGTTTTGCTGATAATAAAGGCGACAACAATGCCAAGAATAAGACCTAAGCCAGCAAGGATTAATTGCAGTTTAATTCCCGTATCCACAGTTCTTAAAAGCTCATTATTATTGTCTTCCATAATACGTGTTTCATAAGCAACGAGAGTATCAATATCATTTTGCATCTGTTTTAGTAGAGGGTAAATATCTTGATTAAGTAAATATATGTCCATCTTGTGTTTTTTACTTTCACTAATTTCCATCATGGTTTTCATGTTTTCTGAAACGCTTGAAATATCTTCTTTTAACAATATCACTGCATCTTCTTGTTCAAAGCTGTAGATATCTTCATACGCATCAATTTTCGTTGAATACTCTGCGATGAGGTCAAAACTATTTTGTAAGTTTTGCTTAACAGCCGGGCTTGGATCATTTAAATATAAACGTAGGGCTGTCATCAATTTTGCAAAACTGTAGCGAAAGTCATGCATAAAATTAAGCCAGATAACTCTTTCAGCGCTCAGATCTTCTTCCTCTTCAGAAAGTATCATTGAGGTTAGGTTACCGAGTATGGAGATAGATAATGGATTGATGTTTTCTGCAGCAAACTTTACAGCGGGTTCATTTTCAAGCCTGTCGGTTGCAAGAATGAGCATTTGTTCTTCAAAGCTGCGGAATTGACCAAGTTGAGTTTTTAGGCCATCAACAATATGTTGTATTTCGGCAGACTGTTTTCTTTTTACCGTGTCAGAAAGCTCGGAAAGAGTTGTTATAGCTTCTTGCTGAGCATTTAGATAGGCTTCCCTATGCGCACTTTTCTTTGTCAGCATATAGTTTACCAGTGCGCTTGAAGCTTGGCCCAAATATCCGTTAAATTTATGTGCTGCAAGCACAACAGGCTGGGAAGTCTCAACCACTGAACTGACGGTGTTTTTTGTTTTCAGTAAATTGTTGGTGGAAATAATGGCATTTATCATCAAAATGCTTAATAGAATGGCGAAACCAACCCAGATTTTATGTTTTATCAGTAAATTATTCATAATTGATGATTCTTTTATAATGTGTTTGGATTTATGTGTGCTCAATTTAATCGGCAATTCACGCAGAAACTTTAATTGTTTGTTATGTGCTTTACTAAATAGCGCACAGTTTTTTTTTATAAAAGGAGTATTATGAACTGATATTTTTGATTGGCTATTCATTAAGGGGGCAATATGAACAAGCAATTTGGGCATTATGAAATAGTATCTGAACTTGGACGTGGGGGTATGGGCGTTGTCTATAAAGCCCACGAGCAATCACTATCGCGCTTTGTTGCAATAAAAGTATTAGCAGAGGCTTTGGCTACGGACGAAGTCGTTGTTGAGCGCTTTATCCGAGAGGCAAGAGCAGTTGCTGCGCTTAACCATCCAAATGTGATTCAAGTCTACTTTGCCGGTAATGAAAAAGGACAGCCATTTTTTGCAATGGAATATGTGAAAGGTGAGCCTCTTTCTAAAGTAATACGAAGAGAGTCACCTTTATCTCCATATAAAGCTGCTGGACTAATACTTCAAGCTGCAAGAGGGCTTGCTTCGGCGCACTCAAAAGGTATTGTTCACCGGGATATCAAACCTGCTAATTTAATGCTCACTCCCGAGGGTGTGGTAAAAGTGGCTGATTTTGGTATTGCTCATGCAGAAGATCTCGGCAATAAGTTAACGAATACAGGAGAGTTTGTCGGTACACCAGGTTATTTGTCTCCTGAAGTCTGTACGGGTGAAGAGGTTGACCAAAGAAGTGATATTTTTGCTTTAGGTGTTGTTTTTTATGAAATGCTGGCAGGTCATACACCTTTTCAGGACGAAAGTCCGCTCGGGATGATGCTTGAGGTGGTGAAATCAGAAGTACCTGATATACGCCAGCTTAATGCTGATGTAGATGACGTGACGGTAGCTATTCTTGCGAAAATGCTAGAAAAGAAACCGCAAGATAGATATCAGGATTGTCAGCAGATAGTATTAGACCTTGAAAAAGGTTTTAGCGAACAGGCTTTTTCGCAACAGGAATCTGATGCTACCAGTCCGCCTGTGCAAATGGCTCCGCCAGAAACATTACCGAGCAGTAATGCTCCAGGTATAACTCCGCCCACAATGCCTCGTATGGTAGATCCAGATAACGTCCCTGCCATTAGTCCGCAAGATACCATAATAACCACGGTAAATAAAAAGAATGATAAGCCTTCACTGATGGCAATTGCTGCAATGATTTTTGCCGTTGCAATGATTGGTGGAGGAGGATATTTTGCCGTGAACAAGTATGTATTAAACACGGGTGAAAATGATAGTGGTGATATTGCCAGGCTAATGCTTGCTTCCGACGTCACGGCTGAAAATAAAACACCGCAAAAAGATGTTGATAATACGCAGGCAAATCCTGTGAATGAAAACATAATGCCTGAAGTGGTACCTGATGTGTTGGCTGCAGATCATAGTGGAGTTGCTAAGGCGCAGGCTGAAACTCAAAACCTGATAGTTGAGCCGCAAGAAAAGAGTCAAGGTCAAAAGAACGATCAGTTTTCTGCCGTTAAGACTGGTGTTCAAACTGTATCTACTCAGGCTGACTTAGCTTTTAGTCAGCCGGTTAATATTTCTGCTGATGGTCAGGCCACTATTACAGCACCACGCTCCGGAAATTCAAACCAAAATAACTTTGCATCAAATTCAATGGTCGCCAAAGTTACTCCTGTTGATGCAGTCAATGAATGGAAGCAGGCATCTATTCAGCGTTTGGATAAAGGTCATCCTAAGGTGTTAATAGTCAACGCTGGAGAACGTGCGGCAAGTCAGGTCGCAAAGTCACAGTTAGAAGCATATTTAGATGATGCAGGTATAGTGTTAGGTGACTCAGTGGTGCTGGGATATGGTGCGCAAGGCTGGAGTGGTGAAGGTGTTGATATAAAACGCTTAAAACGTTCCGCTTTAAAAAATGGAATTGATATCATTATCTGGGTTAATGTTCGTTATATGGGAGAACAGACGCTTGATTACTATGGACGAAATAGCCAGTTGGTAACAAGCCAAATTGAAGTGAAGGCCTTCCGTGTGCATGATAATGAGAGGCTAGGGCGTACATGGCGTGCTGAAGCACGTTATACCAGTCTGAACCTTCAAGATCAGGTGAAAGCAGCTATAGCGGATATTGCAGACCGTATTATCAATAAAATTCAATATGCTGATAAACCATCAGCATAATGTAAAGCTGCCTGTTCAGAACAATGGGTGGCCCTATTAAATATTAGCGTAACTATTAGCGTGTTTTAACACGCATAGTGACCAACTCTTCAGCCGCTGTTGGGTGAACTCCAATAGTGGCATCAAAGTGTTGTTTTGTCGCACCGCATTTTAGTGCTACAGCAAAACCTTGAATAATCTCCGGTGAATCTGCACCTACCATATGAACACCTAATACTTTTTGCGTTTCCCCATCAACGATTAATTTCATCATAGAGCGCTCATCGCTACCTGATAGGGTATGCTTCATTGGTTTGAAGTCGGATAGGTAAATCTCAACATTATTACAAAAGGTTTTTGCTTCTGTTTCGTTTAGGCCAACAGTGCCTACAGGCGGATGACTGAAAATAGCAGATGGAATATTATCGTGATCTGCAAACCATTTGTTATTGCCGATGTTTTTATCAAAAAAGTTATCCGCAAAGGCATGGCCATCTTTTATGGCAACAGGAGTGAGGTTGTCTCTGTTGGTGACATCACCAACGGCAAAAATACTCGAAATATTTGTACGGGACTCATGGTCAACCAGAATTTCCTGGTGTGTGCCAATGGCTATGTTTATAGATTCAAGCCCCAGGTTATTGATGGCGGGATTTCTTCCGGTAGCAAGTAATACCTGGTCAAATTTTTCTGAATTACCATCGTTAAAGTATGCCGTGTAATGGTTCTTGTCTTTTTCGAGTCGGACAAGTTCATGATGCACTCTTACGTCGATACCTTTTTTGTTCATTTCATCGGCAAGATGATTACGAATATCAGGATCAAAACCTCTTAAAATTTGATTGCCTCGATAACTTAAAACAACATTTGATCCCATTCCATTGAAGATGCTGGCGAACTCTACAGCAATATAACCTCCGCCAACCACTAGCATACGTTTTGGTAATTCAGGGTAATAAAAGCAATCATCTGAAGTAGTTGCGCAGCTGACTCCCGGTATGTCGGGAAAAGCAGGCGTGCCACCGGTAGCTATTAAAATTTTATCGGCTGTATAGTGTGTGTCGCCAACGACGACGGTGTGAGGGTTGATGATCTTTCCATGACCTATAATTAGTTCAACACCTGCGTTTGATAGTAGCGATAGGTAAATTTTATTCAGGCGGTCAATTTCATTGTTTCTATTATTAACCAAGGTTGGCCAATCAAAAGTTGAGTTGCCAATGGACCACCCAAACCCTGATGCATCTTCTATTTCATCTGCTATATGAGCAGCATAACTCATCAGTTTTTTTGGCACACAGCCTCTAATAACACATGTACCGCCTACCCGATGACTTTCACAAATAGCAACTTTTGCACCATGTCCTGCGGCAATTCGAGCTGCTCTAACACCGCCGGAACCAGCGCCGATAACAAAAAGATCAAAGTCGTATTCTGACATGCTGTGTAACCTCATTTTAATATGATATGCCCGGCACGAAATAATACCGTGCTATAAAAGAGGGCTCAAGCTATTGTGTTTGAATCGAATTAGCTTGTGTTGTGATGGGTGGATAATATCCGCGTTCAGGCTTATTACGTGTCATAAGCCTGAACGGGTTTTGCTTAGCGTAGATACTTTAATAATTTTGGCATCAGATAAACACCGGATGCAACAAGATTACCTTTGTGGTCTGAGACTTCCTTACCATTCATCGTCTGTACAGATCCGCCAGCTTCTTGTATAAGAAGTATTCCTGCTGTTGAATTAAAGGAGTTGAGGCCAAATTCATAATAGGCATCAAAACGACCACAAGCTGTCCAGGCAAAGTCGAGCGCTATTGAGCCGGTCATTCTTAATTCACGTACTTCACTGGAGAGTCTAGCTGTATGTGACCAGAAAGATTTTTTATCTTCGGGTGAGCGAAAAGGAACAGATGTTGCGACAAGTGCATTATTGAGTTCTTTCTGTTTGCTTACACGAATACGTTGCTTGTTTAAGTAAGCTCCTCCGCCCACGCTTGCACTAAACATTTCATCGCGAGATGGATCAAATATCAATGCCTGAGTAAGCTTTCCTTTCTCTTTAAGGGCGATAGAGATACACCAGTGTGGGTTCTGGTTTAATAAGTTGTGTGAGCCATTAATAGGATCAATGAGAAAATAATTTTCTTCATTACCCTGGTGGCCATTAGCAACAGATTGAACGCCATATGCGGGGTAAGCCTTTTTTAGTTCAGCAATGATAAGATCTTCAGCCATTTGGTTGAAAGGTGTAATCCATTCACCCGAACTGTTTTGTTCATGCTTCATCCTGTCCATCTTATGAAGATTCCGGCTTATGGCTTTTTCTGCCTGATAGGCAGCCTGAATCATGATGTTCATCAAAGGCTCGCGCATAAAATTGTCCTGAAAGAATATGGAGGGCAATTTTAGTCTTAATATTTTATTTCACAAGGGTAGATGCACAATTTTTCCTATTAAATAGCGAAACTTGCAGAAAAACACATCTTTAT
>JQIA01001034.1_pt1 | contig 14868 bp, 10 predicted proteins | sample 811431 | NCBI WGS metagenome assembly JQIA01 (sample SAMN02998118, study PRJNA258478) | marine sediment metagenome | biome: marine; feature: seafloor; material: sediment; isolation source: oil-polluted sediment collected from 3 locations (0.5 km, 0.7 km and 0.9 km)... | place: USA: Gulf of Mexico ... | reverse complement strand
AAACGGAACCTCAACTGCTTTTTGAAAACTACAATGGTTTTGGTAGGGGATTTAAGCAACAATGGTGCTGTGTAAAAAATAATAACGCCCATAGTGTTGCAATTTTTCATGGTGGAACAGGTAAATTTGGCTGCGGTGCCAATATGAGTTTCCGTAAAACCTTATTTGATAAAATTGGTAATTTCGATCCGGCTCTTGATGTGGGAACCCCCACAAATGGAGGCGGGGATCTTGAAATATTTTTTCGGGTTTTAAAAGAAGGGCACTCTCTTGTTTATGAACCGGGCGCTATTGTATATCATAAACATCGCAAAAAATATTCACAACTTCGATCTCAGATTTCAAACTGGGGAATTGCGTCAACTTCATATTTAATCCGAAGTGCAACAGCATATCCTGATGAACGTTTTGCACTAACCGCTCAATGGTTTGGAAGATTATTATGCCGGAACCTGCCCCGGTTATTTATATCCCTTATAGCGCCTAAACGATTAACAAGAAATTTGATAGTTGCTGAATTAAAAGGCTCTTTTGTGGGGCTAAGCCGATATCAGGCCTCATGTGCGATTGTTAGAAAAGTTGACCCTGGATTTAATCTTCACCTTTATAAACCAGACCGGAGTATTCTTAAAAAGAAAAAAGATAATTCAAAAGGCACTTTCAATATTGATTTAAAACACCCTCTTAGTGAATTAAAAGAGGCTGAAAATTATGCTGAATCAGTATTTAACATTAAATTTAACGACCTGCCACTGGGAAAAATTGTTATTCCCAATGGCTATGAATCCATTGGGATACCAAGTTTATCCAGAGCTATAACTGATAAATTTGATATCAAATTGTTAAATATTCTTCTAAAGAAAAAATATCCTGCAAAAGCCAATATTAAAAAAGCAATGCGAAACTTTTAAAAAAACTAATAATTGAATGAATTAAAAAAAATATCTTAAACAGACAAGTCCTGCCATGTTTTTTATTTAAGATTTCTGAATATATACGGTTTCGGTTATTGTAATGATTCTGCTGTCTCATTTTCTGTTTTAGCAGAAAAAGTAGGATTAAAATCCCGGGTTTGGGACTTATCTGGGCATGTAGCACCAGAAGTCTTTTATGAAAAAAAATGACATCTTATCTACCTTTTTAATTATCCATATCCGATTCTTAATGCCTCATCAGAAAATACTTCCAGGTGGGAAAAGGCATTGAAATCCAAAGCAAGGGGATGGAATTGTTGAAGTATCAAAGCTGAATTACACCAGTGAAATTCAATTAGCACCACATGCTTTACCCACACTTATTACTGGCAACAATACAATAAAATACTTTGACAACACAGGTAACAACCGCAATGTTAAGATTAAATTTACGTATGGAACAACAGTAATAATGACATTTAAATATTATAACTTAATGTTGATGGCTTCGTAAAAAGTCCAATATCTGCGTTGGCAGCGTAGTGGAAATTAAAAATAATGATGCAGTTTATACAAAAAATAATGCGATCTTTTTTGCCCCTGATAAACAAATATTTTTTTATTCTGTTCCAGGGTATAATATCAATTATAAAAAGTTTCTGGATCAACAGGAGACTCATTTATCAACTGACAAAACTTGAAATCAAAGATCGATACAAAGGATCTTATTTTGGTGTTTTCTGGTCTATTCTGACACCCCTCGGAATGCTTCTGGTTTATACGTTTGTATTCTCAGTTATCATAAAGTTAAAATGGGAAGGCGGTTTAACCGGAAATCATAGTGAATATGCCATTAGTCTTTTTTCAGGCCTTATTGCCTTTAATTTTTTTAGTGAAGCACTATTATCAGCTCCTAACGTAATTATTAATAATCCCAATTATGTAAAAAAGATAATTTTCCCTGTTGAAATCCTTCCTGTGATTAAAGTCTTTTCAGCTTTAATACATTCATTTTTAAATATAATAATTCTACTTATCGGAACCATAATTGTTTTTAAAACTATTCCCCTTACTGTATTTTATCTTCCTCTGATTTATATTCCTCTGATTCTTTTTTGCCTTGGACTATGCTGGTTCATTGCGTCAAGCAGTGTATTTATTCAGGATATTAATCATGCGCTTGGAATAGGTGTGCAGATGCTGTTTTTTTTATCACCGGTATTCTATCCTATTTTGGCAGTTCCTGAGAGTATCCGATCAGTTTTTTATTTAAATCCACTCGTTTTTATTATCAATAATTTCAGAAACGTTATTTTATGGGGCAATGCACCGGACTTTGGAAGTTATCTTGTAATATTGGCAGTATCAATAATAGTTTGTCTGTCAGGATTTCTATGGTTTTGCAAAGGTAAAAAGGGATTTGCTGATGTTATTTAAAAAAACAATACAACCGTCCAAACCATATAATTCAAATATTGCCGTTGAAGTAGTCAACTTGTGCAAAAGCTATAAACTATTCAACAATTCAAGCGACAAAAAGCAACAGCGTTTTTTTAATATATTTAATGGCAATAAAAAAAACTATACCGATTTCCCTGCATTAAATAAAATCTCCTTCAATTTAAAAAAAGGTGAAGTACTTGGAGTAATTGGACAAAACGGTAGCGGGAAAAGCACCCTTTTGCAAATAATCGCAGGAATATTATCTCCAACCAGCGGCAAAGTAACCACAAATGGCAAAATTGCCACTATGCTTGAATTAGGAAGCGGATTCAACCCAAAATTCACTGGTCGTGAAAACGTATACATTAATGGTGCAATTCTGGGTTTTTCAAAAACAACTATAGATGAGAAATTTGATGAAATTACAGCTTTTGCTGATATCGGTGATTTCATTGATCAGCCTGTCAGGATGTACTCAAATGGAATGTTTGTCAGGCTGGCCTTTTCTGTTCAGGTCTGTTTCGAACCTGATATTCTTCTTGTAGATGAAGTATTAAGCGTAGGCGACCTGTTTTTCCAACAGAAATGTCATTTACGAATTGAAGAAATGATCAAAAAGGGTACAGCGGTGATTTTAGTTTCGCATGACACACAAGTAATAGAAAAATTTTGTAATAAAACAATGGTGCTTGTCAATGGTTACACTCATTTTATAGGCAAACCCTATATTGCTATACAACAGTACCTTCACTCAGGAAGACCCGACAAGGCAGGTTATAAGAACAAAAACGACTGTACTGAATTTGAAAGACTGCCGCAATCTATAGATGACTGGCCTGATGAAGAGTCTTTTCTTGATTTGTCAGATGTAATATTTTCAGGCAACAAAGATATTTTTAAATGTATTGGAATTGCACTTCAAAATGAGCAAGGAGCCTCCTGTTCAACTTTTGAAATTGGTGACACAGCTTATTTTTATTATGAATTTGAATTACTAAAAAACATTGAAATGCCAGCAGGTGCTATTATGCTGACAAACAGAATAAATATCAATATGCACTGTAAATCTTCGATTCAGCATTCTGTCAAGGCTCCTTCAATAACGCCAAAAGGAGCCCGACTTAAATTCAAACAATCAATAAAGTTAGATGTAGAGCCGGGTGACTATGCTTTTATGGTAATTGTTGGCTCTGTTTCGTCTCATAAATGTTCATCTGATGAATCTCTTATTGATATAGTTGATATGGATATAAGCAGCAGGCAGCATCAATTAAAAGTTATGCAGGCAGGTTGCTTTGTGGTGAAAATGCTTTCAAAAGGGCTAAATCTTCCTTTTTTCGGATTATCAGATTTAGATGGAGAGTGCAGCCTTGATGTCATTAAACAATAAATATTACATAAAAAGGTGCTAATATGCTGGTTATTGGAACTAAAGGTCTTGCAAAAGACCTGATTGGTGCATTTAAATATGAAACTTACATACCGGAGCTGTACTTTTTTGACAATGTTGATCCGGATACACCTGAATTCCTGTATAATAAATTTAAGGTTTATAAAACATTTGATGAAATAGAAAAACACTTTAAAAAAAATTCAAAAAAATTTATCGCAGCTATCGGTTCACCAAAAAAAAGATATCAAATATGCAAAACGATTACAGAACATGGTGGAGAAATGACATCATTTGTCTCGGCAAAAGCATTAATTTCTAATTATTCAGAAGTAAAAAAAGGTGTAATTGTCCAATTATTCTGCTCTGTTTCCAGTGATGTTTTTCTCGATGAAGGTTGCTTTATCAATGTAGGTTCTATCCTGGGGCATGATGTATGCATTGGTAAATACACAACAATTTCACCTGCAGTTAAAATTCTGGGCAATGCCAGGATTGGTGATTTTTGTGTGATTGGCACAAATTCTGTTATCATGCCAAATGTTACTATTGGTAATAATGTTAAAATAGGCGTTGGGAAAATTATTGAAAATGACATCCCGGATAATACAAGATTGTTCTGATAAATCAACTACAGATATTTTAGTAAGCGTTGCTCTAATAGTTTATAATCATAAGCTGTTTATTGAGAAGGCTCTAAACAGCATCCTAATGCAAAAAGTTGATTTCAAATATGAAATCATTATAGGTGATGATTGTTCTGTTGATGGAACTATTGATATTTTAAAAAAATTCAAAGAAAATTTTCCGGAAAAAATTAACTTAATACTATCGGAAAAAAATCAAGGTGTTTTACATAATTTAATCAATATTGCAAAGCAATGTCAGGGTAAATACATTGCAGTTCTTGATGGTGATGATGAATGGAAATATGATGGTAAATTGCAAAAACAAATTAACTTCCTTGAACGTAATCCTGACTTTTCGGGGTGCTTTCATGATGCAGAAATTCACAACACAAATAAAGATAACAAAAAACATCTGGTAAACTATTCAACACAAAAATATTATTCCCAATTTAACCTTTACAAAGAAATATTTTACCCTTGGGATGTAATCCATCGCAATATTATCCCATCAAGCACACTTGTGTTTGTAAATAAAAATATCTTTGATGATTTTTCAAAATTTAAACGTATTTACAATTCCTGTGACTGGCTTTGTGAGCTCCTGATAATAAAAAACAGTAAATTTAAATATATTAATGAAATATGGTCAATTTACAATAACCATTCAAAAGGCATTACAAAAGGTGTTTCAAATATTTCACTTATCGAAGAAAATATACATATTCTAAGAAATTTACTGAAAGATGATTATTATCGTTCTATAAAAAAAGACGTCTGTTATTCTATAGCACGGGAAACGTCCTATTTATTACATGGTAATGATATTTCAGGTATTAATAAAAAAAGATTTTTTAAGCATTTATATAATTTCATAAAATATAAATTAATTGCTGTATATTATGAAGTTGTATATCTTATTAAAAGATATCAAAGTTCACTGAATTAATTAAATGGTAATCAAAGACTATAAAGATCACGCTAATGATTCCTCTATGTAGGCCAACAATAACAGGAAATGAAGAAAAATATTTCCTTAAATTTATTACTAACACAACGGGTCATTCCAAATCTGATGTCTTGGGGAATGATATTTTTTATACAAAATGCAGCGACTGGTTTGAAAATATATTTACTAATTCCAAGGTTTATTTAGTAAAATCCTGCACACATGCATTAGAGATGGCCGGGCAGATTTCCGGAATACAACCTGGAGATGAAATTATACTTCCATCATATACCTATGTTTCAACTGCAAGCGCATTTAGCCTGCTTGGTGCAAAGCCCGTATTTGTTGATATTCGGCCTGATACTATGAATCTTGATGAAACTCTGATCGAAAATGCAATTACTCCCCGGACAAAAATTATTATCCCTGTTCAAAATGCAGGCGTTCCGTGTGAAATGGATGCAATAAAAGAAATTGCTAAAAAACATAATTTAATAATCATCGAAGATGCTGCCTATGGAATATTATCCAAATACAAAAATAAATATCTTGGAACCATCGGCGATATTGGATGCATCAGTTTTGACAGTTCAAAAAGTATCAATTGCAGTCAGGGAGGAATTGTTATTGTAAACAATCCTGAATTAATTCCAAAAGCTGATATTATTTATGAAATTGGTACAAACAGACGTGCGTTTTTTAATGGCGAAACTGAACATTATGAATGGCTCGGTAATGGTTCAAAATACAAACTTGCCGAATTAAACTGCGCATTTTTATTTGCACAACTTGAAAAAGCTGAAGAAGTCTTGCTTGATCTTAATAAAAAACAAGCTTTTTATATTTCAGAAATTAAACGTCATCGCCTTGAAGGTATTGTCGAATTACCGTATTCTTCACCCGTTTATTGCGATAATTTTGCTCAAATTTTCTATATCAAAGTCAAAGATAAACATGAAAGAAAAAAACTGATCCATCATTTTAAAAAAAACGGTATTGAATCAGCATTTTTTTATGTTCCTCTCCATTTGAGTAAATTTGGTAAAAAAACCGGCTTTTTTTCCGGAAAAGACAGGTTTACTCAAAAAGAAAGTGAAAGAATTCTTCGCCTGCCTTTTTATTATAAGATTAATACAAGTGATATAAAAAAAATAGTACTCAATATTAAAACCTTCTATGATAATAAATGATAATTATTGGGGTAAAGCAACAAGCCTTCAATTAATATTATGAACTTACAAAATGAAATTTGAACTGTTTCAAAAATACTTTGTAATTATTATTACATTTTTAATAATAGTTATCATGTTTGAGGCTCTTTTTCGACTATTTCCTGGTATAATTCCATCCTGGTACAGAGAGACACTTCCTCACAACGGGATAGACCTTTTTTATCCCGGGATTACAGCCGCTACCCCAATAACCGGTGTGCCACTGCCATTAATTAATCCCTCCTATTCAGGACCTCCACCTTCAGGACTGCAGGACATTGGTTTAGTTTCCCCCGAAAAAAATCCTGACCCGTGTAATTATCCTGTTATAAACCTTCCAACTGACCGTATGGGGTTTCCTAACCAAAAAGTTCTTGATTTTGCGGATATTATTCTTGTAGGTGATTCATTTGCACTTTGCGCAGGTGTTTCATCACCAATTGGTTTACAACAAGATTTAATTAAATCTACAAACCTATCAGTATATAATCTTGGTATAGCCGGAATTGGTCCAACGAGAGAGAAATGGTTATTGAAAAATATTGGTCTTCCAAAAAAACCCAAAGTAGTAATTTGGTTTTTTTATGCGGGCAATGATACAGTTAACGAGTTAAAAGTTCAAAGCCTGATAAAAAAAAATATTTCTAACTACTCCCAATTATATCCTAATTATGAAAAACCATTTTTAATTATTCATGATATTGTTAATAAATTTTCAAAGAAAAAATTTATCAAATCTGAATCTAATCAGAAACAACAGTCCCCGTTAGATGGATTCATTTTCAATAATTATAAAAAAAATATGCCAATGTGGTTTTTTCCAATGCATTTACGACATCATAAACGAACGATAGAAGACTGGAAAAATGATTCTGGTTGGAAACAAACACAAAACATCATAAAAAATGCAAATCGCATTGTAACAGAAACCGATAGTGTCTTTATATTAATTTATATCCCGACCAAATCACAAGTATATCTACCATTTGTTAAAAAGAATGAAGAACTACTCTATCAAACGGCGTGTTTTGATATTGATACACCTCTCAATTCTTCAATAAGTGATTTTTACCAACAGGTTATAATAAACAAAAACAATCTTGAACTTTTGTTTAGACAATTCTGTAAAGATGAAGGAATTCTTTATTTATCAGCAACACCTTTTTTAGAAGAACTCGCCAAATCAGGGAAAGTTGGATATTTGTTAGCTGATACTCATTGGAATAATGTTGGTCAAAAAATTTTACTTGATCCCATTATTGATTTATTAAAAAACAACAATATACTTTAAATTTTGGATATAGGTCTTTTATTGTAATAATATTAAAATATTCTACGAATACGAATTATAATTATCATCCCAGCTGACGAAGTTTTTCGACCAATTCATTTACAGAATTATTTTCCATATCTTCCACGATATATTCCATACTCTTATCATTTAAAATTTCGAGAACAGACTCCAGAGGATAATCACCTGGCAGTAGTTTAAATACTTTATCAATTTTTTTAAAAATTCTTTTCAGCCTATCTTTACGGCCATTACAAGATAGTTCATGGTTCTTACCAACCTCATGTTCTATTCTTGTATAAAAAGAATCTATCGTACTTTTATATTGCAAATTATTTTTTTTCTCTTTGTCTCTCGTAATTGCGTTCACATGCCATTGTTTTACCTGCTTGAGCAAATCAGAATAATGGATTTTATTTTTTTCCTGAATTGCGTTTTGAGCAGGAAAATCAAATTCTGACAAATAATCAAATATCTGAGCAAGATCATTACTGGCAAGGTTCCACAATGAACAATTCAGTGGGAACCAGATAGTATGGATATAAACAGGCACGTCAAGTTTATTACAGAAAGATATAAGCTCAGGGAGCTCATGATAATTTTGTTTCATGGCACAAACTGAAATACCAAAAAAAGTATTTTTAGTTTTACAATAGTCATGAAAATATTTAATGTTTTCTATAACATCTTCGAACTTACTGTTTTTTCTAATTTTCTCATAGTTCTCTTTTTGCAATGAATCCAATGAAATTGTAATATGAAATTCGCCTTTTTCAATTACTTTTTTAACCCTGCTGTTTAATACAGTCCCGTTTGTCTGGACGATAATGTGAATATCAGGATTTATTTCGGCTATTTTATCCCAGATATCATAATATATATCTATTAAAAAAGGCTCCCCTCCATAAAATTTCAACTCATTAAGATAAGGAAGAAATTCTTCCAGTTGCTCAATAAATTTTTTATCATATGGTTCTTTTATCAACGGTTTCTTATCATGGTTTAACCTTATAGCCGACGAGAATTCACCGCTGCACATAACACATTCAAGATTGCATGTGTTTCCTAATTCTAATTCCATACAGGATGGATAAGAATTCTCGTTTAAGGGTAGCTGATCATACATCCGGGCCTTAATTGCATCAAAATTCCTGCTTTGAAAATGTGATTTGCAATCCCTGCATCCTAAATTAAGATCATTATTACTTATATAATCCCTTAGCTGGGTGGCCTTTTCCCCAAACCATATTTCTTTTATCGTCATTTCAGGATATGTGCCGAATCCGTATGTTCGGTTATTACAGCACGCAACCGCTCTGCCATAGTGGGCAAAATACATACTCTTAAAAGGAGCATGGCATATTTTATCTGTAGATTCTGAGATACGGGTACGATTATATTCTGCTATCAGTTTACGGTTAATTAGATTTTTCAAATTATCTCACATTTTTTTTAATACAATAATATTGTAATTTTTTTTGCCCCTGATGTTAAATAAATATCATAACATAAAATTATCATACAACATGGTTGTAGCGGTTTGAGTGATTGGATCCGAATCTTCATATTCCAATGTATTTACAACTATTTCCATTGGAATATCCATTAACTTTTCATCAAAAAGATATGGCCATATTTCATCCGGCAGTTTATCCACAATGCGTTTTAACTTAACTGTCAATCGGTTAGCCCTTGCATCCCTTTCCTCACTACCTGAACTTTCATGCGATAGCACATACATTCTTAACTTTATAAGGAAGTTTTCCATTCTTTCAACAGCGTTATCGTGAAAATTTTTTAATTCTTTTTTTTCATTCCTATTCATAGATTTTTTAATCCAACATTCGACTTGCTGAACAAAATCATTGTACTGATGCAGATTGTTCTTTTGATTCCTGGAATCTCCATGAAAGTGGACACCGGAAATTTTATCATGAATTTTTTCAAGTATTGGCGTTTCCAGACTCCAGATCGCCACATCATAAGGATGAATAACTGTGTTAAAGTAAATTGGAACATCTAATTCATTTGCAAAACGAACCAGATCCGCTATATCCATCCAGTTGTATCGGACAGGGCATGCAGTCAGGTTAAACAATGTGCCTTTTTCTTTGCAGTATTTGTGAAAAAAATAAAGATTTTCCATTACTCTTTCAAAATTACTATGTTTTCTGATTGTTTCATAAGTATTTTTATCCAATGAATCGATTGAAAAGTTGATCTCGAATATTCCTCTTTCAAGAATGTCTTTCACTTTTTTGTTCAGTATAGTCCCGTTGGTGGTAATTCCAATCTTAATATCGGGTTTCATCGAAAGAATTAAATCCCAAATTTTGTAATACCTGTCTATAAGAAAAGGTTCGCCACCAATAAACATAGCTCTTTCAAGATGAGGTATAAATTCCTCCAACTGATATAAAAATTCATCATTATAAAAATTTTTCTGTAGTGGAAGTTTTCCTCTGTTTTTTCTTATTGCAGAAGACAATGTGCTGTCACACATAACACATTCTAAGTTACATGTAATATCGAGTTCAAAAATCATGGATTTTGGATATTGTGAATTTACCGGTTCAAAACAGTCAAACATCTTAATCAGGGGAAAGGAATAATTACGATTAAGAAGATGCGTCTTGCAGAAAGAACATGCCAAAGAAAGATCATCATGTTCAATATAATCCCTTAGTTTATTAAACTCATCCCCAAACCAGATTTCCTTAATAGATTTATCCGGATACATCTCAGAAATATTCCAGCTTTCACAGCAGACAGAAACTGAACCGCGTGCATTAAAAAACATGTTACTGTGGGCTGCATAACAGATAAAAGGCTTTGGGCCCGGTATTCTTTGCTTATTGAACGCTCCTATTATAGACTTGTCCAAAGGTTGATATCTATTATTTTTTGATTTATTCTTCATCAGCAATTAATAAACTTTTCTAATTCTTCGAAAATAACAGATTCAGACTTTGATTCCAACATATCCACAAGATATTCATCCTGCAGTGAAATAAGCACTTTTTTTTGAGCATTTGAAATGGAGTCGCCATTTGGTAATCTATCTATAGCTTTTTCAACTTTTTGAAATAATTTTTGATTTCTTAGTCGTTTTTCAGCAATTGTTAATGAGTCTGTACTCTTCTGATTATGTTCAATTTTTTCCAAAAAAATTTCCTTTAATGAAACAGAATATAAATCTCCTTTTCCTTCTATTTTTAAAGCGTCTTCATACCATAAATCAACCAGCTTTATAAAACCGGAATAATATCTTTTATTCTGTTGTTGAGTTGGGGTATCTTCGGGAAGATTATAACTGGATAAATAGTTACTAATGTCTTTTAATTGTTTTGAGTTTAATGCCTGAAGCGTCACCTGTGGTGGAAGCCATGCGACGCTGATCCAGACAATAGACTCCAGTTTGTTGCAAAAATTGATCAGGTCAGGAATTTCTTTCCAGTTTTGTTGCATTGCACATATAGAAATACGGAAATACGTCCCTTTTTTTCTGCAATAATCATGAAAATAATTAATATTTAACATTGTCTGTTCAAAATCGGCATTTTTGCGGATTGATTCATACGATGCCTTTTGTAATGAGTCTAATGAAACATACAGGTTAAATCTTCCCCGGTTTAACAAGTCTTTTACCCTTCTGTTAAGCACTGTTCCATTTGTTTGAATTTCAATGTTGCAATTGGGATTAATCTCATGGATTTTATTCCATATCTTATAATAGATATCCATTAAAAAAGGTTCCCCACCTGAAAACCTTGTTTGCTGTAAAAACGGAATAAATTCTTCCAGCTGATTTACGAATGTTTCATCAAAGGGTGATTGATATTTATGTATTCGCCCATTTTTTTTCTCAATACAGGAAGAATGTTCACTTGAGCACATAACACATTCCAGATTGCAATTATTACCCAATTCAAATTCCATCATCGTTGGATATGAAGTATGTACCGGAACATTATCAAATTTTACGGCCCGATAGAAATCAAAATTTTCATTTTCAAAATCAACGCGGCATAATTCGCAGCCAGCAGACAAATCATTATTGGCAATGAATTGTCTTATTTCATCTGCTTTTTCACTCTTCCATATTTCTTTTATGCTCTTATCAGGAAATCTCCCAATAACATGTCTTAGATTATGGCAACAGACAATAGCTTTGCCATCGCGCAAAAAATACATATTTGTAAAAGGGGCGTAGCAAATGTACTTCCTCTTTCCTGAAACTCTGACTTTATTATATGCATTTATTATCCGGTTATTCAATGTGGTTATCCCGTTTGAATTGCATGATTGATTATGTACATAAAAATATTCCCCTTCAATTAAACAAGTTCTAAAAAAATAAGTTATGCAATTTCCATGCAAAGTTCTATATAATTAACCATACAGAACCCCAAAAATCAAATATAATTAAACTCAATATTTATTAATAACACATTACTTCATTTACGCAATTATTGTGTCTTACCTCCTTCAATTTATCTGAATAAGAAATGAAAACTTAATTATGTTTCAGCGTTTCTTACCGAGATAGCTCTCTGCTTTTTTTCAATTTTGAATATACAAAGTTGCATAAGCAATAAAAATTGCTAAAAACCAGATAGGTGTTAATGAGAAATATCATTTATCATGGATGTAATTATATCATAATTAAACAATCAACAATTACTGACACCTTTTATTAACTTACAAATTAGTAGTAACTGAGATAATACATAATACTATATCCCTATAACAAATAGACATCGGCATATTACTTGCAAAAGGCACAATCAACAATTTATCAATTGTTAATAAAAATTCATTTAAGTTCGGGCTAAACATTTTTTACATTTGCGTTAATCAAAACTCAAGGAATAGGGAGAAAAGGATGAAAAAGTATTTTCAAATGGTTTTAACATTCAGCATTATTTTAATATTTGCTGAAAATTCAATTGCCGTTAATGATCTGGCAATCAGTACATTAAAAGATGGCTTTTCTGCATCAACAATTTATAGTGGTGGCCCATTTTCAGAAGGTATAGGTATTGGATGTATCGCTATTTCCCCGGAAAATGAAATGTTTGTTGCAGGATTTAATGAATCGGATAATCCCGGAGGTGTGGCGAAGATCTATAAAGTCAATCTAACCACCAATGAAATAACTACTTTAATTGATGAAAGTATAATTGGCCAGCCTGACGATATGATAATAGGCAATGGTAGTCCTGTTACAGGTTATGATTTGATATTATCAGATCATAATGCTCAATCAGATGGCGGTTGCTGCGGTGGAATCGTTGTTCGCATAAATAGGGAAACAGGCAGTATATCAGCTATATATGAAGATTTAGGTTACGATCCTTTTGGTTTGGCCCTCGGGACTGGCGGCGAATTTGGTACAGATCTTTATGTTATGTCGTTTCAGGGAGAATCAATAAATCCACCTGTTGTGTATCGGGTTAATTCAAATGGGCAGAATGAAATATTTGCAGAAGATACAATTAAGTGGCCAACAAAAATATATGGCAATCCTGGTCCAATTTTAATTGCATTTGATAATAACGGAAATTATGGAGGTGATTTGTTCGCACAGGAAATTGGTGTTAATCCAGGAGTTTGGCGTATTAAGCCTTCAGGTGATATTTCTATTTTTGTTGAAGGCGAGCCGGGAGACTTTTTTGGCCCTGTTACTTTTGGCTCCGGAGGTGTTTTTGGGACAGATATGTATTTCTTTGGCATGAAACAAAATGTAGCAGGAATATTTACCGTCTCCCCTGAAGGTGAATTGACACTTTTTGCTGGATTTGATTCACCATTACTAATCGAGCAAGGGTATAGAGGCGATCTTGAATTTTCTCCGGATGGAAATAGTTTATATATAAGTTATTCAGACTCAATTATTGAAATATCAGAAACAGAGCAACAATGTATTAATGAAAATAACGGTGCTATTGATGTTGTTGGTACTAGTATTTGCAATGGTGCAACCATTGAAGTTCCGATACTATTGCAAAACGAATATAAACCCGCAAATCCGGTAAATGGTAATAATCGGATAAAATCATTTGGTTTTACAATCTCATATGACCCTGAAGTACTTAATTTTGAAACCATAACTCCGAACAGCGATTTGCTTGATGGATTTAAGTTTAATTCTAATAATATTGGGAATGGGAAAATAATAGTTGGCGGATTTTCATCTGGTGATGAAAAAATTAATAACAACGAAGATGGTGAATTGTGTCTTCTACGTTTCAACGTTATTGATGCGCAGAAAACCGCAGTAAGTCTTCAGGATCTTGTTGATGACATTGAAGGATGGTCTACATCTTCAACGTGCCTTACACCTCCGGCCCTGCCTGTATGGGAACTTCCCGGAGATCTTAACGGTAATGGAGAGGTAACACCGTTAGATGCAAGGTGTGCTGCTCAAAAAGCTGTTGGTATATGCGATACAGATTGTGGCGCATGTGAAACTATTCAATGTGATGTTAATAGTGATTGTGATTGTTCCGCATCCGATGCTCTTTGTATTTTGGACCGATATCTAAAAAAAGATTCATGTATCGATATTGAAATTGAGGGTGTCTGGTCAGGGACTAATAGTGCCGGATCTCTCTGGACGTTTGATATCAAAACAGATGGGGTAAAAACAAATTATGGTTCTGCAGTTTTTATAAATTACAGTAACAGCGGCAACCATGCAGTTGTTAAGAGTGATGACACTTCTTATTATCATAAAATTGAATGGACAGAACCTTCAGAAGGTACAATGACGCTAACATCTTATATGCCAGCGGATACTGTACAGAATGCAATTGATCAGACAACAATCTTGCAGGACCCTGGTTTAATTGTATTAACAAAACAATAATTACGGGTTGTATTGCATTAAATCGTGTAACTATTAATAGATTCTTCCCTTATTGCCACAAAGGTAATAAGGGAAGTTTATTTTTATGAAGAGGAGTCTGATTAGTAAGATGGTGCGGATATCTTTAAACATTATATTTATCATTTTGTTTTCATGTCAGTATGTATTCTCTG
>JQIA01001033.1_pt1 | contig 14876 bp, 9 predicted proteins | sample 811431 | NCBI WGS metagenome assembly JQIA01 (sample SAMN02998118, study PRJNA258478) | marine sediment metagenome | biome: marine; feature: seafloor; material: sediment; isolation source: oil-polluted sediment collected from 3 locations (0.5 km, 0.7 km and 0.9 km)... | place: USA: Gulf of Mexico ... | reverse complement strand
GAGAATCACCACTTACCTGAAAATTTATTTTTTGATGATTTTGTTTATTTCTTATTGATAAATGGTCTTTAAAATCAGATAATTTTTCTCTTTGACAGGAATAACTCCAAAAAAACGTTTGATGGGGTTTTTAACATCTTGATATAAAAGGATTTACAAAAATTCAAAATTATAGCATGTGCTGTTAATTTTGAAATTGGAACAAAAAGCGGCTTAACAAAGTTGAAGAGCCCTGTAAAATGTGAAAATTTAAAACTTGTAAAAATTAACTGACATGCTTATAAATTACAAAAAGTGTTAATTTGGTCTCTAATTGAGACTCTGTTGTTTATAATATTTGGTAGGCCACTGGAGTTATTACACATGAAATCGATTTTTTTTAAAATAAAGGCGTTGATTGGCAAAAAACTCACAGAGTCATTCTATAAAAAAATGGCTCAAAAGTTGGACGTCAACGTTTATAATTACGAGGGTTCTGTTGACATAGAATGGTCTTTTATCGGGAGCGGTAAAAAACCCAAAATCGTTTTTTTACACGGTTTTTCGGATAGGAAAGAAAATTTTTATTTTGCAGCAAAATATTTACAAAAAAAATATGATATTATCATTCCTGATATGCCGGGTTTTGGTAATAGTTCCGCTGAAAGCAGCATAACTTATAGTCTGGAAAACTATGAAAACTGGCTCGGTGAATATATAGAAAAAAACGACTTTAATGATTTTCACCTTGTTGGAAACTCCCTGGGTGGCGCTGTGGCAGCAAAACTTGCCACAAAATACCCTGACAGAATCAAATCGTTGATACTGGTTGATCCGGCATGTTTTTATATTTCGGGAGAACCGTCAATTTACGATGAAGCACTAAAGGGAATGAATCTGTTTCAAATAGCAACACCCGAAGAATATGAAGACTTTCGCGGACGAATATTTCATCAAAAACCAAAACCGCCTGCCTTTGTAAAAGAGTTCATGTTAGACAGTGCCATTAAAAACCGGGACTGGTACGGTAAAATATTTAATGAGTTAGTAAATATTAACCTGGCTATAGAAGGCATTAAAACCCTTGAGGAACTGTCTTTAAATTCAATCTGCAAAAAAATAGTAACACCGACCATGATTTTTTGGGGTAGATTTGATACCCTGTTTCCATATAAAACAGGTGAATATCTAAACAAAGAATTTGATGAGTGTCAGCTTTACATTTTTGAAAACGTTGGTCATTGTCCCCATCTTGAAAATCCTAAAGAGTTTTCTGAAAGGCTGGACGAATTTATCAAAGTGCTATGACAGGAAAATCCAGGCTGAAAGCTGCCTGGAGATGTCAGCAAATTCGGGTGAAGTGCCTAACACATATGAGTTGACGGCATATCGCCCTCAGTAGCTGACAGTTCATTGTGCATCGTATCATCGTCGGTTACACCACATTCGTCGTAGCCGCAGCTCAGTTTAGCGTTAGTACTGACAAGGAGGTGCTATGAATTATAAAAAAATTGCATTAATAACAACGATCATATTATTTTTTCATATTTCAAATGTGATAGCAAAAGAACAAAGCATTCCTGAATCATTTCAAAACCATCAAAAAATCATAGTTGTCACGACTGAAGATGCACCAAAAGCACATGTTTATATCCCCAAAAAAATTATATATAAAAAAGTTACTAAAAAGAAAAAGTATTCTGAAAATGATATATTATATTTTACAGTTTCAGGCATTAAGTTCGAGGTCTTTTATGGTCAAGGTGCAAGCGCAGGAGGAAGATTTACGATTTCCGTTGAAAAAAATTCTCATAAGTTTAAAAGATCTATTGTAACTGAAAAAGTATATGTTTCCAATTCAGGAAATATATATACAGAATCACGCTATGGGTTTTCTTATAATAAAAAAAGAAAATTTGTCATTGATGAAAAAGGAATTATGGAGAAAAAACAACCCTTTTACCTTTTAGATACTCAGTGTATAGTCAATAAGACAATATCTTTAATGAGCAAACGTTGCTTAGATGGGGAGGTAATTGCTGTAATCCCAAAAGGTATGTTTGTTCGTGTTTTGTTAGTTGAAGAATCTTCTCCAAATAAATGTAATAAAGGGAATAATTATCTTGTAAGTACATCTTTTGGTTTAGTTGGCTGGGTATGTTCAACTCCTGGTCATGGGGAATATGGCCCTCGACCTCAGCTGGGTTGCTTAACAGATTATGGTCCTTAAAAAATTTGTGCTAACAATGCAAATGTAGCTGATGCTCGTACCTCGCCCTGCTGATTTGGGGTGTTATGAATCAAAATTCTAAGGAAAGAAAAATGGAGTATGATCAGATAATTAATTTTCTCAAAGAAACCGAAACATTTAAGACATGTGAAAGAACATGTCAAACTACAGGTACAAATAGAGCTGAAAGTGATGCAGAACATTCATGGCACTTAGGTATATTTCTGATGTTACTTGAAGATAAACTTGAAAATGTTGATTTTGTAAAGCTACTAAAATTAGCACTAATCCATGACCTTCCTGAAATTTACGCTGGAGATACAAATCCATATAGAGATAATACTGAAAACAAAGAAGAAAATGAAAAGATTGCAGCAGAAAAATTATTCTCTCAGTTACCTTCCACAGTAAAAAATAAATTTTCATCTTTATTCGATGAATATATGGAGCAGAATACAGTTGAATCGAGAATTGTAAAAGCGGCTGATAAATTAATGCCACTTATTCAGAACTTATGCACTAATGAATCACATTCTTCTTATAGAAAAATGAAAGTAAATTACAGTGAAGTGAAAGAATATATGGATAAATACTTTCAACCTGATAGCATACTAAATGATTTTTATATAAAACTTCTTTCAAAAGCAGAGACTGAAGGTGTTTTTCATGATCAGGATGAATATCATAACATTTAGCTGAAGCTGACTCTAAAAAGGCGGCATTTATCAACATGGGGTCGGACCAAACTCAGCCTTTTAACAATTGTAACTATAAGTAATAATTTCATCTTTAAAAAACAGCCCTTAGAAGGCCCATTTTAATACCAAAATAGCCAAAAACACCGCTAAATGGTCTCTAAACTAAATTTGTTGCCCAAATAATAAGCAAGGAGAATCTCTTTGACAGACAACGTATATAAGCCACCTCAATCTAATCTCCTTCAAGACTCTGACACGGATACCAGGAAGTTCTATGTAGTATCTAAGACAAAGTTGTCAGTGCTATTTCTTACTACGTTTGGTATTTATGTGGTTTATTGGTTCTATGTTAACTGGAGAAATTACAAAGATGCTACAGGTCAAAAACTGCGACCTATACTGAGGGCAATTTTTTATATATTTTTTACTCATTCGCTATTTAAAAAGGTCGACTCGGAATTGTCTTTAAAGGAATTGGAATTTAACTGGTCGCCAAGTATAGTGGCCACCTTATTTGTATTCATTTCGATCGCAAGAGATATTTTTAGCAGCTTTTCCTCCAATGGAATTGATTCACCATTGACTGATATATTGTCACTGGTAATTTTGCCAATTGCATTGCCTTTTCTTCTGAAAGCTCAGGATGCTATCAACATAAGTCAAAATGATATGAAGGGGGAATCAAACTGCAAGTTTACTGTATATAACTACTTGTGGATATTTGTGGGAGCATTGCTTTGGTTATCTGCTGCAATTAATCTAATGGGCATTTTGGGCCTAATTTCGTTGTGAAAGCTATCGGGATTGTCAATACTACAATCATAATATCAATTTACTCTTAATGGAGATTAAAAAAACCGGAAAAACCGGGGACAAGCGAACTATACAATTTTTTAACGAATTTATTTTAAACAGACGAACTAAAAGCCGGTTATTCATTTGAGAATAATAGCCCTTATTTTGTCGATTGACAATTTTACCTGCTTAGTGACAATGGGGGCTACTTGACCCCCTATCTACTATCTATCTTTTCAGCAACTGCAAATCGCATTCCCTTGTGGTTCACTGGAGCGAAGTGCATAACCAGTAAAATTAATTTAAATTTTTGCCGCTGCCATTAAATCACGGAGTACCTGCGAATCATCAAAAGGTTTTGAAAATTGGGGATGATTTACAATAAAGTCGAATACTTCTTTTTTAAGTTTTACTTTGTTTTGCAAGCTTAAATAATGTCCAACTCGTCCATGATATAGCATTTCCTGAATTGGGTATATTGATACGACTTCCAACAATTTAGTGGCATTATTTTTTTTTGCTTCGTAGATGGTTTTTTCTTTTTTACTAAGCGAATTATAAAATTTAATATACTTATTACAATAATTTCTTACAGAAAGAATATATTGGATTTCTGAATATAAGACATTTTTTTCATTTTCAAGACGAAAATTTAAATCAAGTTTTTGACTAATATTCAACAAAAGGTTTTTAATTGACTCGAAATTTTTTTTTACATATGTTTCACCAAATTTATTCTCTAATTCCTTTATCCATGTGTTAGAATATGTTTTTCTAACATCTGCGCCATAACTATTCGCAAATTTAGAATATTCTTTGCGATACAAAACTAAAAGATTCTGAATTGCGGTCTCATGCTCTAAAAGATTGTAGTCAGTTGCATTTATCAAATACTCACTAAATTTTTTATCTGAAAACTTTTTTAATATTATATTTAAATCTTCTGCTTTTTCAATAAATATAAAATTTTCAATAGTTGTTTTCGTTTTTGTTATTGCGCGTACTGGGGTAGTGTCTGATTCATCAAACCCACAAGCAATATCAGTAAAAAAACAAAAAACAATTAAAAAAACACCCGCTATTATATTTTTATTTAATTTTATCATTTAATTCTTACTTAAATTTTTGCGAAACTGCCGTTAAAATCAACTATAAAACGTTTCAGCCATTGCATTCCAAAAATTTAGTAATTTTGTATTTCCAATGTGTTTGTAAGTTCCATAATTACATTCTTTTCTTGCCAAGTCACGTGTAAACGATGGTATTGTTGCCATTGCTTGAGCAAATGCATTAAAATCTGTTTGCCTTACCGCAACTATTGAATTAATTTTTTTTGGACTCGGTCCGAAAATATTAAATAGTGTACCTGTTGCTAAAATTGATTGAAAAGCGTTGCCAATCTTAAGAATTCTATTAATTTCTACTATTCTATTTTGGCAGCATGTTGGTAGATTTAAATCTATTAATGTTTGGATAAGCCATAGCAATTCCTTTTTAATTTACAGTGGTTAAAACACGAAATCTGCGAAAATAGTTACCTACAATATTCCCTGCTTGTCAACAAAAAAATGGGTTAGATCTCCGTTTGACTCTTGCTTATGAGTAATAAAAAACCGGGGGCAAAAACCCGGGAAAAACCGGTTATCAAATGGGATAGGACCAAGCCTTCCATTAGTTCTCAGATTTTAAAGGAATACCTTGTCTGACTGATACATATTTATCAGCCTTTAACCTCCCTGATATAAACGGCCTGTATTAACGATAACGACTCAATATGTTTTAAAAAGTCAGGTAAATTTATTGCAATGCACTAAATAGAGACTTTTTTTTAAGATTTAGCTCACGGACTGATGCAAAATGTCAGGTACCAATTGCCGATGATATTTTTAAGAACGACCTTTTCTGCGAGTCCTTATGGATGTGATATGCTTCATAGGTAAACAGATTTATACCTGCTATAACTTGACATCCTTTTCAGGATCGAGATGAACAGGAAAACACTGTTTGATTTGCAGTAATTCAACAAAACAGTAGTGGTATCGGGGTAAATGGTATTTCGATTATATCATTCCTGAGTTTTATTCAAAGCGTTTAAAACGCTATTTGTGGGGAGAAAACAATGCGGCATTTTATTTATACGGCCAGTGACAACTTAGCTACGATACCGTCTCGCAGAAACACCGGTTTTTAGAACAGGACTGGAATATTCATGCTTTTTTGGGCCATTTATTATGTATGTGGCGTTACTTTTAATAACTTATCGTGGGGGCTTATGATGTTTAGTCAAAAAAAAATATTCTTAGTACTGATAACAGCAGTACTTTTAGGATTGAGTGGTTGTGGTGGTGGCAGTTCCAATAATGCTACAACAGAAAGTGAGACTAATAGTTTTGCTCAAAAAGGTCCATTTGTAAAGGGCTCAGAGGTTAGGGCATATGAGCTTGTAGATGGCGAAAGAACTGCGAAATCTGCAAGTGCTGTAACTTATGATAATAGCGGACAGTTTAGTCTAAACACTTCATGGACAGGAATCACTGAACTCGTAATAACCGGGAGTTACTTAAACGAAAACACTGGTGATTTAAGAGCCGATGGTATTCTAAGTGCAATTATCAATAGTGAAAGTGGACGCATCTTTGGGCGAAATATTAATATATTTACACATATTGCTGCAGAAAGAATAAAAGTGATGCTTAAACAAGGTTCTGATTTTGAGGAAGCAAAAGAGGAGTCATCGCAACTATTAAAAGAGATGTTTAATCTTAACCTTGTTAATGGCGTTTCTCTTACTTATTTAAATGTTATCACAGACAATGCAAACACAACAAAAGCAGATAATGCACAACTATTAAAAATATCTGCTGCACTTTTAAACACTGATAATCCTGCAGCACTGTTAGAGGCTTTAAGAGAAGATATTAAAGATGGGAAAATAGATGGTGCCGGCGTTGGGGCAATAGATGAGATAATCAAAAAAATTGCTACATTAGATCTATTTAAAATTGATAGCATATTGGGTAGTTATACAGGTCGTCTGAACAGTATTCCAAGTTCTACTGCTCTGTTGGCAGGTAAATTGCCTTTAAGTGCAAATATCTCGTTTCATGATGTTGTGGATGCTGAACCGGGAGAACAACTCTTTACAAAAAGAGTTGCTTTAGTTGGTTTTGAAGGTAACGTAACTGCAAGCGGCAACGATGGCTATATCATGGTTATGCATAGTGATGGAACAACTGATTCTAAACAAGCAGATATTTTGCAAAGTGTTGAAGCCGGTTCTTCTTTAGGGCTAACAGCACTCGCATCGTCGTCTTTCTCTACAACAAAAACGATAATTCTTGATATCAGCGGTAGAAAGTTTGAATGGAATATTACCACCAAAACGAATCCAAACGCAGTGGATACTACTCCCAATAGTTTTGACCTGGGGATAGCATCAAATATTGTATATCCTAATTATGCTCAGAGTGAAGAGATAACGGTAAGTGGTCTTTCTGAAGGGATTTATGTAGAGATAGCTATAGTTGGTGGAAATTATTCTTTAAATGGTAATCCACCAATAAGTACATCCTCAAGAGTCGCAAATGGCGATAAGGTTGTAGTATCTGCCTCATCAAGTCATTCTTATCTTGGTGAAAACAGGGCTACTCTGAATATAGGCGGTGTAACAGGAGATTTTGCAGTATTTACAAGAGCAAGAAAAGTTACACCTGTAAGTTTCACTCCTCAAACGCAGTACAATGTAGAACTAAATACAAGTTATGAAACAGCTTATTTTTTAATGAGTGGTTATGAAGGTGGTTTAGATTTAGATGTTGTAAACGGTGAAGCGCAGCTTGATGGTGAAACTAGTTGGACAACTCATATGAGTGACTTTCCTGCTGGCTATAAAGTGAAATTCAGACAGTTATCTTCTAATGAATATAATACACAAAAAGAGACAACAATACGCTTTGGAGCATTAGAGACTTCGTTTAAAACTATTACTCAGGAAAATCCAAGCCTGATAGATACTATCCCTAACCCTGTAACATTTACAACCCTGTACAACGCAAAACCAATCAATGAAGAGCTAATAAGTGATGAGGTGGTTATAAGTGGTATATCCGGTGGAACTGGTGCAACGTTGAGCATGAATTCTTCGGGTGACCACATGCAGATAAACGATGGAGAGTGGCGTGTTGGTCCGATAAGCGGAATCAAGGCGGGTGACAGAGTTCGTGTAAAAATAAAAAATGTAGATGAAGGTGACACTTATTATGCCGTAGAGTTACGCTATCTTGATACAAATGCAACGTACAAAACATTAGGTATGTTTAAAGCCTATACTGCAACGACGGACAGAATACCAGAGAGTGTATCTTTTGTGAATGTAGAAGATGCAAATTTGAGTGAATTGTATTTTTCAAATGAGATTACAATCTCTGGATTAGATGATGATGCAACCATTTCGGCAACTATATTAGGGCATGCTATAAGTAGCAACTATCAATACAGTATTAATAGTTCATCATGGGAGAATGCACCGGTAACTGTTGAGCTGAAAAATGGTGATACTGTCGAATTAAAAGCATATTCATCAAGTATTCAAGGTAAGTCTGACAGTATGTTTTTAAACTTCAATGATAAGTCTGTTGAATATAGAATAACAACAAATATTGCTCCTGAATTTGTAAACCGCCCATCCTTTGAGAGTATAGAAGTTGGTGATACTATAAGCTTCACTCCTGATATTCGTGATACTCAGGTTGTTACTTTTTCAATAGAAAATGCACCGTCCTGGTTAGAGTTAAACGCAACAACAGGAAAAATAAATGGAACGGTTGCTTCTGGTAGTTATGAAGATGTAAAACTCATAGCAACCGATAGTGGCGGCCTTTCAGGTTTTATCAGTTTTGATTTGGTGGCAGATATAGCACCTCTTCTCTCTAGTACAAGTTTTGGAAAAGAGTTCATTTTAGATGATGCGTCTTCTATGCCAAACCAATACAATGTGGATTTTAAAATTTCAGACGTAGATACAGATCTGTCTGATTTAATAGTAACTAAGGCACATGCAATTACTGAGTCGAGAGTTTCATCTGATGGACTAAGTAGAGCCTTTAGTGAAAGCAGAATTATTTGTGACGCTGCAGGAAACTGTTCCGCACAAATTGCTATAGAGTTTACACGTGCTGATGGCTTACATCCTAGTCTAAAAACAAGACATACCATAACTGTGAGTGATGGTGTTAAAAGCGCGACTAACTATGTAGATATCTGGTACGCGCCGACAAGCCCACAGTTAAGTGGTTCTACAGACCAACGTGTTGCGTTTACATCCGGAATAGAAAATGAGTATGAAGCTTATGCTTTTGTACCAACAAATAGTGCAAATAAAGCGGAGCGTTGGACTGTTGCTAATAAACCTGAATGGGCAAGCTTCAACACCGCAACCGGAGAGTTGACCGGTACACCGGCACTTGATCAAAACGGAACATATTCAAATGTACAAATCAGTGCGTTTAACGATAGAGGCAGTGACATATTTGCATTTAATATAGTAGTAAAAGATAAAACACCACCGAGTAGATATACGTTTAGAGACTATGATGGTGTAGAAATACAGCAATTCTTTGATTCCAGTATAACAGTTGATTGGCTCGTGAATGGTGAATCTGCAAGTATCTCAAGTAGTGGCTATAATGGACAACCAACTCATAGTGGCTTTATCGTAAATGGGATAGCAGATGTTACAACCGTTCAAAATGGAGATATCGTCACAGTTTGGCATAAATCTTCAAATGAATATGCGACAACTCTGGATACTACAATCACTATAGGAAGCGACAGTGATACTTTTAGTACAACTACCAAACAAACCGGGTCCACAAAACTTCCGTTAATTGTAGGTGCTCCAAATACACGTGGAAATATATACGAAGAGTATAGTTATATCCCTCAACTCAGTACTGATTATGCACAGTTTGCTCCTGTTACAAAACCTTTTGTTATAGAGAATAAACCCGCATGGGCATCGTTTAATGCCGATACCGGAGAACTTATCGGAACACCAGACGATGAGGGTGAATATAAAAATGTAAAAATTATAGCCTATGGTGATGCCGGACTTGATACGATAGTATTTACTATAACGATTAGAAATGATGGCCCTTATATTAACGGTTCCAATCATAGTTTGGAAAATGATAATCTCGAATTTACTTTTAATGATAACAGTGACTGGAGAGGTAAAATAAACGGAGTTGAGATGTATAGCTGCTATGGCCAAGGAACGCCGGCTATTTTGGATGCAAGTGATTATACTTTTAGTGAAGGCCGTTTAAGTCTTCATGTCTCTACCTCATCAAATGTTGCCTTGCATATGCCTGTCATGGGTGGCGGAAGGTTAATCGTAAAAGCTAACGGTTATCAGGATTCTGAAGCACCTATTGATATGATAGCTGATGGTAAATATGGCGTCAGAGTAATCGCTTCAACAAACCTGGCAAATAAAGACCTTAATGAAGATAATCTGGATGGCGCGATTATAGATATTAGTTTATTGGCTCATCTTGAATTTTTAGATTCTAACTTAGACATAACTAACTTTAACCTGAGTGCAGCTCCAACCGGTACTGCTCTAAGTAGTGTCACCTGGTTAAGTGAGACAACCGCACAAATTACCTTGGCGTTTAACGGTATAGACTTTGATGAAAACAAAATTATAAAAATAGGTATAGATTCGGAAGAACTTAATATTTGTGAGTCTATTCCTATGGAAGCGAATGATCTGAATGTGGAAGCTGTGATTGAACCAATTTGGTCTAATCTACTCTATCCAGATAGTCCACAGGAAAATGGCAAGTTTGGTCTGAGTGTAGATATTAAAAATTCTACTCTGGCGGTTGCATCGTCTGATAGCGTTTATATCTTTAATAAAGATTCTAATGGTGATTATCAGCAGGAACAAGAGATAACAGGGGCTTCTGCTACTTCTTTATCTATAGATGGCGACTATTTAGTAATAGGTGAAAGTAAAAGTAATCAAGCAGGTAAAGCCTCCGTGTATAAAAAAGACGGAGATGATATATATCAATTTTTACAAGATATTACACCTGCTGGTTTAGGCGATTTAGCTCATTTTGGTCATGCAGCAGATATGAGTGAAGACTTGATTATTGTTGGCGCATATAACGATGATGAGCATAAAGGAAGAGCTTATCTTTTCCAAAATGATGGAAATGATAATTTTATTCTTAAAGAAACTATCTCAAGAGTTGATGGAAAAGAGCAGGATTCTTTTGGTTTTGATGTAGCGATAGATGGAGATTACTTCTTAGTTGGAAGTATGGTGGTTCCTTTTATTTATACTGATGGCGTTGATAATAAAGAAGAACTTGGAGCAGGGTTTGCAAACTACTATAATTATTTAGGGAATAATTTAGAGTTAATGAGTGTTATTTCTCCAAATGACTCTAACGTCCTTGCAGATCATTTTGGTCAAAGTGTATCAATTTATGGAGACCACTTAGCTATAGGAGCTCCTGGAAACAACGATAACGGTTCTGTCTATGTTTATAAAAGAGCTTTTAACACGGTAACGGACAACGGAAAAATAGAAGGTTCTATAGCAAGTGAGCTTTTTGGTAGTAGTGTTGCTATATACCATAATGTATCAAGTACTTTAGCGATTGGAACAGCAAATGCAGGTAACGCATATAGTTTTGTACAGCACAATTCTACAAGTTTCACTGGATACAAATCTACATTTGCCGGAGATGACAGACTTGGGTATCGTGTTGCAATAGATGATAATGAAGTCGCATACGGTATGTATGCAAATGATGACGAAGAAGTTAATGCTGGTGCTGTCCTGGTGACTAATGTTGGTGAAGAGATTACAGCAGGTGACTGATCTGTTCCTCATTAGTTTACATTTACAGACCAAACAAGTGTTGAACTGATTAGTGAAAATCGGGGACAGGCGATTAGCATGACATATAATTCGCCTGTCCCGTCACAATCCACATTTTAAGAAAATGACAGGGTGTTTGAAAAACACTACGGCCTATAAAAATAGTTGTTTAAAACAGGTTTACCAACACGTTTATATAAACCGGTTTAAGTATAATAACGTCAGGATGACGTCTTGAGCCGTGAGCTTGTACGGACTTTTCTTAGGTACAATTACTACGATAAACGCATGAGGTTGCCTATGCCCCGCACATCAAGAAACCTAACCACAGGACAGCAGGATTTCTGTTTTTGCCTTTCATTAGTTATCAGATTTCAACTCCATAAATTTTATTTCTGCTAAAACAATAACCTGTAACTATAAATTTTTCTCATTCTCTTTTAGCATGACGCATAATACGAATTCATAATTTTATGCCCCCGCTTTTTTTTCTAACTTTATTAACAAATCTTTAGTAGCAAAATTGAATAAAATATAAACATGTTGTCAATTAACATAGATAAAGGCTTCTAAATTTATAAAATTATTATTTGTAGTTCTATAATATTTCGGTTGATTCTGCCTGGTAAATTAGTCGGTGAGTAGATAAAGATATTTTTACAAAAAAGTTGACAATTGAATTTAAGCTGATAATAAGTTTATTTTTGAATTAGTGAACAATGTTACTAATTAAATTGTTTAAAATTTACACAGCAGAAATATGATATATAAGATCATGATATTCATCTTGAGAATGTATAAAAAAAATAATTAGTTTTGGTTGATTAATCTACTTATAGTTAAAGTATAAACAAACGCTATATTCGGTACTGCATAAATTGACTCATTAAACGTTATAAAAACAGATTGAATGTCTTGCTATTTAATATGGAATCAAAGGAGTTGTTTATGAGGCGGAATTTTATATGGGTGATGTTATTTCTGATATTTAACGGAATGTTAATATCGTTTCCAGGTATTTCTTATGGTGATATCATTGTTATAGGCAACAGGAGTGTTCCCGAAGCAGAGCTTTCTTCAAGAGAAATTAAGAAAATATATCTTGGGAAAAAGAATTTGTGGAGTAATGGCTATAAGATTATTTTTGTAATGCTTAAAAAGGGGGATATTACTAAGAGGTTTTTAAAAAATTATTTAAAAAAGAATCCTGATATATTCGATAAATATTGGAAAAAAAAGATTTTTCATGGATCAAAAAGTCTGCCAACTGTATTTGAACGAGAGAAAGATCTTGTAGAATATGTTGCGAAAACAAGAGGCGCTATTGGCTATATTTCGTCAGAATCATATTCTGACTATGTTAAAATTTTATCTGTTTTACATTAATATGAAAAATTATTGATTGTATTAAAAACAATATTAATGGTTGTACGCAGCTTTAACAGCATTGTAAGCCGCTATCATACAGGTTATTAAGGAATGAATTAATTATGAAAAGAAGTAGTATTGTCTTGATTGTTGTATTGATAATTGTATTTTTAACCGGAAATTCTTCTGCGCTTGAAATATCAAAAATTGGGTTGGTTCAAACAAATGGTTATGTTAGCCAGGGATATATATACACTAATCATAACAATTTCTTAGCAGATACAGAAGGTCATGGAACTTCTCAGTTTACTGAGGCCGGAATAAATATTTCATCCGATGTTAGCAAAAGATTACGCCTTGATATCCAGTTTTTTGCAAAAGATCTTGGACAAATGGGTAATATGGAAGTAAAAATGGGTTCTGCATATGCAGATTACAGTTTTTCAGACTGGTTGAAGTTAAGAGCTGGAAAAATTAGAATTCCCAATAGTTTTTATACTGTTGAGCGTGATTTTGACATGCTTAGAACCTTTGTGTTTTTACCTCAGAGTATTTATTTTGAGGGCTGGCGTGATTCTCTTGACGCGTTGACCGGGGCAGGCATTTTTGGTTATGTATCTACCGGAATACCGGGAAACTTTGAGTACCATGTTTATTCAGGTAATGCGAACATTGAGCCTGAGTGTGGTGTTGCGAAACTTTTCCAAAAGACTGTTCCACCCGCGATGGATCTTAAAGTTGAAAATATTAATGTTAACTCAACCCACATAAGCCAGTTAATATGGGATACAATTTTGGGCCTGGATGATTTAAAGATTGCCGCCAGTGTTTTGTATCTTGACTTTGATATACGCAGCAGCTTTAACAACGGAAATAAATTAATTTATAATGGTGGAACGACTCCATCCGATCCGACTGAGGTACCAAACTACACATTAGCAAGATCAGAAACAATGACTAAGGTAAAAAATTTAACATACAATTATTCGCTTGAATATACGTATGGAAGTACAATTCTCGCTGGAGAATATAATAGAAATATTTCTGAAATAACTCCTGCAACGTCAGGAAGTATGAAAGAGTACATTGCTGATGGCTGGTATGCCAGTTTAACGCATCGATTTAGTAGCTGGTTTGAAATTGGAACATATTATTCTGAGTACTATCCTGATATATATGACAGGGATGGCAAAAAGAAAGTAGCAGCAGGGCTCAATCCACCGGGGCAGGAGCATAACAACTGGGTGAAAGATACTTGTGTTGCAACAAGATTTGATATGTCACCATACTGGATATTTAAACTTGAGGGACATTCGATGAATGGATCAGCCCTTATGTATGATGATGACGATAATTATGATGCCTCAGGGCAGCATATTGATTATGAGGAAGACTGGTATATGGTTGCAGCTAAACTTTCTTACAGCTTCTGATGTTTTAAGGGAATATATTCAAGCGGGGCATGAAATTAAATTTGATGGCGTCGTAAAAAGTCCTCTCTACTTTGCTTTGGTGATTGGCCAGACACTTCAAACCCGGCCAATCACTAAATCTTGCATATGGACCCATCCAATTTGGCGCAAATGGTGGCGCAAATGGGGACGGACCAAGCTCAGCCTTTTAACTAACTGTAAATATGAGTAATAAGAAAATAAAGCTTAAAAAAACAGCCCTTAGAAGGCCCGTTTTAATATCAAAATAACCGCTTTAAGAACATAGTGTTGATATTTTGAAAATTCAAGGCATTAGCAAGGTCTGAGGGTCAAATATAGACATATGGAGACAGGCAAATTTTGATATTCTGTTGACAAAACAAACGCAAGCAGGTAGGTATATGCCCGTCATTGAGCGGGAATAACTCAGTGGTAGAGTGCAACCTTGCCAAGGTTGACGTCGCGAGTTCAAATCT
>JQIA01001032.1_pt1 | contig 14877 bp, 7 predicted proteins | sample 811431 | NCBI WGS metagenome assembly JQIA01 (sample SAMN02998118, study PRJNA258478) | marine sediment metagenome | biome: marine; feature: seafloor; material: sediment; isolation source: oil-polluted sediment collected from 3 locations (0.5 km, 0.7 km and 0.9 km)... | place: USA: Gulf of Mexico ... | reverse complement strand
CTTATGGATATTCAAATGCCTGTTATGGGCGGGTTTGAAGCGACAAAAAATATACGGGGATTTGAAAAAAACATTGTTGAAAATGAAACAAACAAACCGTTAAAAACTCCGATAATAGCAATGACGGCTCACGCCATGGATGGGTATAGACAGCTTTGCCTTGATGCTGAAATGGATGATTATATTACCAAGCCGTTATTAAGAAAAAACCTGCTTGCCATGGTCGAAAAATGGACACCTGATCAAAAACAGACAGTTGAAATTGAACAGGCCCCTGCAGTAGAGGATGTCACTATAAATACTGATAATACGCCAATGGATTATGATAGTGCTCTAAAAGAATTTATGGGGAAAAAAGATATTTTAACAAAAGTTCTTAATGTCTTTTTAGACAATGCCAAAGAGCAGATTCAGACTCTGAGAAAAGCGGTAGCTGATAAAGATTTTGAATTGATTAGAACTGAATCTCATAAAATTAAGGGTGGTGCGGCGAACCTGACAGCAAACAGATTATCCGGTATTGCAAAAGAATTGGAAGTTGTTGGTCAGACTGAAAACATTGATAAGGCCGATGATCTCTTGAGTGACTTTCAAACTGAGTTTGGTCATCTGGAAAAATATCTTCAGAAAAAGCTGAATTCCTGAAATAAATGAACTGGGAGGTTGAATGAAGTTTCTTATTGTTGATGATGATTTTATCAGCAGAACAAAAATGCAGGCAATTCTTGAAGAATTTGGTGAGTGTGAAGTCGCTGAAAATGGAAAAGAGGCGCTTAATGCATTTAATGATGCTCATACTTCTGATTCACCCTTTAATATGATGACACTCGATATTTCTATGCCGGATATGAATGGAGATGAAGTTCTGCAACGAATTCGTAAAACTGAAGCTCAGAACAATACTAATGAAGAAGATAAACTGAAGATCATTATGGTGACATCTCATGCGGATAAAGACAGTATTGTCACTTGCCTGCAGGCCGGATGTACAGATTATATCGTCAAACCATTTACGATGGAAACGGTGAAAAAAAAGATTGATGATATCAAACTGAATGAAGAACCTGGAGCAGAAGACCCCATTGAAACGAATGAATTGAAATCTCTTGTGATTGATGATGATTTTATCAGCAGAACAAAAATGCATACAATACTTGATACATTTGGAACAGCGGTGGAAGTTGATAACGGCCGGGGTGCGATTGATTTGTTTAAACAGGCAATTGACAATAAAGAAACGTTTGATTTAATAACGCTTGATATTGAAATGCCTGATATGGATGGGACTGAAGTACTTATCAATATCAGAGAAATCGAAGGTGAAAATAACATCCCGGATGATAAAAAAGCTGTTATTCTGATGGTGACATCGCACTCTGACAAAGACACGTTCATCACATGTCGTCAGGCAGGCTGCAATGACTATATTGTAAAGCCGTTTGATGAGAAATCAATCAGCACAAAATTAGAAGAGATTAAATCGAAAAGCCATTTTGATTTTTCAGATAAAAACAGTAGCCGGATGACCCATAAAATTCCAACGATCAGTAGTATTATTGAAGATATTACTACGGCTCTTAAAAATGATGATATTAATTTACCCTCGTTTCCTGACACAAGCCTGAAGTTAAAAAAACTGGTGGAAAGAGGAGCCGAGCTTCAGGAAATTGAAGATTTATTAAAAATTGATATAGGTATAGCCTCAAAATTAATCAGCATCTCAAACACAGTTTTTTATCAGGGGATTTCAAAAAACGAAACACTGACACAGGCCCTTTCAAGACTTGGGATAGAAACGGCTCAGCAGGTTGTTGATGCCATCTGCCATCGTTCAATGTACGATAAAGCCAATAAGGAATTCGCAGTTGTTGTTGATAAACTATGGAAACACTCAATTGCCTGTGCTTATGCGTCACAGTTTATTGCTGAACATCTTAAAATAAAATCTAAAGATGATTCTTTTACGCTGGGTCTTTTTCATGATATCGGAAAATTAATGCTGCTGCAGATCATTGATGAAATGGAAAAAAGAAGTGCATTTGGACAGGCATTGGAAAAAGAAACCCTCTTTGGAACACTTGATAAATTTCATGGGCAGTTTGGTGCAGCACTTCTAAAAAAATGGGGGTTCTCTGATGGTTTTGCTGAGATAGCAATGCATCATGATAATATTGATGAAGTTCAGTCAGTAGGTGATTCCCTTAGGATCGTTCATTTTGCCAATCTTCTTGTGAAGAAAATGGAAAGTGGTGGTTCAGCTATGAATCTTAATATACTGGCATCAACAAAATTTGCAATAGATCTGGGTTTAAACTTTGATATTGTTGGTGAAATAGCTGAGAAAATTACAGAATCCACAGCGACAGAATTCTGATTTTTTAAAGCCGCAACTCTTTTATATTTTCGTAATATCTTAGAGCATCAGGGTTTTTTAGTGCATCCTTGTTTAGAACCGGTTTTCCTTCCACGGTATTTTTTACAGCCAGTTCAACTTTTTTCATATTTAACGTGTAAGGAATTTCCGGGACAGAGATTATTTTAGAAGGGACATGCCTTGGTGAAGCATTGAGCCTGATTGCAGTTTTTATCCTTTCTTTAAGATTCTGAGTGACAGCAAAGCCTTCTTTTGGTTGAACAAAAAGAACCACAATGACATCATTTGATAATGTTTGTCCAATCACAATACTGTCTTCAATTTCGTCAAACTGGTCTATCTGTCGGTATATCTCTGCAGTACCGATTCTTACTCCTCCAGGGTTCAGCGTTGTATCGGATCGGCCGTATATTGTAACACCACCCCGATCATTGATTTCAATATAATCCCCATGTCGCCATATGTTGTTATACACGTCAAAGTAAGCATTGTGATATTTTGTATTGTTGGGGTCATCCCAGAAATGAATCGGCATTGATGGAAAGGGGGCAGTACATACCAACTCACCCTGTTGATTCACAATACTTTTCCCGTCTTCATCAAATGCTTCGACTTTCAGCCCAAGTCCTCTGCATTGAAGTTCACCGGAGTATACACTTCCCATCGGATTACCCAGGGCAAAACATCCGTTTAAATCTGTGCCTCCTGAAATGGATGCAAGCTGAAGATCGGATTTGATTTCTTTATATACAAATTCAAATCCTTCTTCAGATAAAGGGGATCCTGTTGACAGAACGGAGTTAAGGTGGCTGAGGTTATAGTCTCTTCCAGGTTTTATACCGGATGCCATAAGTGCAGAGATATAACCTGCGCTTGTCCCAAAAACGTTTATTTTTTCATCCTGCGCCATCTCCCATAAAAGGCCGGGGTGTGGGTGAAATGGATTGCCGTCAAACAATACAATAGATGCTCCGGTTGCAAGCGATGTTGTTAGCCAGTTCCACATCATCCAGCCACAGGTGGTATAGAAAAAGATGGTATCACTTCTTTTAAGATTTGTATGAAGCATTAGTTCTTTTAAATGTTGAACCAGAATACCTCCTGCACTTTGAACCATACATTTAGGTAAGCCTGTTGTTCCTGATGAATACATAATATAAAGCGGGTGGTCTGCAGGTAATTGTTCAAATACAAGTGTTAAGCCTGATTGGTCTGATTTGAAATCATCAAAATGAACAGCAGTTGGAATTTTTGATATATCAGGTTCGTCTGATATGTATGGGATGACAATTAATTTTTCAATAGAAGGAATCTTCTGAATTACAGTTGAAATTTTAGAAAGAGAATCGATGGCTTTTCCCTTAAAAAAATAGCCGTCTGCTGTAAAGAGTATTTTGGGTTGAATCTGGCCAAAACGGTCAAGGACGCCTTTGATCCCAAAATCAGGAGAGCAGGATGACCATACAGCACCAATACTTACAGAAGCAAGCATAGCGATGATTGTCTGTGGCAGGTTAGGCATAAAGCCGGCGACTCTATCTCCGCTCTGAATACCCGCAGCTTTAAGGCTGTGTTCCGTTTGGGTGACCTGATCATACAATTCGCTGTACGACATACGGATAGATTTTTTACCTTCGCTTTTAAAAATAATGGCTGTCTTTCCATCACGATATCGTAATAGATTCTCTGCAAAATTTAATTCTGCACCCGGGAACCATTTTGTACCGGGCATTAAATCAAGATTCTCTGCAACTTTGTTATAGGACTTCGATGATATGATATCAGCAAATTGCCAGAAAATATTCCAGAATTCGGAAATGTTTTCTACTGACCATTGGTAGAGTGATGAGTAATCAGTAAATGATTTTCCTGTTTCCTGATTTACCTGCTGCATAAACTGGTACATATTCGTATTTTGAATTTGCTCTTTGGAAGGTTTCCATAATAACCTGGCCATAAAAAATCTCCGCTGAAAATAAACACAGATAAATGAAGTTACTTTAAAAGAGATTACTATATGATGAGGAGGCTGTTTGGTCAAGCGATGAGGTCTTTCTTTGTCAGGCAAAATTGAAAAAAACAAAAACTAAGATCGTGGCTGGGGTTAAAATATTATTTGCCATAAATATGAACTGTCTAACTTTTTTTATACTGGATTTTCTAGTATTATAACATTGAGGAAATGGGTTGTTGCAAGTATTGTTTTAAAGAGCGTTCCTCTTTAAAGCTGAACGTCAAAGAATGATGCTCTTAATTTGACATTTAGCTGTAAAAATAATAGTATATGAAATCAGTTTTTTTCGGGTAAATACCCTTATAAAACTTGTTTTACACATGAACTGCACAACGAATACAAAAGGTTAAAACGGATCATGTTTTAACTTGTCATGAAAAAGAACGATCATTTTAAAAATTTCAGGGCACCGTCGACTTAATGTCTGCCTCTTAAACCCTAGAAGGGAGTTCTGCATGAGTGAGTCAGTAAAGACAATTTTATTTGTTGATGATGAAGTTTATATCCGCCAGAGTTTTGCGGATTATTTTGAAGATAATAACTGGAATACACTCCAGGCTGAAAGTGGTGAAAAAGCTTTGGAACTTTTAAAAAATGAATCTCCTGATGGTGCGGTTGTTGATATCAGAATGGGTGGTATGGATGGAGATGTTTTTATACGAAGGGCTTTAGAGAATAAATCTGATATAGGCTTTATTATCTGTACCGGTTCTCCGGAATATAATATACCTGAAGATCTTTTAGCACAACCGTCTGTGTCAGATTCTTTGTTTAGAAAACCTGTAACAGATATGGAAGAGCTCGAACATGAACTTCTCAGGATTATTGATAATCTTAAACCTTGATTGAGTTAATGAAACAATAGACTGAAATGCAGCATATCAATAGTATCCGATATAAAGAATAACCTATACTCTTGTTATCGTAGATCCTTAACGATCCGTTCACTTTTTTTACAGAATAATTACCAGGTACTTTTTCGTTTATATTGTCGGAAAGACGATTAGAACAAAACTGAGAGATTGAACCTTTTTGTATCAAAATCATGGGCTTGTATAATGGTTTTAAACTCTTTAAAATTTAGAATGATTATTTCTGTGACAGGAATTGTTGCGATTTCTCTTGCAGTGATCATATTCTTTTTTGCACAAAGTGCGAAGCATGAATTGTCGAATGCCCTTGATGCTAATGCCCTTGGCCTTCTTGAAGCAACAAAAAAACATGTGGAATCTCAATATAACAGTATTGTGTATCATAAGTATGCGATTTTGGAACGTAGAAAAAAAGAAATGAAAAATAATACTATTGTTGCAACTGCAATTATAGAGAGTGCATATCGAAAATTTAAGAGTGGACAGATAACTGAAACAGAGGCAAAAAAAACAGCAATTTTTGACCTTTCAAAGCTGGTTTATGATGACGGCGTTGGATATTTCTGGATCAATGATACCACAAGACCTTATCCTAAAATGATAATGCATCCTTTTATTCCTGAGCTTGATGGTACCATTCTTAGTGACCCGAAATTTAACTGTGCTTTTGGAAAAAAAGAAAACCTGTTTAAAGCGTTTGTCGACATATGCCTGAAATACGGAGATGGTTATGTCGACTATCTCTGGCCCAAACCTCTGCCGGGTGGGTTAAGTGAAAAACAGCCTAAGGTATCTTATGTGAAACTTTTTAAACCATGGAACTGGGTGATTGGAACCGGAGTGTACATTGATGATATAGAAAAAGAAGGGCAGCGAAGAATAAAGGCAGTTATTGAAGACCTGAATAAAACACTTGTAAAACAAAGAATAGGGGAATGTGGTTATTTTTTTATTTTTACGGAAGATTCTACGGTTCTTGTTCATCCACAGCTTAAAGGTAAAAAATTTAATAACTATATTAATCCATCAACAGGAAACCCTATTTATAACGATATGAAAACTGTTGCTTTAAATACTAACAATTCTATGGAGTATTTATGGGATAAACCTGGACATGAAGGAGATTACAGTTATCCTAAAAAAGCTTATATTGATTACTATGAACCTTTGGGGTGGTATATTGGCTCATCCGTTTATAAAGAAGATTTTGAAAAAAAAATATCGGTTCTTTCAAGAAAAATGATTTTGCTGGCTGTCTTTTTTCTTTCAATAGCCGTTGTCGTTTCTTTTCTTGTTTCCGGAAGCATTGTAAACCCATTAAATAATTTTATAGCCTCACTCAAAAAAACCGATGATGATGGCTTGCCGGTAGAGAACGTACCAGAGACAGGGTTGTCAGAAATAGTTCTGTTAGGTGCCACGATGAATAATATGATTTCTACTATTGGCCAATCAAGAACCTCCCTTTTGCAGGCGCAGAACTATATAAACGATATTATTAATTCGATGCCGTCTGCTATCGTGAGTGTCGATCGTGTCGGAATAATTACACAGTGGAATAAAGTTGTCGAAAAAACAACAGGTGTTGATGCAGATAATGCAAGGGGTAAAAATCTGTATGAAGTTTTCCCCCGGATGATTTCGTATAAAGATAAAATTCTGGAAAGTATTAATTCAAAAAAAATAATTCAGGATCGTAAGAGGCAACACAGAAATGTAGGTATTTCGCGCTTCGAAGATGTTGTTATTTTCCCGCTCCTTACAAATTGTGTCGAAGGTGCTGTGATAAGAGTTGATGATGTTACAGAGAAAGTTCAACTTGAAGAGATGATGATTCAGAATGAGAAAATGTTGTCCGTCGGAGGGCTAGCATCCGGAATGGCTCATGAAATTAACAACCCCCTTGCCGGTATGATGCAGACAGCAACTGTAATGGCGAACCGGTTGGGCAAAGATTCTGACCGTTCAGCTAACAAAAAAGCTGCGATCGAAGCAGGGCTTACTCTTGAATCTGTTTCAAAATACATGGAATCACGCGGTATATTAAGGATGATTGATACTATTAATGAGTCAGGAAATAGAATTGCAGAGATTGTTTCAAATATGCTGAGTTTTGCCCGGAAAAGTGAGGCTGCTTTTTCTTCACATGATATTTCGGGCCTGATCGATAAAACACTTGAGCTGGCTGCAACTGATTATGACCTAAAAAAACATTATGACTTTAAAACGATAGAGATTGTTAGAGAGTACGATGAAAATATGCCACTTGTAAGTTGTGAAGGCTCAAAAATTCAGCAGGTTCTTTTAAATGTATTTAAAAATGGTGCTCAGGCGATGCAGACAGTTGATGAGAAGATATCCCGGTTTATCATCAGAACCCGCTATGAAAGAATTGACGAAATGTCTGTTGTTGAAATTGAGGATAATGGTCCAGGCATAAAAGAAGAAATTTGTAAAAGAGTCTTCGAACCATTTTTTACCACAAAGCCTGAAGGTGTAGGTGTTGGACTCGGATTATCTGTCTCATATTTCATTATTACAGAAAATCATAGTGGCGAAATGCTGGTTGAGTCCCAACCCGGTATAATGACAAAGTTTGTTATCAAAATACCAGTTGAACGGAAATAGAGCATGTTATCAGATCTTAATTTAAAATTTTATATAAATCAGTTCAGTGGAGGCGAGAATGAAGAGGCGTAGAGAAATGATAAGGGGACGTTATTTATTGAAAACAGCAACTGGTTTAATGTTGTTGCTTTTTATAGTTTCAGCCCCTTGTTTTGGCGTACAGAAAAATAAAGATAACAGCAGTCGTGAAACTATGATTATTTCAGGACATCCGAATTATCCGCCTTTTATGTGGAAACAGGGCGAGACCATAAAAGGCGCTGGTGTTGATCTGATAAAGCTTATTTGCAATGAACTTGAAATACCTTTTGAAATCAAGTGGGGCGGGCCCTGGCAAAGAGTGCAGACTTTAGCGAAATCAGGATCTTTAGATTTTATTGTTGGCATATACAGTAATGAAGATCGGAAAAAATTTCTTGACTATACGGTTCCTTACATGCCGGATCCGACTTCGATAACAGTGTTAAAAGATAAGACGTTTGAATATAAAGAACGGGTAGATCTAATCGGGAAAATCGGTGTTACAATACATGGTGATAGTTTTGGTCAGGATCTTGATGACTTCATTAAAACAAAATTGAATGTGAAAAGGGCCTATACGGTTGACGCAATTTTTAAAAACCTGATTGCCGGTCGGGTTGAGTACGTATTATGGGGATATTACCCGACAATTATTAATGGCAGCGAAGAGGGCGTATTTGATAAAATAAGGATTCTGGAACCACCTGTTGTCACTGAAAATATGTATATGGCTTTTTCCAAAAAATCTCCTTTTAAGAAATATTTACAGGAAGTAAATACAGTTATTGAACGTTATAAAGCGGATGGGACTATTGCTATGATAGTTGAGAGAAACCTGTCAATTTATAATGCGAAACGTAAGAATTGAATACTCTGAAATAGATTTGGAAAACTCAAAATGTTGATTTGTTTTTTTGTAAAAGATGAAGATGAGAGAGTATGAAAAATATAGGCCTGCTTAATAAAATAAAAAGAAATTCAATGGCGAGACGATTGCTGATTTATATACTGATAGCAAGCTCAGTCCTGACACTTTTTATAACAACAATGCAGTTGTATCTAGATTATCGAAGTGATGTACGCTCAATTAAAACGAGATTGGTCAAAATTAATGAGAGTTGTGCAAAAGTTCTGGCACAGGGAATGTGGGATCTGGATAAAAAACAGGTTGGTAATATGCTGAAAGGAATTTTGGAATTTTCTGATATTCAATACCTTGAAGTTGTTTCTGTGTTTGATGGTGCCTTTGTTCAAGCGGGAGCTGTTAAGAATAAAGATGTGATTTCAGCCAATTTCCCTATTTTGTATAATGATCATAATATAGGTATTTTCAACATTACTGCCACACTTGATGGTGTTCATCAACGGCTCCGGAAAAAGGTGTTTCTGATTCTTTGCAGCCAGAGTGTTAAGACCTTTTTTATTTCGATATTTATTCTTTTTGTCGTGCAGTTTCTGATTACACGCCATTTGGAGGTTATGGCAAACTATACAGGAAAACTTGATATAAACAATCTTGAGAAAAGTCTCAGGCTGAAGAGATTCAGTCTGAAAGACAAACAACCCGATGAACTTGAGATGGTTGTAAATGCAATCAACGGTATGAGGCTCAACCTGCTTCAGGATATAGAGATACAGAAAAAGCAGGAAAAAGAACTGATCTATCTCAGGAACTATCTTTCAAACATAATTGATTCTATGCCTTCGATACTTGTAGGTGTTGATGTAAAGGGCAATATAACCCAGTGGAATAAAACAGCTGAGTTAAGGACCGGATTCCCTGTTAAGGAGGCAAAAGGAAAAAGATTGTTTGATTTTCTTCCACAGCTGGCATCAATGGAAGAAAAAATATCTCAAAGTATTAAAACTGAAAAAGTCATTCAGGAACAGAATAAAATGTTTCACCAGGGGGCAGGTACCCGATATGAGTATATTACAATATATCCACTTAAAGCAGATGGTATTGAAGGCGCAGTTATTCGTGTAGATGATATTACTGAAAAAGTCCAGATGGAAGAGATGATGGTTCAAAGTAAAAAAATGCTCTCAATAGGTGGACTTGCAGCAGGGATGGCACATGAAATTAATAATCCACTGGCTGGAATGATGCAGAGTGCTGAAGTAATGAAAAACCGGATGACCAATAAAGATATACCTGCAAATAAAACTATTGCTGAAGAAGTTGGGATTAATCTGGATGCTCTTGATGTTTATATGGAAAAACGAGGTATTACTGAGATGCTTGATAATGTCAATGAATCAGGGCGGAGAATATCTGATATTGTTGATAATATGCTTAATTTTGCCCGTAAGAGTGAGGCTGTGATTTCTTTGGAGGATATTTCTGTCTTATTGGACGATACTCTTGGACTTGCGGTGACTGATTATGACTTGAAAAAGGAATATGATTTCAGGATGATCGAGATAAAAAAAGAATATGAAGAGAACATGCCCCTTGTTTCATGTGAAAGAACAAAAATTCAGCAGGTTTTTTTAAACATATTGCGTAACAGCGCTCAGGCAATGCAGGAATCTAAAACGATAAGTCCTGGTCTGACGTTTAGAACCTATACAAGCAATAAGAAGGATCATGCGGTTATTGAGATTGAAGATAATGGCCCCGGTATGGATGAAGAAACCTGTAAAAGAATATTCGAACCTTTTTTTACTACCAAGCCGGAGGGTGTAGGGACAGGACTGGGTTTGTCAGTCTCTTATTTTATTGTAACAGAAAATCATGACGGTGCCATGAGTGTTGAATCAACACCCGGCAACGGATCAAAATTTATTATTAATCTGCCATTAAAATGGTGTGCAGTATGAAAAAAGCAGCCATATTAGTGATTATTGTGTGTGGAGTTGTTTTTTATTTCTCCTGCATGATGGCTATGGCTGGTGATGAATCAAAACAACTTGTGATTAAGGGGGATCATAAATATCCTCCTTTCGAATATTTGAATAAAAATGGGGAACCGGATGGCTTTAATGTTGAGATAATGAGAGCTGTTGCAAAAGAGATGGGGCTGGCTATTTCTATTGAACTTGGCCCTTGGGATCAAGTACGCTCTCAGATTGAAACAGGTAAAATTGACGCCTTAATGGGGATGTATAACACTAAAGAACGTGACAAACTGGTTGATTTTACACTTCCACATCTAATTAATTCATATGCTGTTTTTGTTCGCGCCGGTTCACCCATTAAAAGCCTTGCCGATGGGAAAAATAGGGTTATTCTAGTGCAGGCCGGTGATCTTGGTCATGATTATATTATTGAAAATAAGATTACCGGCAAGATTGTTTCCCGAACAAATCTTGAAGAAGTACTAAATGATCTTTCAAAGGGTTATGCTGATTGTGCAGTTATCTCACGGTTACAGGGTATGATTATCCTCAAAGAAGAGAAAATTTCAAATATTAAACCCGTTGGTACCCCAATCATTCAAAGGCAGTATTGTATGGCTGTTAAGGAGGGAGACCATAGCCTTCGGGCAAAGTTAAATGAAGGGTTGCATATTTTAAAAACAACCGGAAAATATGACAAAATCTACAACAAATGGTTCGGGTTTGCTGAAAAATATACTTTAGGGTATCAGAAAAGTCTCAAGCAATACCTTAAGATTATCATCCCGCTTATTTTAATTATTATTTTCATTTTTATTTGGAATTTCTATCTGAAAAGAAGTGTGATCAGTAAAACACGTGAGCTGGGAGAGAGCGAGGAAAGATATCGTTTTTTAATTGAAACAATGAGAGAAGGCATGGCCGTTCAGGAAAATCAGGTTTTTACTTATGTCAACAGTAGTTTGTGTATAATGCTTGGCTATAGCAAAGAGGAGCTTGTAGGACAAAATCTGAACATTCTCTTTGATAGTGAAAATCAAAAGAAAATCAAAGAACAGATGGCGCTCAGACAGCAAGGCAAATCACGGCCATATGAGGTCGAACTAATAGGAAAAGAAGGGGGGAAAATTGATGTTATCATTTCTCCTAGCTCAATTAATTACGATGGAAAAATTTTTAAGGGGAGTCTGGCGACTTTTTCTGACATTACAGAACGCAAGCGAGCAGAACAAAAGATGCTTGAAGCAAAGCGATTCAATGAGGAGATTATTGCAAAATCACCCGTTGGCATGTCGATTTATAATGAAGCCGGCCAGTGTATTTCAGTAAATCAGGCGATTGCAGATATAAAGGGTGTGACGAGAGAGTCGATTCTTTTAGAAAACTATACGTCTGAAAAATTATGGAAAAAGACGGGGCTGTTGGAACTGGCAAAAAAAGCAATGGAAACAAAAGCTGTTCAGCACGGTGAAATAGAAATGGAAAACAAAAGTGGAAAAAAGATTACTGTTTTTTACCAGCTGGTTCCTTTGGAGGCAGGACAAAGACATTATCTTATGCTCATGGCCACAGATATGACAGAATACAGAAAAATGCAGGAGTTGATTATTCAAAGTGAGAAAATGCTTTCAGTCGGTGGACTTGCTGCCGGTATGGCCCATGAAATAAATAACCCGCTATCTGGAATAATGCAGACCGCAAATGTTATGAGCAAACGTTTAACGGATCATGATATGAATGCAAACAGACAAGCTGCAGAAAAAATTGGTATAAATATTGAGAATATTTCTGAATTTATGGAAGAACGGGGTATACTTCGGATGCTCGACACGATTAACGATTCTGGTCAACGCATTGCAGAAACAGTCAATAATATGCTGAGTTTTTCAAGAAAAAGTGAGGCGAAAGATGTTTACAATAATTTGACAGACCTGGTTGAAAAAACACTTGAACTTGCTGAAACAGATTATGATTTAAAAAAACAGTATGACTTTAAAATGATTGAAATTGTAAAGGAATACCAGAAAAACCTCCCCTTGGTTTCGTGTGAAAAAACAAAAATTCAGCAGGTTCTTCTTAATCTTTTCAGAAATGCTGCACAGGCGATGCAGGAAATCGAAAGAAGTAAACCTACACTTATTGTTAGAGTTAGAATTGACGATATCAGAAACATGGTTGTCATTGAGGTGGAAGATAATGGACCAGGTATAAGTGAGGAAAACGCACATCGTATTTTTGAACCTTTTTTTACGACGAAACCTACTGGTATAGGCACAGGACTCGGACTTTCAGTCTCATACTTTATTGTTACCGAAAATCACCGCGGTGAGCTTTCAGTCGAATCACAACCCGGAAAAGGTGCAAATTTTATAATACGTTTACCTATCGAAACAGATGGTGAGAACTCATGAAGAAGGACAAAAAAAGTTTTATTAAACTGATCCGGTTCTTTGGAATTGCATTTGTTTTGGGGATTGGATTCAGTATTGTTACGATTGAAATAATAAGCACGTACAGTGATTATAATATACGGGCACAATCAATGCGGAACGATTATATCTCTCATCAAAAAGTGCTTATTAAGCAGGAGGTAATGCGTGTTGCTGATGAGATTTACTATCAGAAAGCGCAAAGTGAAGTACTGACACAAGAAAAAATAAAATCACTGGTTGATGAAGCATACGCAATTGTGGAGAATATTTATCAGAAGAACAAAAATACAAAAAGCAAAGCAGAAATAAAAAAAATAATTCTTGATGCATTAAGACCGGTAAGATTTGAAGGTGGCAACGGTTATTATTTTATAACACGGTTTGATGGTGTTGAAATTCTGTTTGCGGATAAGCCGGAGATGGAAGGTGTAAATCTGCTGAATTTTCAGGATTCTCGGGGGGAATATGTAATAAAAGATATGATTCAGATAGTTGAACAACATGGTGAAGGTTTTTATGAGTATCACTGGACAAAGCCATTTGTTGAGGGGAATAACTATAAGAAAATATCTTTTGTTAAACGGTTTAAAGTATTTGACTGGCTTATTGGTGCTGGCCTGTATGTTGATGATGTTGAAAGTCATATTAAAACAGAACTTCTCTCAAATATAAGCAGAATACGCTATGGAAAAGAAGGTTATATTTTTGTTAACAGGTTTAATGGAGATGCCCTGGTATCTAATGGTAAAGTTATCTCAGAACAAAAAAAACTCTGGGAAATTTTCAATAAAAATCCTGAAAAAACAAAAAAAATTTTTGATCTTGAGTATGATGCGGCCTTAACCAAAACCGGTGATTATATTTATTACTCCATTATCAAACTAACCAATCAGAATATAGCGTCCCCTAAAACCTCTTTTATCTACGGAATTCCTGATTGGCAATGGCTCATTGGGTCAGGAGTCTATTTAGATGATGTTGAAGCCGACATAGTGTCTATGCAGTTGGGACTGGTGAAACAGGTTGAAAGAAAAGTATTAAAGGTTGTTCTTCTTGTCCTTTTAGTGGTTTGCTTTTTTCTTTTTTGGTTTAGACGGTTAAACAGAATGCTTGAAAATGATCTTACATTATTTGCATTATTCTTTAATAATTCGGTCTTCTCCAATGAATTTCTCAACAGGGAAAAGATTAAGTTTGAGGAGCTGGATCGTATGGCGGAAAATGCAAATAATATGCTGGAAGATCGCCAGCGAATTGAGCAGGAGTTAAGGCTTAATGATGAACAATATCGTACACTGGTATCGAATATTCCGGGTGTCAGTTATCGCTGCGTTTTTGAAAAAAACTGGACAATGGCCTCCATTAGTAAAAAAATTGAGGACTTAACCGGTTATGCGGTCTCTGATTTTATTTCGAATAAAGTTCGCGCCTATGCCTCGATCATCCATCCCGATGACAAGCTGGTGGTTAAGCAAACAGTTAAGCAACGGGTCTTATTAAAGCAACCTTTTATTGTTGAATATCGCATTATTCGAAGTGATGGTGAAATTCGCTGGGTTTTTGAGAAGGGGAAAGGATTGTTTGACGATGATGACCAGCTGGTTTTTATTGATGGCGTTCTTATTGACATAACAGACCAGAAAAAAGCCGAAGAGAAAATGATCGAAATACAATATTTCAATCAGGAGATCATCA
>JQIA01001031.1_pt1 | contig 14878 bp, 12 predicted proteins | sample 811431 | NCBI WGS metagenome assembly JQIA01 (sample SAMN02998118, study PRJNA258478) | marine sediment metagenome | biome: marine; feature: seafloor; material: sediment; isolation source: oil-polluted sediment collected from 3 locations (0.5 km, 0.7 km and 0.9 km)... | place: USA: Gulf of Mexico ... | reverse complement strand
TTACGCCTGTGAGTGCGGTAGAAGGTCAAAATATTACCACTATTGAAGGCATCGGTTCTGAAGAACAGCCTCATCCGCTGCAAGCTAGCTGGGTCGAGTTTAATGTGCCGCAGTGCGGATACTGTCAATCTGGCCAACTAATGTCTGCCAGTGCATTAATTGCTGATAACCCTAATCCAACGGACGTTGATATCGATAACGCCATGTCTGGAAATATCTGTCGCTGTGGTACTTACCCACGAATTAAAGCAGCCATTCATCATGCCGCTGACAACCTTAATAAAAGCTAAGGCGGGGAACTATTATGACTAACCAAACAAATAAGATAAATGTCTCACGCCGTCAATTCCTAAAAGCATCAGCGACGGCGACAGGTGGTTTTTCACTCGGTGTTTTCTTACCTGGCTGCGCAACCATTGGTGATAGCGACGTTTCTAAGGGGCGCAGCTGGACAGCTAATGCCTGGCTTGAAATAACCGCCACATCCGAGATTATTTTTACCCTTGATCGTATTGAAATGGGGCAAGGTACCACCACTGGTCTAACCACGCTTTTGGCCGAAGAGTTAGATGTTGAACCCGCAACCATTTTAGTTAAATACGCCCCTGTTGGTAATGTCTACCGAAATCCAGATTACGGTCTACAAATGACAGGCGGCAGTAACAGCTTATCTTCAAGTTGGGTGCAAATAAGAGAGGCCGGTGCCTCAGCCAGAGAGATGCTAGTGGTTGCTGCTGCAGAAGTTTATAAAGTGCCTTTGGAGCAGTGTCAGGCTAAAAACGGACAAGTCATATTGCTAGGAGGAGGCAAACAACTTAGTTACGGAGAGTTAGCTGCATTAGCCGCGTTACAGTCAGTGCCTGCTAATCCTAAGTTAAAGCCCGCTTCCGAATTTCGTTTTATAGGTAAACAAAATAAGCGGTTAGACATATCAGGAAAAGTGAATGGTAGTACCGCTTACGGGATTGATACCGAAGTTGAAGGGATGGCTTATGCTGTCATTAGCCGTTGCCCAGTGCTTGGGGGTAAAGTAAAACAGTTTGATGCGAGCAGGGCACTTGAAGCTAAAGGTGTTATTAATGTAATTGAAATATATAACGGCATAGCGGTGGTTGCAGAGCAATATTGGCAAGCCAGGAAGGCTCAAAATATGCTTGTTATAGAGTGGGATGAAGGCCCGTTTGCTACACTCTCATCAGATGATATGTTTAACACGTTTAAGCAGGCCGCGATTGATGACGAAGGCGCGAATGTGCGGGAAGAGGGTGATTTTAACGATGCTGTTGGTGTTGCCTCACGCGTTATTGTAGCAGAATATCAAACGCCTTTCTTGGCACATTCCACGTTAGAACCCATGAACTGTGTGGTTGAGGTGAGTGAGAATAAAGCGCAAGTATGGGCGCCGACACAAGCCCCGGACCTTGCACGCATTGCGGTAGCGCGCGTCACGGACCTTTCACCGAGTGATGTTGATGTAAACGTTACGGCTATTGGTGGAGGCTTTGGCCGCCGTCTTACTCAGGATTTTATTGAAGAGGCCGCGGCTGTTGCCTCTCAAGTGAAGCGACCGATCAAGCTAATATGGTCTCGTGAGGAGGATACGCAGCATGATTGGTATCGGCCTGCCACTTATCATAAGTTTAAAGCGACCTTGAATGAAACAAGTGAGATAACCGGCTGGGATCACCAGGTAGTGGCACCTAATTTATTGGACTGGTATATCCGTGATGCTGCCCCAGCGCAGTACCCTTGGGCGCCTAAATTTATGTACGGCACGTTGGGTTCTGTTGGCTTGGCGATGCAAGGCATTGCCGTCCCTAAAGATGAAAGTGCGATTGAAGGCGCAGTATCGGTTCCTTACAGTATTCCTAATGTACAGGTTCGTCATACCCATGCTGATATAGGGGTGCCTGTTTCTTTTTGGCGTTCAGTTGGACACTCTCAAAATGCATTTTATGTTGAAAGTTTTATTGATGAACTGGCTCATGAAACCGCCTCTGATCCATACCAATTTAGGCGCTCTCTGCTGCAAGACCATCCCCGATACCTCCATGTGCTGGAATTGGCTGCAGCGCACGCTGGTTGGAATAAGCCTTTAGCTAAAGGGGTTTATCGTGGTATTGCCGTGCATGAAAGCTTTAACAGTTACGCCGCCCAAGTAGTGGAATTGTCAGTGAATAAGGGGGCCATTAAAGTTCATCGGGTAGTCTGCGCCATTGATTGCGGAATTGTTGTTAACCCCGATATCGTTAAAGCCCAGATGGAAGGGGGCATTATTTTTGCCCTTACTGCTGCCCTCCATGGCGAAATAAGCTTGAAAAACGGACGTGTTGAACAATCAAATTTTGATGATTATGCACTGCTGCGAATGAACGAGACGCCAGCGATTGAAGTACATATTGTTGATAGCAATGAAAGTCCTACCGGTGTTGGTGAGCCTGGTGTGCCACCGCTAGCGCCAGCTGTCGCTAATGCGCTCTTTGCTGCAACGGGTAAGCGGTTGAGATCACTACCGCTGCGATTGGTATCGTAATCAGTATGACCACAAGCTTGTCGGCCGCTACCAGTACCGAACATCGAGTTATTGATGCCTTATCCCAATGGCTCAAACAGGGGCAGTCTGCATGGTTATGCACTATTGTGAAAACATGGGGATCATCGCCTAGGCCTGCGGGATCGGTGCTCGCTTTTCACTCAGAGTATGGCATCGTGGGTTCGTTGTCCGGTGGCTGTATAGAAGAGGCATTAATACGGAAATTGTCTTTGGCATCACAAAATTCGAGCTCTATTAACACACCTTTCCTTTATGATTATGCGATCTCGACGGATGACCAGGTACGCTACTCTCTGCCCTGCGGTGGCCAATTGACAATATTGGTTGAGCATTTAACAGCAACCGCCGAAACCATTCAACATTTTAATGGGATTCTTGATGCCTTCGATAATCGACAGCGTATTTGTAGGGAGGTATCCCTGAAAAATGGGGTGATGAACTTGTCACCGGCCGTTGGTATAGGGTGCGCAGTAAACGAACCAGGCCACGCAAGAGATTCAACTGAATCTGTAGTCACCTTGTTTGGACCGCAATTTAGAATGCTGCTACTCGGAGCGGGGGATGTTTCTTACTACGTCGCGCAAATAGCAACTACGGTCGATTTTTCAGTAACACTATGTGAGCCAAGAAAAACCTTCCTGCAAGGTTTTAAACAAGAAGGGGCCGAAGTTATTCAATGTTTGCCCGATGACTTGGTGAGGGAGCGCTTTTCCGACCCTTATTGTGCCGTCTTAGCATTAGCGCATGATCCAAGAGTCGACGATATGGCCTTGATGGAAGCATTAAAAACAGACGCTTTTTATATCGGTGCCATGGGCTCTTTACGCACCAGTGAAGATCGACGTGAACGCTTAGCCCAGTTGGATTGCTCACCTGCTGAAATTAGCCAACTACATGGCCCTATAGGATTTGATATTGGCAGTAAAAAACCGGCTGAAATAGCGATTTCGATTATGGCGCAGGTACTGGCGGAGCGGCAACTGTTGCTAAATCGTCTGGCCGGTCAATGTCATACAAAACCATCGGGTCATCGACATCAATAGATCGTAATGCACTGGGTGATCTTTTTATTATCGACTTTGCACCATCGTCGCCTCGCAATTTTTTAAGCGCATCAAAATACTCACGCCCAAATAATACGGGATGCCCAAATATACCCTGGTAGCGAGGGCGTACAATGGTTGTAGGGGATATGTGACGAGTTAAGTCAGTAAAGGTTTTGGGGTTTATATATGGCATATCCCCTAAACAAATGCCTAACCAACAGGCTTGTTTTAAATTTAATATTGAAGTGGCTTCAGCAATAACACTCGATAAACCTTTGTGGGCGTTGGTCACCTTGATGACTTCAGCACCTAATGTGTCAATATGAGTGGATAGGGTCACATCATCTTCTCGAATGATTACAACAAAGTTACAACCGGACGTTTGTAAGGCTTCAACTGAGGTGTTGATGATAGTGTTTCCAGAGGGTAGGCGATGTAATAGTTTGGGACTACCAAAACGGCGAGAAAAGCCAGAGGCTAATAATATATAAAGACCAGTATGATTCTGCATCGCACTATCATACGGTTCAAATTTCTAGTCGCCAAGGTTTTCTGCCAGCTTTGTTGTAAAAATTGAGACATAAGAATAGAAAAGTTTTGAGTACTTGAAAATTTCGCACAGTCTATTGTTCATTTCGATAAATAGACCGTCTGGCGCTATTTTAGCGATGCCAACAGGCGCGTTGTCAAAAGTACTCCGATACCAGTCTTCCTTTTCCGCCTTTCATGTAGGTGTTCAGGTAGTGATCATGTTGAGAACGGTAGGGTTCAGGCATCAACATCGAGACATTATTACCTATCACTTCCTCTGACTCATAACCAAACAACTTGATGGCAGAATCATTAAATGTCGTTACAATCCCATGCTCGGTGATGGTGATGATGGCATCAGCTGCATTGTCCATTACCGCCCTAAGAAAAAGTTCACTCTGTTGCAGTTTTAAAGCCGATTTTCGACTGATATGCTGGATTATCACTATCAATGCTAGCGTTAAAGCGACGCTACCAAATAATAGAGATAGTATGACATTTCGGCTCCGGGTATAGGGATGCAGGACTTCATCTTCATCAATTTCTGATACGAAGCCCATGTTGAGTTCTTTATCCCATCGCCAGGCACCTAGAACAGGAACGCCGCGATAGTCATTATAAGCAATGGTCGAACTCCCTTTTTGATGCATGAGTGCTTGCTGAATGATGTATGTCAAAGGTTGATATTTTCTTTCTTGCTTACCTTTGATACCTTCCATCAAATTAATGCCAGGTTCGCGAATATCGATATTTAACATGCTAGATTGGCCTGATTTTAAAAGACCGATATCAACCAACTGTTTATTAAAACGACTATCTGTGAGCATTGTTCCTTTCTCTGAAAATAGGTAGGTTTCACCCGTTTGACCAATGCGACCCAATTTACTCAGTAGTGAAAAATTATGGTGGGGATCTATTCGGACTGATAATGTGGCAATGATATTTTCTTGCTCATCTTTTACCGGTGCTAAGGCAAACATAGTTGGATAATCATCGACAATTAAACCTGAATCGTCTGGAAGGGGTATATCCGATGGCATGGGGAGGCTGATTTTCAGTTCACCATTAAATACTTGCTGCAATAAGTTTTTTTGATGGATCGCAACCAGGTTTGGGTGGTTTATGTTGGTGTTACGCATGGATGCAATATTTTGGAAATTAGGAGGTATAATAAACATACCGACAGCATCACGCTGTTTAAGTCTTTGATGAAAGTACCTTCGGATATCAGATAATGCTGCGCTGTCTGTTAATGATTTTCCCACGGCTGCGTTGTTGAGTTGCTTTTTAATCGAGTGTATTAAAGATTTATCACTAGCCCATATTTTGGCATTAAGTAAGTGACTTTCAGCCCAGGTATCACGGATACTGCTGTTGGTAAAGCTGACCATGGTTTCCAGAGATATAACTGCCTGGCGACGGGTTTCTAGTTCAATATTATTAAGTACAAGCCATACGATGGTAACTACTCCTGTAAGGAGTATTCCAATTGCAGAAACGCTAATAAGCGTTATATTTCGATTAAGTAGGGGAGGGTCGGTTTCTTCAGACACAATACGTCCCGATCTGCCATCATCACTTTGGATATACCCTAAAAGATAGTTTGTGTTGGTACAGAATTCTAGTTAACGAGACAAAATTAAAATACAACTGTTAGGCGTCAGAGCACGTAATGCTATTTTATGTTCCTAATTAAACAACAAAATAAGCAGTAATAAATAATCGAAAATAATATTAATAATTTAAAATCAAATATAACTACTTAATTATCAATAAATTAAAAACAATTATTCGTTCGTTAACTATTTCTGGCATAGCCTCTGCAATACCTTAAGTACGAACCAACGATACAACAAACGAAGGTTCTTAAACTAAAACCAGAGGATACTATCATGACTACACTTGCTCTTAACTCATTGAACATTGCAGATCTTAACACCAGCAACGAACTAGATAGCAAAGCATTAAAATCTATTCTAGGTGGCTACAGTTACTGGTCTGGATGGTCAACTCAGTATACGTTCCGAGGCACGACATTTTTAGGTTATGTATACAAAAATGGCAAGCTTCGCTCAAAAGTACGTAAGCACCATAAGCGTAAGTGGAGCAAGGCTAACTACTTCTCTACCGACCATATTGTATAAGTTGATCGTTAATCATCACCCTACAAAAAAGAGCAGCCATTAGGTTGCTCTTTTTTTTTGACTATTATCCTATTGCATGGGGCTAGACGTTTATTACTACCTTAAGTATATATTTGTGTATCAATCTGTTTCAGGTTAACTAAGGGGGCGAGAGTTACCTGATTAGTTAGACTCAGTAAATCTAACTTTGTGCTGCGCGATTGATTTTTTTTGACCTATTCTTTATTGATATTCATCAGGGCTTCAGTGATATTTGATCGACAGGTATCGGAACGTTGTTACAGTCAACATATTTTTGTTTAACTTCACTGTTCAAGGCAGATAATTATGCAGTCTATTTTTGATTCAGAAGATGTTATTGAACCCGGCGAAAGAAATTTTATAGACAGTGTTACGGTTTTTACTGATCAAGCACAGGTGAAACGAACGGCAGAAACAAGCTTTTCAACGGGGGTGAATATCATATCTTTGGAAGTGACGGCATTTCAGGTTTATAAAGATTCGGTACAGGCGGAAGTGTTTGCAAACGGTAGTATTGTTGGTGTCCAGTACAAAGAAATTCCTTTAAAACAGTTTCGCCAAAAAGAATTAGAACAGTTAGAAACGGAAAAGAAACAGTTAAGTAGAGAGCGTAAGTTAATCGATCAAAAAAAAGAAAACGAACTCAAACGTCGAAAATTTATTGACTCAGTCGCCAGGTTTTCTGATGTTCAGATTCCCCAAGAGATTCAAACAGCATCTGTTTCGGTAGAAAAAATGCGTGCTATCTTAGAATTTATTTCAACGGGTTATGATGAAATATCTCGCACCATCAAAGGTCTGGAAATTCAAATTGAGGAACTTGATGACTCTTTAAAGGTTATTGAGAAAAAACTAACAGGGAAAAAGCTCTCTAGTAAAAAAAGTATGAAAATCATAGAGGTGATTTTTGATAGTAAAGAAGAGCAAGAGGGCAAGATACATATCTTTTATAACGTTGGGTTTGCTAGATGGCTACCGGTTTACAAAGTAGATGTAGAGGATAACTCTGCAGAAATTACCTTGCAGCAGTTCGCGAAAATTTCTCAGACTACAGGGGAGGACTGGAATGATGTACAAATCAGTGTTTCTAATGCTGTGCCGATACAAAATTTGCGCTTGCCTGACTTAAGTAGCTGGCTTATTGATATTTATCGGGCTCCAGTGATGCCAATGGCTGCGGCACCTATGGAAAGCATGATGACAGGTGCTGTGGAAACCGAGGTAACCTTAGATGACCTAGTGTTGGGTAGCGCAGAATTTGATGAACCAGAATCCGCAGGCTATACCCAGGCAGAGCTGCGGGAGCAAGGAATTGCTTTCGAGTTTGATCTACCATTAACGTATCGTATCAGTTCAGGAGGTGATGACTCTACGTTACCTATTTTGCAGAAAAAACTACCGAGTGATTTTTATCACTACGCAGTGCCTAAAGTTAACTCTCACGTCTACTTTGTCTGTGCTGTGAGGCCGGATAGTAATCTATTACCTGGTGCTATCAATGTCTATTACGGTGGACGATATGTAGCGAGTACTCAGTTACATGAAAAATCTGTTGGAGAGCCGCTGGTATTTAATCTTGGTGTTGATCGAGCTGTTAAGGTGTCGAGGCAGCAGATAATCGATAAAAAGGCAGAAACGTTTTTTGGTATGGTTGATCGCTCCAGCTTGGCTCGAGAGATAGAATATTTGACGATAATCGAAAATTTAAAAGATGAGCCTGTGACATTAAAGTATCTTGATCATATTCCCGTACCGAAAACTGACATTATTCAAATTAAAGGTATTGAACTGAATCCTGAACCTATTGAGAAAGAGTATCAATCCAGGGATGGTGTATTGCTTTGGAATTTGCAGCTTGCTCCAGGAGAGGTTAGGGAGGTTAGGATAAAATTCTATATCAAACACCCCAAAAACGAAGCCCCTGTTGGGCTTTGAAATGTTGTTTCTGATGGGGGTTACTTCTGTGACTGTTCTGGCTTAATAGATCCGGACTTGAATAGAGACAACCCGAAGAGCATTACCATCTAGTGTGTCTAACAATTTCACCATCTCGACAAGAGGTATTTATTTGATTGTAGTGAGGATTGGTGGCCCGCTCGTCTTTCCTTTGTCAACGATAAAACAACCCTTCATTGGTGAATTGTTGAGCTTGTCGCTATAATGTCTTCAGTTGTGCCTGAAAGTAAGGTTTTCTCAAACTATTCAGGTTTTATAAATAGATGCAGAACATCTGCAGGAAGTTGAATGTCAAAGAAAAAAATAAGTGATCCTCACGCTAAAAGAGAAGCAGAGAATTACGAAAACCCAGTGCCTAGCCGTGAATTCATACTCGAGCACTTGGAAAAAACAAAAGCACCAGCCACTCATATGGGGCTGTGCAAGGCCTTAAGTCTTAGTGATGAAAACTCTATTGAAGCCATAAGGCGGCGCTTAATCGCGATGACTCGTGATGGTCAGTTAGTGTGTAATCGGCGTGGTCAATATGTACCGATTAGCAGTATTAGTTTAATTAAAGGGCGGATTCAGGGCCATAAAGATGGCTTTGGTTTTGTGATACCTGAAGATGGGTCAAAAGATCTGTTTCTTACCGCGCGCCAGATGCGTTTAGTGGTTCATGGTGATCGCGTATTAGCGCGGCCTGACGATATTGATGCTCGCGGGCGTCGTATGGCCATTATTGTTGATGTGCTTGAGCGAAATACTGAAAAGGTTGTAGGGCGTCTTTGTATTGAAGGCGGTATTGCCTTTGTTACGCCTGAAAATACTAAAGTGGCTAATGATGTAATGATTCCGCTTGATGCCTGTATGGGCGCGGAAAGCGGGCAGTATGTTGTAGCTGAAATTACCATGCACCCAACCATGCGTACCAGTGCCGTAGGTAAAATTGTTGAGGTTCTTGGAGATAATATGGCTCCGGGGATGGAAATCGACGTAGCTATTCGGTCGCATGGCATACCTTTTATCTGGCCAGCCGAAGTCACGCAGGCCGTTAAAAACTATACGAGAACAGTGGAGGAGGCTGATAAGAAGAATCGTATCGATATTCGCCATTTACCATTAGTCACTATCGATGGTGAAGATGCCCGTGATTTTGATGATGCTGTTTATTGTGAACGCAAAAAATCAGGTGGTTGGCGTTTATATGTCGCCATTGCTGATGTGGCCCATTATGTGAAAATGGGGGATGCGCTTGATATTGAAGCACATACCCGTGGTAACTCGGTTTATTTCCCTGATCACGTAATTCCGATGTTGCCTGAAGTGTTATCTAACGGTTTGTGTTCACTAAATCCTGAAGTCGACCGGCTTTGCATGGTTTGTGAAATGACCATTAGTGAGCAGGGCGTGTTGAGTGGGTATAAGTTTTATGAAGGTGTTATGCACTCTCATGCCCGTTTGACTTACACCAAAGTGAGCTCAATATTAGAACATCCTAAAAGCGAGCAAGGTTTACAGCTTCGTGAGCGATATACTGATGTTCTGCCTCACCTGCATAATCTTTATGACTTGTACCATGCATTAAGAGTTGCGCGTGATGTAAGAGGGGCGATTGATTTTGAAACCGTTGAAACCCGGATTTTATTTGGTGAAGATCGTAAGATTGATCAAATAGTTCCCACTGAACGTAATGATGCGCACAAAATTATTGAAGAGTGCATGTTGTCAGCAAACGTTGCTACCGCTCGTTTCTTAAAGAAAAATAAAATGCATACTCTGTATCGTGTGCATGAAGGTCCGAAGCTTGAAAAGTTAGAAAACTTAAGGTCATTTTTAGGGGAGCAAGGTTTACAGCTTCCTGGTGATAAAGAAAAAACCAAACCGTCTGATTATCAGGCCTTGCTAGCCCAGATTAAAAATCGCCCTGACTTTAGTGTGATCCAAGCAGTGATGCTTCGTTCATTGAGTCAGGCTGTTTATAGTCCAGAAGAAAAAGGGCACTTTGGTTTAGGGTACCCACACTACGCGCATTTTACATCGCCTATTCGGCGCTACCCAGACCTTACGGTTCATCGTGCAATAAAATCAGTTATTCATAGTGAGTTGCCTTGCTCTCAAGTGGTTCGTACTGATGTTATTAATGAAAACGAGAATAAATATCCTTATGACTTACCCCAAATGCTACAACTGGGTGAGCATTGTTCTCTTACTGAAAGACGCGCAGATGACGCCACTCGTGACGTTGTAAGCTGGTTAAAGTGCGAGTTTTTGCAGCAGCACTTAGAAGAAACATTTGAAGGGATTATTGCAGCAGTTACCTCGTTTGGCTTCTTTGTTGAGTTGAAAGACTTATATATAGATGGCTTAGTGCATGTTTCATCGTTAAAGAGTGATTATTATCAGTTTGATCAGGTTAAGCATCGCTTGGTTGGCGAGCGCACTGGCGTGAGTTATCGCCTGGGTGATACGGTTACGGTTAAAGTGGTTAGAATTGATCTTGATGACCGAAAAATTGATTTTGAGTTGCTAGGTCAGCCTGGTCGTCGTAAAGCGAAGGGTGGGGCAGAAGAAAGAATGGCAGGGAGAAGGTCAGAGACTAAACCTGCTAAAAATTCTAAAAATGCAAAGCCTAAGAATACAAAGAGTAAATCAAAGGCAGGTCGTAAGGAGTTGCTAGATAAGCTTCCTGGTAAAAAGAAGAAGCCTAAGAAAGGTGGAAAGAAAAAAACAGCAGCAGCTAAAACGAAATCACCAAAAGCAGAAAAAAGTGGCTCAGAGCCTCGTAAAAGAAAGGCTAAGAAGTAGAATCAAACTCCAATTCGCAGGGTGCGCATAGCAAACCCTGCCACCAATGTAATCTTTGAATAATATCAACTGTAAATGGTAATGCTTAATAATGTCTGAGCTTGAAACAATCTTTGGTTTGCACGCGGTCTCTGCATTGCTCGATAAAGAGCCTGAAAAAATCAAACGTCTATTGGTATTAAAAGGACGTAAAGATCAGCGGCTTGAAAGCTTGCTTGTTGCAGCAAGAAAAAGTGGCGTAAGTATTGAAAATCTTGAGCGCTACCAATTGGATAAAAGAGAGTCCGGAAATCATCAGGGGGTTATCGCAGAATGTGATGCGCTCTCTGAAATGGAAGAGGGTGACTTGGAAGTCTTGCTTCAATCTTTGAAAGAAAAGCCTTTTTTGTTAGTTTTGGACGGCGTAACGGATCCTCATAATTTAGGTGCCTGTTTACGTTCGGCTGATGCTGCAGGTGTGCATGCTGTTATTGCGCCTAAAGATAAGTCTGCACCACTCAATGGCGTTGCCAGGAAGGTGGCGTGTGGTGCGGCGGAGCATGTGCCTTATATTAAGGTAACCAACTTAGCGCGGACTTTGCGTTGGTTGCAGCAATATGGTGTGTGGCTGATTGGCGCGGCGGGTGAAACAGATAAAACGATTTATCAAGCAGATTTTAACGGAGCAATCGCTTTGTTAATGGGGGCTGAAGGTAAAGGACTTCGTCGGCTGACCAAAGATCATTGCGATGAATTGATTAAAATACCTATGTCAGGTTCAGTAAGTAGTCTTAATGTATCGGTTGCAACAGGGATTTGTTTGTTTGAGGCAGTAAGACAACGGGGTGGCTAATATTTATCCAGTTACCTATTGCAACCCTTAGTGTTTATCACTAAAATGCGCGGTTCTTAAGTTGTCAATACAACTCCTTGCTTCTTAATGTGAACTATTCGCATTAGAGAGGCTTATAACCCGTAGGGAGATACAATGCGTCATTACGAAATCGTAATTCTGGTGCACCCTGATCAAAGCGAGCAGGTTTCTGCAATGGTTGAACGTTACACAAGCATCGTTAAAGATGCTGGTGGTGATGTTCATCGCTTCGAAGATTGGGGCCGTCGCCACCTGGCTTATCCTATTAACAAAATTCACAAAGCACACTATATTCTTTTGAATATTGAATGTACTGGTGAAGCGTTGGATGAGTTAGAACATAACTTCCGTTTCAACGATGCGATTATCCGTAATATGGTAATCCGTCGCAAAGAAGCGATCACTGAAGTTTCTCTAATCAAAGCGTCTGAAGGTCGTGAAGACCGTCGATACGATGAGCGTAAGTCTCGTCCAGCTCCTGCACCAGCGGCAGCACCAGCTCCTGAAGCTAATGCTGAGCAAAGTGTTGAAGCAGATGCCACTACTGAAACTAATGACAAACCAGAAAGCGAGAAAGGCGAAGAGTAATCTTCTTTTTCTATCGTTGGTTGAGTGTTAGTTAATTATTTATATTTGGAGAAATTACAATGGCTCGTTTTTTTCGTCGTCGTAAGTTTTGCCGCTTCACTGCTGAAGGGGTTAAAGAGATCGATTATAAAGATATCGAAACTCTAAAAGGTTATGTCTCAGAAACCGGTAAGATCGTCCCTAGCCGTATTACTGGAACAAAAGCGCGTTACCAACGTCAGTTGGCAACAGCTATTAAGCGTGCGCGTTATGTGGCTCTGTTACCATTTACAGATAACCACAACGAGTAATAGTTTAAGGTAGCGATTATCCTGTATGCGAGCATTAGCTGAATATTTGATGCGAGGCCCACGACAGGCTGTAATCGTGGCGGTGATTGCCGCAGCACTGCCTATGATGTTTTGGTTAAGTGCGGCTGTTCTTACTCTGGTTACTTTACGTAAGGGAGTAGGGCAAGGGATTAGTGTTTTAGTTTGGGCTTTGTTACCTGCTTCGGCATGGTGGATAAAGTTCAACGATCCGGGAACGGTGTTAGTGTTAGTGTTCTCTTGGGTTATGGCTGTTGTATTAAGGCAGACTATTTCTTGGGAGAAAACGTTAATTGCAGGTGTGGTTACATCGGTTATAGCAGGGGCTTTAATGCCAATGTTATTTCCTGAGGTGATACAGCAATTAACTGATATGGCCAAAGAGCTTTATAACCAGATCGATCCAGAGATGGTTAAGCAGTTAGGCGGAGATATGGACCCAGTGTTCAATTCTCTAATGATTGCGAGTTTGGCGGCAACATATTATGCACTGGCTTTGGGGGCTGTAATGCTAGCTAGAAGTTGGCAGTCAGCGCTTTATAACCCAGGAGGTTTTCGTAAGGAGTTTCACAGTTTTAAGTTGTCACCAGCGTTTTCGTTGTGTGCTGTCGGCTTAATGTTGTTTGGTCCTGCTTTAAACCTGAATACGTCTCTATTGGTGCTAATGTTATTAGTACCGCTGACACTGGCCGGCATTGCATTGGTACATGGTAGTGTGGCTAAACGGAATTTGGGCGGGCACTGGTTATTTGCATTTTATATAAGTGTATTTATATTAGGGCCTAGCTTGTTATTACTGACTATATTTTTGGCAGTATTAGATAGCTGGTTCGACTTTAGAGGTCGAATTAGAGCGTCTGAATCAGACCAGGAAAAATAGTTCAGTTATCACAAACGGTTTAAAGAGGTTTGCGAGATGGAAGTTATCCTGCTCGAGAAGATCGGTAAACTCGGCGTTCTTGGTGACAAGGTTGCCGTAAAGTCAGGCTACGGACGTAACTACCTTATCCCTTATGGTAAGGCAGTACCTGCAACAAAAACTAATGTTGCAGAATTTGAAACACGTCGTGCTGAATTAGAAAAAGTAGCCGCTGAGAAGCTAACAGCTGCTCAAGCGCGTGCAGAAACGTTGAACGAAAAAGAAGTTACAATCACCTCTAAGTCTGGAGATGAAGGTAAGTTGTTTGGTTCAATCGGTGTACGTGATGTTGCTGATGCAATTACAGCAGCTGGCGTAGAAGTGAACAAGAGTGAAGTTCGTCTTCCTGAAGGTCCACTTCGTGCAGTAGGTGAATATGATATTACTATTCACGTACATAGCGATGTAAACGCAATTGTTAAGCTAAGTATTGTTGCTGAATAATAGTATTTAACTATGCTATTTGGCTTCAACTCTGTCGGAAATTATTTTTGAGCATTTAGTTCTTTAAAATAGTTTCTGTCAGCTGCTTGATGTATTGTAGATACGGCTCGAGAGTTGTTAAAGTGTAATGCTTTAACTGACTCTCGGGCCGTATCTGTTTCTGGGGTAAAGAATACAATGAACTCTGATAAAGAACTAAATCAACTTAAAGTCCCGCCTCACTCAATAGAGGCTGAGCAATCCGTTTTGGGTGGCTTAATGCTTGATAACAGTAAATGGGATGTCGTTGCGGATAAAGTGGTTGAAGATGACTTTTATCGTCATGATCATCGCTTGATTTTTAAGGTTATTGCAAGGCTGGCAGGTGAAGCAAAACCGTTGGATGTAATTACTCTATCCGAAGAGTTAGGGCGGCTTGGTGAGCTTGAAAATGCCGGTGGCTTGGCTTATCTGGGTGAATTAGCTAAAAATACACCCAGTGCATCGAACATAAGAGCTTACTCTGAAATTGTGAGTGAGCGGGCGCTAGTAAGAAAACTAATTCAGGCTTCAGGTGAAATATCAGATTCAGCATTTAATACTCAGGGTCGAACCAGTGCTGAGTTGCTTGATGAAGCTGAGCGGAAAGTTTTTCAGATTTCAGAATCTAGAACTAAAGAGGGGGGGCCACAAAATGTTAATCCGATTCTTACGCAAACCCTTGAACGTATCGATACACTTTTTAATA
>JQIA01001030.1_pt1 | contig 14882 bp, 16 predicted proteins | sample 811431 | NCBI WGS metagenome assembly JQIA01 (sample SAMN02998118, study PRJNA258478) | marine sediment metagenome | biome: marine; feature: seafloor; material: sediment; isolation source: oil-polluted sediment collected from 3 locations (0.5 km, 0.7 km and 0.9 km)... | place: USA: Gulf of Mexico ... | reverse complement strand
ACAGGTATCATTTTTACAGTCCTTCGTTTGAGAATAATAAAACCGCTAGCAAGGCTCATGTTAGTGGGGTGCATTTTCTATGGTTTGCTCAACAATAGCCATAAATTCACGATGGGGGTTTTGGATGAAATAGTGATGCATTAGCCACACACTTCATAGAGGGAATATCATCATCCGAAACCCAAACTACTTAGAAAATCATCAGCTATATTTAGGCTGGTAATAAACTTTCGCTTGCCCTCTCCAAAAGACCAAACTCAAACATTATAACCAACCCTGAACTAGCTAGAGGACAAACAACTGCCCTTATTCTTCTATCCAAACAATTACCCTCCTTAATTTATATGGCCAGTACGTTATACTTACTTTCACGGATCTAAATCAGCCCATTCAACTCGGACGACTATCAGTTATATGGCTAAAACAAGCAATTCAACGTCATCAAGCACCACTGAACCGAGCCAGACTAAATTACCAAACGCACACCAAAGGACTGCTGATACGGCGAATATCGACACCCCACCAACGCCAGGCTGTTCGACTCCCGCCAGCTCTGCACCCTGCATTGCAGTTTTACTATGCACCAAAGATGGGGCGCGCTTTCTCGACGAACAAGTCAAATCCATTCACAACCAAAATCACCAAAACATTCACATATATGCATCAGATGATGGATCAATAGATAAAACCCAAAGCATTCTCCATAAACATCAACAAAGCTGGAATAAAGAATTCTTTTCGATCAAAACTGGCCCCCAACAGGGTTTTGCCGCCAACTTCCTATCTCTTGCCTGCTCCCCAGCAATTGAAGCCGACTACTTTGCCTTTTCTGATCAGGACGATATTTGGGAGTCCGATAAGCTATCCCGGGCAATTTCTAAACTAAAGACCATTTCACCCAACACTCCAGCCTTATATTGCTCGCGCACACAGCTAATTGATGAAAGCGGTTTTGGAATTGGCTACACACCCCTATGCCGAAAACCTCCTAGTTTTGCTAATTCTCTGGTACAAAGCATTGCTAGTGGCAATACCATGGTTTTCAACCAAGCTGCCCACAAGATTCTATGTAATGCAGGCCAACAAGAAGTTGCAAGTCATGATTGGTGGACCTACAGCCTTGTAACCGGTGTTGGCGGGATCGTTTTCTACGACTCACACCCAAGCGTTCAATATCGACAGCATGATAACAACGTACTCGGAGCCAGCCCCGGCTGGCGCGCAACCTTATTAAGAATCAGGCTTATCATGAAAGGACGCTTTCAAGGGTGGAATACGCTTAACATCCACGCACTAGAACAGGCACGTGAACTATTAACACCCGAAAACAGAGAAACTCTAGACACCTACACTCGCGCCAGGAGTCGCTGGCTATTACCACGAGCCATTGGACTATGGAGGTCTGGGGTATATCGTCAGAGTTTTTCAAGCCATCTTGGGCTTGCTATCGCCACACTATTAAACAAAGTTTAATAGTGTGGCGATTTTCATTACTAACAAAGTGAGTTTATCCGTCAAAAAGGATAGCGATGTGGATCTCGTGAAACACACAAACACGCCTAAGGAGCCGATAAAATTGAGCCCGTTTCTATACAACTGCGCAGCACCATGAAGCTATCACCCAATCCCCGTAGCACCTGGACACCCACGCATAAAGGAATGTATAGCGGTGACAAACTGTTATTACGCTATCCTTATACTGACAACAATCAACACAATACCGACAACAATCAACACAGAAGGGGAGCAGATCACTTATTGGCCGCAATAAAAAAAACAAGGTTTGGCAGGTTTTATCTTACGTATTTAAAACGCCTCCCATGGTGTAGAAGGCTCACTCAAAAAACATGGTCGCAAGCCTATCGTACATATAAGAAAGTACAGTATTTATCGAACCGCGCCTCCATCACTGGCCCAACTGAATCACTACCAGCGCTTTCTTTAAGTGCATATTGTCGCATCAATAAAACCTTAATAAATGTACTGAAATTATCCACGAACGTTGAAACACCTCCGCCTTGCATCCAGCCCAAAATTGCAGAACGGCTACTAGCTTCACCGCATGACAAATACACATATCCAGAAATATTTGTCGCTACCTTGGAAAATGCCACCATATTCGGCGCTACAAACTTGATATTAGCTAAACGCACAGTAATTCATCACGATTTTTTCAATATTAAATACGATTACACTAGCGAAGAACTACACTGCCGAATATATATAAATACCAAGCGTGCAGAGATTAAATGGAAAACAGATAACGCCACACCACAGGTCGTTGACAAAGCAGCATCTTTCACGAATGCCTGCGCTTTTAATTATGCCCATTGGATAACAGAAATTCTCCCTCAAATTTCTCTTTTCTGCAGCAACTCACAGTACAAAGACGTTCCATTAATTGTCGATGCCTTACTGCACCCAAATATAATGGATTCTTTATACCGAGTGGCTGGCGACGGTCGAGAAATTATTATCCTAAATACCAACAAGTCCTTACTTGTAAAAAACCTATACGACATTTCTGTCACGGGCTACGTACCTTTCCAACCTCGAAAAGAACACCCCCCAACACTCTCTCATGGCCTTTTTTCGCCCGACGCTTTCAAATGTATGAAAAACAATATATTTGACAATATAAAAGACACCCCACAAGAGAACTGGCCCGAATGGATTTATTTAAGGCGCAATTCTGATATAAGAGGCCTGGATAATGCTGAAGAAATAGAAGAAAACCTGGCCAGTAAGGGTTACGCCATAGTGGAGCCAGAAAAATTGAGTTTCGCACAACAAGTACTCCTCTTTAATAACGCCAAAATAATTATTGGATCATCGGGGGCAGCACTTGCAAATTTAGTTTTCGCGGGCAGCAACACAAAAATACATATACTAATTGGAGACTATAAAAAAACCAGTTTTTGGTACTGGCAGAATATCGCCTGCGCTAGTGGCAGTAAAATAAATTACATTATTGGAGCATGCACAAAGAGCAACTACACGGGAATCCATTCAAATTTCATTATCGATATTAACACTCTAAATATCGCACTAGAAAACATGGAGAACACATGATAGACAAGCTTGTACATAATACAGCTATCGTAAGCCCTGAAGCGACAGTAGAAGCAGATGTTGAAATTGGGCCCTACTGCATTATCCACTCCAACGTGACAATCAAGAGCGGAAGCCGTATAGGTGCCTTTTGCGAGTTAGGTATTGAAACTAAGCTAGGGGATGGCTCCCCACTTATCATAGGCGCTAGAGCCCAGATAAGATCACACTCAATATTCTATGAAGCATCATCATTTGGAGATGATCTCACTACAGGTCACCGTGTAACCGTCAGAGAAAATACGCATGCCGGGGAAAATTTTCAAATAGGAACACTTTGTGATATTCAAGGTGACACCCAAATAGGTAACTACGTACGGCTTCACTCTAACGTCCATATCGGGAAGAAATCCACGATAGGGCATTTCGTATGGATCTTTCCATACGTGGTGCTCACAAACGACCCCCATCCTCCCAGCAATATTCTCACAGGACCAGAAATTGAAGACTACGCTGTGATTGCGACGATGTCAGTCATACTCCCTGGAGTACGGGTTGGGCGGGGTGCTTTCATAGGCGCGCACTCATCACTGAAAGATGATGCCGAACCAGGCATGTTATATGTTGGCTCCCCCGCAAAAAACATTGGCAACGCCAGTAGGATAAAGTTGCAAGATGGCACAAATCGGCCCGCTTACCCCTGGACTACCCACTTTTCAAGAGGCTACCCTGATAAGATTGTTAAGGCATGGAGCTTGACTGAAAAGGAATGAGTTACAATTCTTGTGGCTTGAGGATATTGATCATTTAATGTCACCGCCCCAACACCTGCTGCACCAATAACCATTTAACATAAACTATTTGTTGCTAACTTATGTCAATCGATCTGTGCCAAATAACATCCTTACCCAAAATCACTGACCCTCGGGGGAATTTGACCTTTATCGAATCGAACCGCCACATTCCTTTTGATATTAGTAGAGTCTATTACCTCTACGATGTACCAGGCGGCTCTGAACGGGGTGGACACGCCCATAAGGCCCTCCATCAATTTATCATCGCAATATCTGGATCATTCGACATTCACATTGACGACGGGGTATCAACTAAGACAGTACAACTGAACCGTAGTTACGAAGGTCTTTATGTATGTCCAATGATTTGGCGAGAAATTGATAATTTTTCGTCTGGAGCTGTATGTATGGTACTTGCCTCGGATTTTTATGACGAAGAGGATTATTACCGCGACTATGACACTTTCTTAATCGACGCAAAACAGAAGTGAATATGAATAGCGTACCGTTTATTGATCTTGAAAAGGCACATGCGTCAATAAGAGCACCATTAGACGCAGCCTACAAAAGAGTCATGGATTCGAACTGGTTCATTCTCGGCCAGGAATTAGAGCAATTCGAAAAAGAATTTGCTAGCTATTGCGACACAAAATACTGTATTGGAGTTGGAAACGGATTAGAGGCACTTCATTTGTGCTTGAGAGCATACGGAATTGGCCAGGGCGACGAAGTAATAGTTCCATCAAATACTTTTATAGCAACATGGCTTTCTGTAACGCAAACCGGCGCTACACCTGTGCCTGTTGAACCTGACATCAATACACACAACATCGACCCCGAACTAATCCAACAAGCAATCACAAGTCGCACTCGAGCAATAATTCCAGTACATCTGTACGGCCAACCCGCAGATATGGATGTAATTAATAACATCGCGATCAAGAACAACTTAGTAGTAATCGAAGACGCTGCACAGGCTCAGGGGGCAACTTATAAAGGTCGGAAGACGGGCTCTCTAGGGCACGCAGCGGCCACCAGCTTTTACCCCGGAAAGAACCTGGGTGCACTAGGCGATGGCGGAGCCATTCTCACCAACGATAGCTCCATAGCGAAAACAATCAAGCAATTAAGAAACTACGGATCTGAAACCAAGTATCAACACAAGCTATCAGGTTACAACAGTCGGCTAGACGAAATGCAGGCTGCATTTCTCCGTGTAAAACTGTCAGTGCTTGACGACTGGAACAAGGCGCGGAAAAATGCCGCAGCTCAATACACTCAACAATTGCTATCAGACAAACTTGTTACCCCGAGCATTCTTCCCGGAACCAACTCAGCCTGGCACTTGTATGTCATCAGAACTAAATTGCGAGACGAATTAAAGCAATATTTAAGCGAACGAAATATAGAGAGCGGCATCCATTACCCAAGACCTCCCAACAAGCAAGCTTGCTATCAATCTTTTTCGGGCACAGCACTACCACTAGCTGAAACTCTCGCCTCTGAGGTATTGAGCCTACCTCTGCATCCAAAAATTACAGACGATGAAATCAGGCACGTTGCCGATACCATTAATGAATTTTTTGATGGTTAGGCAGAACACCTGTAGCGAGAAATAATCCACCCCTATCCGCATGTTATTACATTAGAGAATTCGAACTTGTCACCACTCGTATCCTTCATAGTTCCGGCATATAACCATGAACGCTTTGTTCGCCAGTGTCTCAATAGTATTCGTGATGACCCCTACCCAAACAAAGAGCTTGTGATAATTGATGATGGTTCGACAGACAGAACCAATCTAGTGATTGGCGACTGGATAACAAAAGAGAGGGGAAGCCTGAATATAAAATTTAGCTCAAGGGAAAACAAAGGTGTCAGCGCGACCCTGAATGAGCTAGTAAGCATTTCAAAAGGAAAATACATTATACCTATAGCTAGCGACGATTTTTTGTTACGCAACACTACGAGGGTCAGGATAAATTATCTTGAGAAAAACATAACTAAATTTGCAGTATTCGGCAATTGCATAGTTGTGAATGACAGTGGGAAAACTATTAACAAAAGCGGCTTAACACAGTCAAATAGAGCTAATCTCGATAATTACAAATCTGATGACAGCCTTGCCTACGAAATCATAATGAAATGGTCGATCCCGGGCCCTGTATTAATGATTGACAGAGAACTATTTAACATAATTGGCTTGTATGATGAGACGATCGCCGTTGAGGATTGGGATTTTTATCTTAGAATGGTCTCCATTAATGCACTGGGCTTCATCGACGAAAAAGTTGCCGCATATAGAATGCATGGATCAAACGCATGCAGAGATCAACGTAGACTCACAATTAATCACAAGGCATCATTAATTTCAATATTTCGAAACATAAAAAGATTCAATGGAAAAAATCGAATTTTCGCTATTTATCGCTCGTTATTTTTTACTGCACTTGTCATCAAATCTGTATTCAAAAAACCTCTTATAACAAAACAATACTCATTTTAATAAAGCTCAAATAGCGAGCCAACTAAATCTTCAACACGACAAACAGCTGCTCTTGATAAAGAGCACAACCATACTTAGAATCACAGGACAACACATTGATTTATTTACATAGTTTTTTGCACTACTTTAAGTTTTCATGCTATCGAGCAAAAACCCATATAAAAGCAGAAAGCTCAACACTCTTTCTAGGCATCCTCTGGAAAATCATTGAACCTATTCTTTATCTTGGGGCATTCTACCTAATATTTGGCCTGATTTTCCAGCAAAAGGGGGATAACTACGCTTCATTTCTACTGATAGGCCTTGTAGTTTGGAAGTGGCTCGCAAGCTCTATCAATGCATCCATTGATTCCATACAGCAAAACATGCCACTTATTTATCAAGTATATATCCCCAAGTATGTATTCCCATTAACATCAATCATTGCTAGTATTTTTCCCTTCCTAGTAGTCTTTTCTATCCTATTATTAGCACTAGCAATAGTCGGCCCCGGGGTTCATATAACCTGGTTATTCGAATTACCCATATTATTTTTTATTCAGCTTACTTTCATTTCGGGTGTAAGCCTTACTCTAGCGGCAATCGTCCCCTTCATCCCAGATATAAAATTTATTATTGACAGCATGTTAATGCTTCTTTTTTTCCTATCTGGAATTTTCTTTAATTTCGACCAATTACCAGAAAAATACCAGGTGATCTTTAACTTAAATCCTATTGGCGTCATCATTACTAACTTTCGACATGTGCTAATTGATAACCAACCCTTAGACTGGGCCAGCCTACTGCCTATTCTAGTAATATCTATATTGTTTTTGATGCTTGGTTTTTTCTTGTTAGCCAAAAATGATCGAATTTATGCTAAACGAGAATTTATATGAGCTCAAAAAACATGCCGACTGAAAAATTAATTGAATTGAATAAAGTGGGGTTATGGTATCCACGGCGCATACGTTTTTTTAAACGAGAATGCCATTGGGTATTACGTGACATATCATTCGATGTACTTAAAGGCGAGACTGTAGGGATTCTTGGCCGAAATGGCGCGGGTAAATCCACACTCCTGAGGCTCCTGGCAAATATCATATCGCCAGATAGCGGCACCATAACCTCCAAGCCCTCGCTAAACGTCGTACTTCTCTCTATACAAGCAGGGTTTGTATTTTCGCTATCTGGCCGAGAAAATATATATATAAGCGGAATGACCTTAGGTTTATCAAAAACTCAAATCGATAAAATATTCAATAAAATTGTTGAGTTTTCAGAACTTGAAGATGCCATTAACCAGCCAGTCGGATCCTATTCAACAGGAATGAGGGCCAGATTAGGGTTTTCAGTAGCCATACAGGTTGACCCCGATGTCTTACTTGTAGATGAAGTTATTAGTGTTGGCGACGAAGGGTTCAGAAAAAAAGCCTCAAAGTTTATTCAAAAAAGAGTAGCCGATAAAAAAACCACGGTTGTGGTCACGCATGATTCCCAGCTGGTGAGAGAACTATGCACCAAAGCACTATGGCTCGATAAGGGAACTATTCGATATTATGGGGATACCGACAGTACTGTTTCCAAGTATCTTGCTAACAACTCAAGTTAACAACCACCAATCTCTATATAAATAAGAAAATCATCACCAACTACAAACACAGCGCTAGAAAGAGTGATTGCAGCAATACGTAGTTTTTAGAGTTTATTGTTTTGGCTATATGATGGCGCGTTTTAAGAGTAATGAGATTTCAGGGCTATTAAATGAGAAAAACATTGGATTACAAGGAATCAAGAGGGAGCTTTACGGAGCGTCATGCGCTCATGGCTATAGTTTTACTATATTGCTGCCTCTATGGCTTAGCATTGGTCACACGAGTTTCTGACATTGCATTTATGGCGGTCGATGAACGCTCGATCATGGGATCTATACATGGATTGTTTAGTGGCCCATTTTATAATATGAACGAACAATATCACTCTAAAGTCTATGGCTGGACATATTTTTCAATTAATTTCGCAGTGATGTCGCCGTTGAAATTCTTTCAGGTTGAAAGTGAAGTTATTTATAATTCTCTTGCGAGAGGGATTATATTTTTTATTGGCCTTGCTCTTTCGCTTGTTTTTCATGCCGTATCAAAGAGGGTATTTAGCAGGGCCTTGGCGCTATTCTTAACCTTTATTTTTATAACCAATCCAGTATCGGCTCATTTTTTTACTATTATACATCCCGAAAGTACGGGGATGTTATTTTATCTTCTGGGTTTGCTTTACTTGTTTAAATTCTTTTCCGCTGACTCTGGTAAATTACATTTATATCTTATCGGATTAGCATGGTTTTGTTTTTCAGCACTTTCCAAACAACCATTTGCTATAACTTCATTTTTTACGATTGTGCTGTTTCCTGTTTTTCTTTGGTGGTCAGGTGGTAGGTCAATACTTAGCTATTTACGTCAGAGGCAGACGTGGGGGTTGTTGGCAGCTAGTATCATAGCGGCATTGGCCATTCTGTTTGTCGTACATCCTTACTCAATTTTGGATTTTTCATCGTTCCTTAAAGGGCAGTTGAGGCCTCTTAGTCACTCCGCTGGTCGCTCATTGGAGGTTGCTGCTCCTTTATGGTACGACCAACTAAAGGAGAACCCTCTAGCCACCCTTAACTTTATGGTACTATTTACGCTACCTTTCTCAAAAAAGCTTCGTTTGCCTGCGCTCTTTGTTTATAGCGTGTTAATTTCAAGTGCATTGGCTCTGCTGTTCATGTTCATGCAGAAACTATTTATACAAGTTACGTATCTTTATCCTCTATACCCCCTGTTTCTATGGAATATAGCCTTTGCACTGCAGTCAGCCTTGAAGCCTTTGTTCTGCCGAGGTAAAACTTCGGGGCGGGTTCTAATTGTTTTGTTAGTATTTTTGTTCGCACCTCTCCTTGTTTTAAATACGCTTCAGAGTGCCTATACCAGCTATGCTCGATTTCAGCTAGAGGGGCACACAACTAAGAGTCAAAGTTATTCATATATAAATGCACTCTCGTCTGACAAAAAGTTCTTTTACATGCCGTCTGTGGCTATACCAAAAGATCTTAAGCCTAATAGTTGTCATGTATGGAGGAACTGCCACACAATACAAGGGATCAGAGAATTTTCACCCGACTATATTTTTGTGGCCTGGGGTTATAAATATTTTAACCCCAACCCATTGAATAGCTATATGCAAGAAGAGAGTTATGAATTGATTGATGAGTTTCGCGGTGGCAAGTCAATAGGTGATGAATGCGGCGAACCAGAATACAAAGTAAAACGTCGCCTGGAACCACAAAAGAAGGATAGGGTCGACCGAAGAAAAGAAGCCTTGCGAAGTGAATATAGCTTTTATAAAAATGCATCTCCTTATAGTCTTTCTTTAAGAGTTGGTGATTGTTTATCTCGCTTTATTGAAGTCTCATCAATGGGAAGTACTGAGAAGTTTATTGGTCTCGATATAGAAGTCTGGAAAAAGCTATAAGGTGCAGGGTGGTGTAATGAAGAAGAAATACAGCGTAGTTATTCCTGTTTATAACAGCGAGAGGGTTGTAGCGACAACTGTTGTGAAGGTGCGCGAGTTTTTTATGGTGCACGCCTTACCGTTTGAAATAATACTTGTTAATGATGGAAGTCCTGATGGAAGCTGGGATGTAATTGCGAAATTGGCCGTTGAGTATGCTGAAGTGATGGCGATATCGCTGTTAAAAAATTATGGTCAGCATAATGCCAATCTGTGTGGCTTCAGGGCGGCAACGGGTGACTACGTTATTACTATGGATGACGACCTTCAAAACCCGCCTAGTGAGATCGAAAAGCTTATTAGTATGGCCAATGAAGACTACGACTTGGTTATTGGGCGTTTCGAACAAAAACGTCACTCGTTGTTTCGACGTGCTGGTAGCCTAGTCGTTGGCTGGATCAACAGGAAAGCATTTGATATAGAGAGTGGCTTCGTGTTGACCAACTTCCGTATGATTAGGCGAGATGTAGTAGATCGTGTTTGTTTAGATACATCTGCGTCGCCTTACATTCCTGGCTTGGTGCTTAAATTTTCAGGGAATCGCTGCAATGTTTTAGTGAAGCATCAGCCTAGAACCGAAGGTTCTAGTAATTATACGACAAGAAAAATTTTACGCTTGGTTGCAACTATACTCTTTAATCACTCGTCTATTCCTTTACGTTACGGTGCAGCGTTTGGCTTTATAGTCGCAATTTTAAGCTTTTTTCTGGGCTTGTATTATTTAGTTAATGCCCTTACCAATACCGGCAGCACTCCTGGTTGGTCAACGTTAGTTGTATTGATATCATTATTTAACGGCATTCTAATAATGTTACTAAGTGTTATAGGGGAGTACCTGGTGCGTATTTTACGTGAGCAAAGTTCAGGCAAGAGCTATGTAGTTAGCAAGATTGTAGAGTAGTGAAGAACTTATTTGTAGTTGGTGCGCAGCGTTCGGGCTCCACCTATCTTTATAATGTGCTGAATAATCACCCGCAGATTACTATGGCTGAACCAGTGAGGCCTGAGCCAAAATTTTTTCTTGATGATGATCTGTATGCCAAGGGTCGAACCTACTATGAAGATAAGTACTTTACGAGCTGCTCAGCTGGAACACAATATTATGGAGAAAAGAGCACATCCTATATAGAGAGCTTGGAAGCAGCACGAAGAATTTGGTCTTTTTATCCTGACGCGCGAGTCATTCTAATACTTCGAGATCCGGTACAAAGGGCTTGGTCAAATTATTGTTTTAGTGTGCAGCATGGAATGGAAACACTTGATTTCAAGAGTGCACTTGCGATGGAGTCTGAGCGTATAGAAAACACATCATTTTCTTCATCAGTGAGCCCCTTTGCGTATCGCAGTCGCGGGGATTATATTAACTATATTAATGACTATTTGAGCGTATTTCCCCCTGATCAGTTACGCGTGTTGATTTTTGAAGAGTTTGTGGGGGAAATTCAGGAGGTACATAAATTATATCGATGGTTAGGTGTTGATGACGCTATTGAGCCCGCATCCCTAAGTGAAGTAGTTAACCCTACAAGTTCTAGCCCCCCCCACCCTAAACCTGTGTTGCGTGAATTGGCCAAGGGATTTTCTTCATCTTTGGACCGTTTAGAGGCGTATCTTTCTCGCCCCGTAAATTGTTGGCGTAAAGCGTGGGATGAAATGTGAATACTGGCCCACTATATTTAGTCTCAATTACGGTTTTCCTGGGCATTGCTGCTGCGGTTTGTTTAAAAACCGCGTCATCGTACTCTGAAGATGATTTTTTATTGATCACCTTGTTCTTTTTAGCCGCACTATTTTTTAATGTCCTTAGGTTTTTCATTTGGGGTGCCGCACACAAACGCTACCCAATTAGCCTGAGTTATCCACTTGCTAGTACTTTTTTCCCTTTGATTTTGTTGGTCGAGCATTTCTTTTATGGAGAACTTGTTACTACGGGAAAGATGCTTGGGGCTTTGACTATAATGCTTGGTGTTGGCCTACTGGTAAAAGAAGAGAAGAGTGCTAATGATTAGAAGTCGTCTTTATCGTAACCACTATGCTAAGAGTGTTGCGAATAGCTTTTATGTTTATTTTATTTTCCTATTTCACACGATAGGAAACTACCTGCCTGGTTTTTGTCGTGTATTGTTATTTAGATCTTTGCTTAAGCGATGTGGAAAAGCTGTCTTTTTCGATCACAATATTTATATTAAATTTCCTTGGCTTGTTTCTATTGGTGATTCAGTTGTACTCAACCGAGGGGTCGAGATCTACAGTGATTTTTTAAGCAAATCGATGGTAAAGATTGGATCAGGAGCGCGATTGGCGCCCAATGTCCAAATTCATGCATCTGGGCATGAGTTGGATTCTGGGAAATTCCTACATCAAGGAGCTGAAGTTAATATCGGCTCAAATGTTTGGGTTGGTGCGGGTGCGATAATACTTTCTGGTGTGACGATAGGTGAAGGCAGTGTTATTGCGGCTGGTAGCGTGGTCACTACTGACGTAGCTCCTTACTCAGTAGTTGCGGGAATCCCTGCGAAATTCAAGAAGAAGATTGTGTCGACCGAGGGTTCCTCATGACGCTGCTTGCTCTAACGCTAGCTATATTTTTTACGGCTGGTGCTCAGGTGTCCTACAAGCTGTTTTTCGTGCGTAAAAAGAAACCCTATCTCGTGCTCACCGTTGTTTTATTTTCTCTTACGCCGTTAATGAGCTATTTTGCGTTAAAAACGTGGCCGCTTAGCACAGTATATATGGCCACCGGCTTGACGTACGTGTTGGTTTTGTTATTAGCCAATTTTGTTCTTGATGAACCTATTAGTCCGCGGAAGCTCAAGGCAATTCTTTTAATTGTAAGCGGTGTTATTGTTTTTAATTTTTAATTTTTAATTACAGGAATGTAGCTCATGGTTATTCGTTTTAACTTTCCTTATCAGGTAGGCAGTGAGGCGGAATATATTCGCGATGCACTTGAAGGCGGCCGGCTAGCAGGGGATGGACCTTATTCGCAAAAATGCTCAAAATTGCTTGAGTCATATTTTGGTGGAGGAACAGTACTACTGACGCATTCTTGCACAGCGGCTCTTGAAATGGCCGCAATCCTGGCTAATATCGAGCCGGGGGATGAGGTGATTATGCCCTCCTATACATTTGTCTCAACAGCAAATGCATTCGTCCTGCGCGGGGGCATCCCTGTATTCGTAGATATTCGCCCCGATACACTCAATATTGACGAGCGGTTGATAGAAGCAGCCATTACATCTAAAACTAAGGTGATTGTACCTGTGCATTATGCTGGCGTTGCCTGTGAGATGGACGTCATCATGAGTATTGCGGAGCGCCACAATCTACTCGTTATTGAAGATGCTGCGCAGGCGCTCGGCAGTAGCTATAAGGGTAGGAAACTTGGCACTATTGGTGATATGGCGACCTTTAGTTTTCATGAAACAAAAAATATCGTTTCTGGGGAAGGCGGCGCACTCATTGTTAACAATCCAATTTTCGCCGAGCGGGCAGAAATAATACGTGAAAAGGGTACAAATAGGTCGCAGTTTTTTAGAGGGTCTGTGGATAAGTATACGTGGGTTGATATTGGATCATCTTATCTACCAAGCGATATAGTGGCAGCTTTTCTCTATGCGCAGTTACAGAATCTCGAAGAAATTAATGGTAAGCGTATGGCCATCTGGCGACAGTATGCCTCTATGTTAGAGGACACTGCTAGAAAAGGGCTTATCGAGCTTCCTTCAATTCCAGATGAATGTTTGCATAATGCACATATGTTTTATCTACTTTTAGACTCTAAGCAAGCACAAATCGAGTTGCTAGCGAATCTTAAGCGATGCGGGGTTAATGCTGTCTTTCACTACATACCTCTTCACGATACAGATGCTGGCTTGAAGTTTGCCAGAACTGGTTCCAGTATGGAGGTGACAGAGGATATTCCATGGCGGCTCATTCGGTTACCAATTTATCCTGATCTAGGGGAAGAAGGCGTAACAACGGTCTGTGAAAAGTTAATTGAGGCGCTCCATTGATAGATACGTAAGCGCTCCATAAACCCCATCTAATAAACCCTGCCTGATTCCGGCATTCTGAATGCTTCACTTCAAGCAGGAATCAACATGAACAAAGCCGCAAAGCATCACTTCTGCATCTAAAGAGGGCGCTACCCTTTATTTGTCTTGCTTGATTGGTCGCCCTAGCGGTTTATAGCGTAACACTTTTTTTGACATCACCTCCAGCGTATCAATAAAAGCATCATTGCCACAGGGCAAGCCTTTTTCTACATTCCTTCGAATGATCTCTGCTACTTCCTGCTCTTCAGGCAAGGCCAACCACTCCTACCAGTCATCTTGAGGAATACACTTCAGTGAATCCGGTAATATCGCAAGCATTGGGGCTTCACTCAAACCACAGTGTGCCGCCGCGCTTGACCAGCGATAGTCTTCTGCTTTTACTACCATCCCGGCTTCAACCGGGTTCCGTTCAACATATCGAATGGTTGACCAGGTATAGGCTTCATCCAATGGCGATGAGAAAAACCGGCCTTGCCACAAATGCCCTTTCCACCCTTTGATTTTATTCACATGCTGTGAGTAGCGCATATGGAGGGGTTTTAATACTTGCTGCAAACCACTCTCAGAGTGAGGGGTCAAAACAAGGTGTACATGATTGGTTATCAAACAATAGGCGGGAACCGTTACATCCTGTTTTTCACAATAGTATCTAAGCCATTCCAAATAGACTAAGCGATCATCATCTGTCAAAAACATCTTCACGCCGATTACCCCGCTGTGTAATGTAGTGGGGGATATCGGGAAATACGGTGCGGGCTAATCTAGGTATGCTCTCAGTTTAGGACAATATTAAAATAAAGGGTAGCGCCCCCTTTTAAGCCAAAGCACCTCAGCTAAGGCCTCCCCTCACCCCTCACCCCCCTGCCTTGGTTATCCACTTTTAGCTTTGCCGGCGAACAGCTTCTCAGGTATCGCTAAAGTCACAGATACCTTTATAATTACACGTTT
>JQIA01001028.1_pt1 | contig 14892 bp, 6 predicted proteins | sample 811431 | NCBI WGS metagenome assembly JQIA01 (sample SAMN02998118, study PRJNA258478) | marine sediment metagenome | biome: marine; feature: seafloor; material: sediment; isolation source: oil-polluted sediment collected from 3 locations (0.5 km, 0.7 km and 0.9 km)... | place: USA: Gulf of Mexico ... | reverse complement strand
ATACCATCTATTGTTTTTATTGGTAAATTATCTTTTTTATAAATTGTCAAGTTCATAATTATGTATGATATTAAAACCTAATATAGATTATGACGGTATATTTTTTCATTTCAATATGTATTTTTATCTCAATATTAGAATAAGCAAACAGGGTGCATCCCACGCACCCCAAACCCATCAAATAGCCCGAATCTTCTCAACCTGAGCTTCCAACTGCTGCAAAGAAGTCGTCATTTCAGTAACCAACAGCTGTTCCTTTTCCACTATCTTAGCCGGAGCTTTAGCAGTAAAATTAGGATTCTCCAACTTAGCAGTACGTTTGGATAGCTCTTTCTTTAACTTATCCATTTCCTTATCCAACCGCTTTAACTCAGCATCCTTATCGATCAAACCAGCCAATGGAATCAAAATTTGCATATCACCAACCAACGCCATTGCCGATTCAGGAGCTTCTCCTGCTATCCATTCCACTGTTGCTAATCTAGCTAATTGACTAATAATATCAGAGTTTTGTTGCCATTTTCGCTTATCCTCAACATCACCCTTTTGCAACAACACTGGCAACGGTTTACTAGGAGCAATATCCATCTCGGCCCGAATCCGCCGTACTCCCAAGATAAATTGTTTAACCCAATCTATTTCTTGCTCAATTTGAGAATCTATCTTTTCTGACTGAGTTTGCGGATAAGGCTGCAACATAATAGTTTCGCCAGTTTTACCAGCCAATGGAGCAACCTTTTGCCACAGTTCTTCAGTGATAAATGGAATGATTGGATGTAACATCCGCAACAAGCTTTCCAACACTCTTACCAAAGTCCTTCGAGTACCACGTTGGAGTTCAGCATTTTCCGATTGCAATACTGGTTTAGAAAACTCCAGATACCAATCACAATATTCATTCCAAATAAATTCATACAAAGTATTAGCAGCTAAATCAAAGCGATATATATCAATATACTGCTGAACTTGCTGTTCGACCTGCTGTAATTTAGAAATAATCCATTTATCTGCCAAAGACAGCTCTACATTATCAGAAGCATTCAGACCAGTGTCTTTGCCTTCAGTGTTCATCAACACATAACGAGTGGCATTCCACAGCTTATTACAGAAATTCCGATAACCTTCAATCCGTCCCAAATCAAACCGAATATCTCTCCCAGTAGTTGCCAAAGCTGCAAAAGTAAAACGCAATGCATCAGTGCCAAAAGCTGGTATTCCGTCTGGATATTGCTTTAAAGTAGCCTTCTTAATCTTAGGAGCCATTTCCGGCTGCATTAGGCCAGTAGTCCTTTTTGCCAACAGACTTTCCAAATCTATTCCATTGATTAAATCTAATGGATCAAGTACATTACCTTTGGACTTCGACATTTTCTGGCCGTCTGAATCTTTAATCAGACCATGAATGTAGACCTCTTTAAACGGAACTTCATCCATAAATTTTAAGCCTAGCATAATCATCCGTGCTACCCAGAAAAATATAATGTCAAATCCAGTAACCAATACGCTAGTGGGATAGAAAGTTTTTAAGCGGTCAGTATCTTCTGGCCAACCCAACGTGGAAAATGGCCATAAAGCTGAGGAAAACCAAGTATCTAACACGTCATCATCTTGTTTTAAAACAACACTATCAGATATTTTATATTTTTCCCGAACCTGTTCTTCAGAGTAACTAACATAAACTTTGCCATTCGCATCATACCAAGCTGGAATCCGATGTCCCCACCAAATTTGCCGACTGATACACCAATCCTGAATATTCTTCATCCATTCAAAATAAGTTTTTTTCCAATTGTCTGGCACAAACTTAATTCGTCCGTCTTCCACTGCTTCGATAGCTGGTCCTGCTAACGGTGCAATCTTCACATACCATTGGTCAGTCAAAAATGGTTCGATAACCGAATGAGAACGATCACCACGAGGAATCATTAACTTATGTGGTTTAATATCAACTAATAAATCGGCTGCTTGTAAATCTTCCACAATTTGCTTCCGAGCTACAAAGCGATCCATACCTTGATATTTTTCTGGAGCTTCTGTATTAATCTTGGCATCGATGGTAAAGATATTCAGCATTGGCAAATCATGCCGTTTACCAACTTCATAATCATTAAAATCATGGGCTGGAGTTATCTTTACGCAACCAGAACCAAATTCTGGATCAACATATTCATCAGCAATTACTGGGATTGTGCGGTCAGTAAGAGGCAATTTAATTTGTTTACCAACCAAATCTTTATAACGTTCATCATCGGGATGTACTGCTACAGCAGCATCACCCAGCATAGTTTCTGGCCGAGTAGTAGCGACAATTACTGAACCTTCGCCTTCTGCAAATGGATAACGTAAATGCCACATTGAACCATTTTCTTCTTCTGATTGTACTTCTAAATCTGAGACAGCAGTGTGCAACACTGGATCCCAATTTACCAGACGTTTGCCTCGATAAATCAAACCTTCTTCATATAATTTTACAAATACTTCACGCACTGCATTGGACAGCCCATCATCCATAGTGAACCGTTCATGTTGCCAGTCTAACGAAGCTCCCATTTCCCGCAATTGCTTGGTAATATGACCACCAGATTGCTCTTTCCATTTCCAAATTCGTTCAATGAAAGCTTCTCGACCTAAATCATGCTTTGTCTTATCTTCTTGGGCCAGTTGCCGTTCCACTACCATTTGGGTTGCAATTCCAGCATGATCAGTACCAGCTTGCCATAGAGTTTCCTTGCCTTGCATTCGGTTATAACGGATTAGAATATCCATCAAGGTATCTTGGAAAGCATGACCCATGTGCAGAGTTCCAGTCACATTTGGTGGTGGAATCATAATGCAATAAGATTCAGCTGCTGGTTGAGGAGTAAAATAACCCTTGTTTTCCCAAGTGTTATACCAGTGTTGTTCGATTGTTTGAGGATTGTAAGTTGTTTCCATTTGGCGACTATTATTTGTTGAGGTTAAACTGAATTAGTTTTTTGGAGTATTTAGGAAATATATATAACTGCTTTATTTAGAAAATATTATTATAGTAATATTCGTTTTTTAAAAATAAATCAACCACTATGGACTAAAAGTTCATAGTGGTTGATTTCACTGATTCTATTATCTCATAAGATTTGGTTCTCTTCTACTTTCTCAAAAATGTCCGAACTATTGAGTTTCTCCATTTTCATATATTTTATAGCTGGTTTGACGAAGGTATTGTACAGGACAAAAAATATAGTAGGCTGGGTATAGTTATAACAAAACTCAGCTTTTTAAAAATTTTGCCGAGTTTCACTATCATTTTACCCATCCTACATATAGTTATTTAAAATCAATAATTTATATTTTTTTATTCTGTACAAAATTTAAAAATATCAATATGTTATTTTTAATTTAATCCTTGCTCCAGCTTCTTCAAATCCAAATCGTAAGTCAAAATCTTTCAGATTAGAAAATGGGCTAACTGAAAACTCTTCACTATTTGGTTCAGATGACGATGGTAATTTAGGATATGTTAATGAACCAAATACACTATTTTCTAAATTTTGGGTTAAAGGATCCCAATGCCAAGTTTCATTTCCTAAAACTAATGGTTCACTTCCATAAAACTTTTTATGCCAAGTAATTGCTTGTTGTGGATTTTTTGCACCTAACCATAAAAATGGCATTAACCTACCAATATGTTTTATAGCTACAGATTGACGGTGTTGCATATGATGTAAGTGTAAGTCTGAATACATTTTTTCAATCTGTTCAGGTTCAATATGAATTCTCGCATTCGCTTTAACATCAGGGTTATTTTCCGCAATTTTTTTTGTTTTTACCTGCCAATTACTGAACACTAAATAATCATCAACTTTTTGGATATATAAGTGAAACCGTATTACATTTTCGATATTAAGTGTATATACCCAACCTTCATCCTTTTGTTTAAACAATTCAAACCGAGGAAAATCTGATACCTGAGGTAATAATGTTTTAATAAAAAGTCGTTGCTGCCAAAGTTCAGATAACTGTGTGGAATCTTTAAGCTGTAAAAATACAGATGTTGATTGGGTAAACATAGAACCAATTAAAGCAGGCCAGAAAAATTGATTAATGGAAGAATTATTTCCAGTTAAAAACCTGCCGGAAAAAGCTCCTATTAAATCCGCTGATCCTAAAGTTACAATAGGATCACTATCATAAAAAGAAATATGAAAATTATCTCCTAAAGAATCTAAGGTTTCCTTGAATATTTCGGGATGAATAAAATGTAAACTATATAAAAACTTTGTTAAAATATCGTCTGATGGTTTTTTAAATGATAATGTAGTGATTGGTTGTGGCTCAAATTTAGGTAAGCCTATCGTTACTGTTTCACCACCAATACTCTGTTGGATTGAACGGTAAATAGAATTTTCTACTAGAGGTAAAATAAGAGTTTCAATCTTCAAAGGATTACTAATTTTAATTCTAATACCTATTGGATCAAAAAAAGTTCTCCAAAAACGAGAATAATTTTTTACATAATTTTTATAAGAATCACGTTCTTCGATAGTGATTTTTTCTAATGCTAAACGATTAATAGGGAACATATTTTCTAATGTTCCATATAACTTAGAATACGGAATTCCTTGTTCATTTAAAGTAATTTGATCATTTTCATCAGACTGTAACCATTTTTGTTCTAAATAACCAGTAGCAAGTAGTTCATCTAAAGTAGGAGTTTTACCTTGATCCATTTGATATAGCAATAAAGCTGCTGTGACTAAATTTAGTTTAGTTTTAGCTTTATGACGACGATATTGACCTATTTTTATTCTAGGACCAACCATAGCTCGAATAAAAGGATCAGATAAATATACTAAAATTTCTTCTTGGTTGGGCAATTTTTTTAACATATAACGAAACTCTGCACTATGACCAAGACTATCTTTGCCATAATTTTTTGCTAGAGCAAGAGCTGCCTTAGCTTCTGTTTTGCTAGTGGATAAAATTAACCACTGTCCATGATATGCAAAGTAAGCTGGATTTTTACCATAACTCCCTACTTCAGCATTTGGTAACATACCTAATAATGGTGTTAGCACAGTTTTAAATAAAAGAGAATCATTGATATCTAAAACTATCGTTAACTCAGAACCTGTTGTTAGAAATAAATCAGGGCCAAATAATGCTGCCTGTTTGATATATGGGGTTAATTGTTTAACCAAATCATAAGAAAGATGTAAGCGTTGTAGGTAACGGTTCAAAACATCTCGTCTTAGGTAATCACTTTTTTGCAAACCTACGATCTTATTACCACCTTTAGAAATTTTTTCTAACCAAACTAATATATTGTTAGGATCATTCAAGTGTATAAAATATCGGTCGGCTGGAACTAAACTGGCTATAGGCAATGGCGTAATATTAGAATCAGCTTGTAACATTTCAGCAAATGGATGTGAAGGCACTTGTGGACCTTCTAATTGGTCTATGATTTCTGGGGCAAGTGTATTATCTTTTTTATTGCTAGTTAGTAACTGTTTTTGTAAAGTTTCTTGAATTGCAGCCTCACCACTAAACAAGGAAAATGCAGTAACATCGTTACGACGACTCCTACGCCTTGTATTACGAAATCTAGATACAGGTTCTCTTAATTTATCAAATTCTTTATTTTCATAAATATATGCGGATAATTTCCACCATAATTTTGCTAAATCGCTATCTGCTTTTCTATACCCATAATATCCAAATCTTTTCCTACGAACTTCAGACCATTTTTGAAGTAGAGAACTGTCACCAGAACTTGCTTTTGCTGGGTCAATTTCAACATTAAAAGTAACCTTTTTAAAATCAAGACCGTTTTTGGAATAATAGAAAAGTAACTCATCACTTTGTGGTTCTTTAAGTAAACCATATAGTTTGATAATACCATCAGTTCTTGCATCAAAAAACAATTGTTCCAAATTGCCATTTTTTGATTTAACTCTCCAAGAGCTACTTAAATATTTTTTACCAGCATATTTTTCGAAATATGTTGAAGGTAGTTCAATCTCAAGTATAGATAAGTTCTTAGTTTGAGATTTATTACTTAACTTTAAGGTAGATACTTCAATCGCTTGTGAGGTCACGGAGATACAGTAAAGTATCAAAACATATAAAACTGTTGTAAAAATTTTCATATTATACTCCATGTTTGTTAGAATGTGCCATTAATAACTATAAAAAACCATACTAATAGTATCACATGAGCGGCTAATTGCTTCATGAACTAATTTATACTGTTTTTTGTATTGATAAATACACCAAGTTGACGAATTGTTTGAAAATTCATATACATCTGTTGAATTTCTGTTTGACTAGGAATATAGCAACTATAACGTACCCGAATAAAACTTTCCGTAATCATATTAATTGGTTGACTAAAATTAGAATAATTTTCTGTTAACTTCTCAGCATATTCATCAGCTGTCCAATAGGAATGGCGAGGATAACCACAGCGTACAAAGAAACGTTCTAATTCTTGGTAACACAGTAGAACAAAATATCGTGTATCACCATTTATCGCACGCTGCAATCGCCATAGAGAAAGACGTGTCAAGATGGCATGTCGTCCATAAACAAGAACCACACCTAATAACAGTAGACCTAAAATAAGATAAATACTAAAACGGGCAAAGAAATACCATAGTTCCAAGAAAAAATTACTAATCCATGCCCAAGCAATAAATAACCATGCTTCAGCTTGATTAATAATATTTAATAGATTATTAATCCAAGTAGTACTTTCTGCATCTGGTGCAATGACCTCGGCAGCTTTTGCTATATTTTCAAGGTATTCTAACAATGAATCAGCAGTAGTGGTAGATTGTTTGGCTGTCGGCAAATTATAAAAAGCTGTTGGTTCGAATAAAACCCAGCCATATTTTGGCAAATAAGCTTCTACCCAAGCGTGGGCATCAATGGTACGAACTTCATAATATCCTGTCAGTGGGCTAAGATTGGTAGCAGAAAAACCGGTTGCTAGGCGGGCAGGAATATGTAAATTACGCAATAAAATTACCATTGCTGTAGCAAATAATTCACAATGTCCACGTTGAGTTTCAAATAAAAATTCCTCTAACAATATTTTGCCCGGCGAAGCTAACGCAGTTTCAAAAGTGTAGGTATATTGATCACGCAAATAAGTTTCAATTGCCATAGCACGTTCTAAATCAGTAGTTACGTGTTGGGTAATAGTTTGTGCTAAAGCAAGAATGCGTGGCGATAACGTTTCAGGTAATTGTAAATAAGGCACAGGATTATTTAATAGTTCAGTACCACTGGCAGGGTGACCATTTATCATTTCAAAATAAGATTTGACAGAATAGATAGTACTTTTTTGCAAATTTCTGGGAGCTTGGAGAGAGCCATATTTGTCACGTGCAATGACACTGGCAGGAAAGCGTAACATTCCAACCTTTTCTGCTGCGAAGATAGTGCTTGATGACATATTTTTATTTACAGTAATAATTTGATCAACACCATCATTATTCATCCAGCCACCAAAACTTATTCGATCATACCTATCAAGTGTTAGTTTTTTATCACCTCTAAAATATTTAGTCCATCTATTATTGTTAAAAGTGTCGAATACTTCACCACGTAAATAAAGTGGTTGTTCAGCTTGTAAATAAAGTACGACATCATTAGACAAACCTGATTGCTTAGGGTTCTGAATATCACAGGTTTGTTGAAAACATTCGTAACCAACAATATCATTGTCAGTATCCGAAAATTGAGAGGCATCAAGCCCACTCCCTTTTTCTGAATTGTCTGATCCTTGGTCATCAGCAAATTCCTCAACATCTGCTTCATCATTACTTTCTGCTTCCTTCGACCATTCATGATTATCATAATAATGCTTACCACCGGCTATGAAAGCACCAACATGAGTAGCTGGAGGACGTGGCACAAATAGATACAAAAACGTTGCTACAAATAGAATCATAGTAGCAAGCCCAATCCCGTCGATTATAAAAGATCGGGTTTTAAGAGTAAGTGACTGATTTTGAGCCTGTTGTCGACGTGTCTCAAGATAGTTAGCAACCAAAGCAAAAGTACCAGCTAATACATAAACTACTATAAATAACAAAAAAGTACCAGATTTACTTTGGGAGGCCACATATAGTAACAAAAAAAAGGAAATAGTTATTGCAAAATAGAAATCTCTTGATGTGGAAAGGGTAAAATTTCGTGCCGCTTGTATCCAAATAAGAAAACTTATGAACGCAAATGTTGAACCTTGAGCAAAATAGGTTGTAATAAACATCAGTATCGCAATAATGGCTATAACATTGCCAATTTGCTCAAAAATGGGGCGTTTTTGTTTTGCATTTTGCCAACCACAATAAAGCCCGATACTGAAAATCCCGCTCCAAAACAATAAGTTTGTTATAAGTTCTGGCAGTGATGCTTGCAGATGATCTAATGCTAACACGGCTGACAGCAACATAAAGAAAACACTAATATAAAGTGGTGGGTAATTGATATTCATATTATAAATTAATAGGTTGCAAATACCTGTGCCAAATCATCACCTCGACAAATAGTGTAACTGGGGATGTTTGAGGTTTTATGGCTGGGTGTTTGATCTGAAACAGATTGGAGAAAGCTATCAGTTTGAAAGCGTATCCATACTGGTTTGATATGTCGTGATGCTAACAGTGATTGAGCAGTGGTAGGGGATGAATTATCAAACAGCACTAACACGCTACCTTGACGTAATGATGGTAACGCACGCTGAATCGTTTCCGCATAAGTTATCTTACCATCAGCATAAACTTGTGCTAATGCTTCTAAAATTAATTTATAGTGTTTTTCACCATTTGCTGGAGGTAAATGTAAGGTTTTCTTTCCATAACCTAACAAACGAACATGATGTTTATGGGTTAATGCGTGCTTGGCAATTGAAGCTGCAATTTTTACTGCGTATTCTAAAGTACTATGTTTGCCTTCTCCATAATTAGCATTTTTATGTAAATCAAGCAGTAAAGTTACTTCAGTGGTGGAGATAAATTCATATTCCTTGACAATGAGTTGGCCTTTATGTGCGGTGGATGGCCAATGAATATGACGCGGATTGTCACCACGGCGATATTCCCGTACTCCAAAAAAAGAATCACTGCCTCCTGACATGGTAACAGTATTACTGCCAGATAATGGTAAATGCGAGCTGCTAAGATAATGAAAATATTGAATATGGAAAGCTGTTGGATAAACTAGTAATGAAGTAGTTGTATTAGCTAATGTCTTTTGTACAGTGCTAATACCTAAAGGATAACCAGTCTTAAGTGTTAAAGGACCCAGTGTATGAAGCCCTCGCCAATCACATGTCACTGTCATTGTTAAGGTTTCGGTATGATTGACACACGGAACAAACCCCATAATTTTTGATGGCGTAAATGGTGTTTGGTTCCACAATTCAATCATATAGCGACTAAACCAGGTTTTATTTGACAACTGCATCAATAATTTGATTTCATCTCCTTCATAAGCTCTTTCAGCATGAGTACATATTGCGGAAAGTCCTCGTAATGCCAACATGGGAGCAAGATAAGAAACGAGCAAGACTGCTAGTATCAATGCAAACATACCATAGAGTAGTGGAATGCCACGATTCCATGCGACTAAAAATAGAATAACTATTAGTATAATTAATGCGTTACGCAGAGTAAGCCATTTTGGTATATCAGTGGATGTATTAGTCATTTCATTTCCAGACCTTAGTCATCATATCCTGTAGATTTAATATATTTTTTAGGAAGCTGTAGCACCAGTAGTTTCATTGATTCCCATAGGAGTTGGAACTTGATTAAGGATTTCACGCAGAATATCATCTGCCGTTTTGTTTATCAATTGAGCTTGAGGTTTGACGATAAGTCGGTGAGCTAAAACCGGCAAAACCACTTGTTTTACTCGCTGCGGATCAACATAATCTTTTCCAGCAATCATTGCTATTGCTTGTGAGGCTCTCATTAAGGCCAATGAACCACGTGGACTTGCTCCCAATTCTATATCTTCATGCGACCGTGTGGCGTGGACAATTTCAGCAATATAACGCATTACACTGTCATCTAAATGGATTTGAGTGACAGCTTGCTGCATTTGCAATAACATTTCAGCATTCAATACCGGTTTTAAGTCATGGATAGGATGATGTAGCTTCTGCTTATTTAATATGCTAATTTCTTCATCCAAATTTGGATAACCTAGATTAATACGCATTAAAAAACGATCTAATTGGGCTTCTGGTAAAGGATAAGTGCCATGATATTCTATTGGGTTTTGAGTAGCGATCACCATAAAGATATCGGGTAATGGATAAGTTATGCCATCCACACTGACTTGTGATTCAGCCATTGATTCTAGTAAGCTTGATTGGGTACGAGGTGTTGTGCGGTTAATTTCGTCAGTTAGTAAAATATTTGTAAAAACTGGTCCTTGCAAAAATTCAAAACAAGTTGTTTTTTGGTTATATATAGATACTCCGGTAATATCAGAAGGCAATAAATCTGGAGTACATTGTACACGCTTGAAATCAATATCAACGGAACGAGCCAATGCTCGTGCTAACATTGTTTTACCAAGCCCGGGAGCGTCTTCAATCAAAAGATGTCCACGACAAATCAGGGTAGCAAGGGTTAGCAGGATAGCCTCCTTTTTGCCAACGATAACATGGGAAATATTTTTATATAGGCGAGTCAGATTCTTATGTTGAGTTTCCATAGGTTTTTAATAATGTTATATATTTATAGTTGGTTCCAAATGAATAGTCGGGTAGAGTGTGCAATATATAGCATTTCTCAATTGACTATAATACATCTATGTGAATTAAATGATTTATATTGAAGTTCATTAAGAATTAAGCATTCATAATTAAGAATTGCTATATATTACCATTCTACTAGGATTCAGTACAAGGCATTTCCCTTACTGCATTGGACAGACCGTCCTATGGTAAATAATTTTAGTTGTCAGAATTTAGTTGTTAGAATCAGGATTTACTGGATTAAAGGATTTTCTGGATAAAAGCAATAAACCTTAAAAAACAATAATTACCTTAATCATAATGCTTTAATTTTTTAGGTTTTAATCCAGAAAATCCTTTAATCCGGTAAATCCTGATTCTGACAATTAAACAAACCACTGCCAGCCTCCAAAAAAGCAGTAATAAATTAAGAATATTCATGTAGAGTCGGTGAAATAAACCGACCAAATATAAACCGAATCAATAATTTATGTGTTTGTTTATATCATAGTGGTCGGTTTCACGTTGTTACACTGACCCTACCCGGCTTACAAAGTGGCGAAGGTATTAGAATGATAAATTATTTTTTATTACGCACGGGCCACGCATAGTAGTTAGCTTTTTTGTTGCTTGTCCAATTTATACTACCATTGGAGAAATCTACATACCAATTTAAGCCTTTATCATAGTTAGATGACCAATATTCTTTTGGTTGTATATCTGGAAATGAATTAAGAAGTGCCAGACGTACATTTTTTTTGTCCACCATCATCTCCAATTCATCTTTTGTGGGTAAACGCCAATCACCCTGTTTTGAATTATCACTAAGTCCACACTTCCCATGAGCTAATTTAGTAATTAGCCGAAACATCATAGATAGCCCACCATCAAAACATTTTGCATTTTTCAGCCATATTAACCCAGTTCGAGTATCTGTGACAGTACCATTAGCATTATCAATATAACGATGTCCTCCTTGTAATGCATTTCTGGCATTACTTGCATATTTTTTGATTGTATAACCATCTAAATATGCTTGGTAAGCAGATGGACTATCTTGTTGAACAGTCCATTGCCAAGCTTTTTCATCTTCCAAACGTTTTTCAGCCTCTTTTAGCTGTTTTTTAGCATCATCAGTATATTTTTTTATTGTATTATTACCGCTTAAATAAGTCTGATAAGATTCTACCGTATTCTTTTCACAAGCTTGTTGCCACGCTTTTTTATCAGCTTCTATATTTAAAATTTGTATCTGTTTTCTAGCATTATCAGAATATTTTTTAAGTGTTTTTCCATCTAAATAAGCTTGATAAGCTTTAACCGTATTTTCTTGAGATGCTTTATTCCATGCTCTATCATCAGCCTCCTTTTTTAAAACCTGTATCCGATGTTGAGCAGTATCGGCATATCTTTTAGGAACGTTACCACCATTCAAATAAGCTTGATAAGATTCAACAGTATTCTTTTTACAAGCCTCTTGCCAAACCTTTTCATCTTGTTCACGTTCTGCTTCCGTTTGTTGTTGGAGTTTTTTAGCTTGAATTTGCTGCTCTTTTTGAAGCTGTTCATTTTTGGCTTTAAGCTTAGCTTGCTCTTTAACTTTCTGTTCTTGTTTTAGCAATTCATCTTTTGTACAATTTTTAGTTGCCACTTGCTCATCAACAATATCCTTTAAAGATTTAACCAAATAGTCTGATTCTGGACGTTTTTCTGGATTATTTACCACACAATCACACAACAAATCTCGCAAGGTAGAAATATTAGGTAAATCCCGTTCTCTAAATGTATAATGTTCATTAGTCCACAACCGATACATAGTCATACCAAATGCAAACACATCACTCTTAGCACTTGGTTGACCATAACGAAAACCATGACCCCGTTGTTCTGGCGGAGCATAATCCAACGTCCCAAACATCGTCTGCCCAAACACCGTAGAACTACTTGTAACCCCTTGAGATGCCGTCACCCGTGCCAAACCAAAATCAATCACCTTCACAACAACCCTACCATCCACCCTCAACAACAACAAATTAGCTGGTTTCAAATCCAAATGACAAATACCCTTCGCATGAGCCTGTTGCAAAGCCTCAGCAATCTGCACCGCCACCTGCAAACCAGTCTCCAAATCCAAACAACCCTCCCGTTCCAACCACACCTCACCATCCACCGCATCCGCAAAATACTCAGTAACAAAATAAGGCTTAGTCTGACGCACATTATCTGCATAACCATAATCCAAAATCTCCGGCACATAAGCACCAGCAATACTATGCATTGTCTTCGGCTCCTGAAACAACTGCTCCAAACTACCGCTTATATCCTCCCAAAAACACTTAACCACCACCAACTTATGGCCATGCATCTTAAAATTATGACTCTCACATAAAAACGCACAGCCCATCCCACCAGCACCCAACATCTTTTTAATCGGATAATAACCCTTACCCTCACTCATATCATGCAAAGCATACCGCCGATCCAACTCAATTGCCTGCTGAAAAGAACCTAAAGCTTTAGCATATAACTGTTCCTTAACATCCATACCAATAGCAGTAAAAGCCTTCCACCACCGTACTTGAAATAAATTAAAATACGCCAAAGCCTTATCATCTTGAGGTATTTTCTGTTGAGTGAGTTGCTCAAATAAATTTTCCGCCTCATCCAAAGCTGAACTCGAACCACCAGAAGACAATGCCCGTCCAGCCTTATTTGACACCTGACCATACAATGGATTCTGTGGTGATAAACTCTGTAATTTAGCCAACAAACCCTGCAATAATTGCTGATTCTTTGCTGCATATTGCACTGTACCATCAGCATGGTTGATTTGAGCCGAATTATCCTGCTGTTGAGCGGTCAAAACTGCGTCTAACTTTTGATTAATTTCCTCAGCCAAATCATTAGTTCTATCTACTGTTACTTTAATTTCATCTAAACTAACATAAACATCTTTTGCCCAATCCAACACTTCATCCAACTGACCAGTAAACCTGTTTTGAAAGTCAAGCAATTGTTTTTGTTGGCCTTGCCATTGTTGTAAATATTCAATTTGTTTTGATATTTGTTCTGTCAAGAAAGGATGCTTTTCTTGCGTGATTTTTAAATCTGCCAGTGTAGTTTGAATATTCTGCACATCAATACACAGACGTTCTTGGTGTAAAGCAGTTTGAGTTTTTTGAACCCTAGGATCTTTACGGAACTGTTCCCGAAAGAAAAATAGGACACTATCACCTAATAAATTATTAAAACGGAGAAATTTAGCCAACGTATCATCAACTGGTTCAATCTTCTCCATTTGTTCCAAGATTAACTCACTAATATTAATAGTTTTTCTACCATCAATAAGAGCAGCTAAATCTGCTTCGGTTATCTCTTTAAGAGCAAATAACTTATCGGTTTGTTTAGCCCATTTTCTTAAATGTTTGTCAAAGCTGAAGTTCTTGATTCCAGTTTGTTCTTTGAATGGCTGTAGATAATCGGTTTTGATTTGTTGGGCAAATTCACGAGTAATGTTAGCATGACGAACTTTTTTGATTAAAGAATCAGGTGCGTCAAGTCCAATGCTAATCGCTACGAAACTATAGCGACAACTATCTTGATAGGCTCTAGTAATCTCATTAGCAGAAAGCGTAAAATGATCCCGAATAATTGGAATCGCTTTCTCTAAAATATGAGCCGTAATTTCCACAGCAGCCGGACTATCTAACAGACTGCCAAATAAGGTTTGAGTTAAGGATGGCATAATTATTTCAAAAATTCTTCAGGAATAAAAGGATTAACTTCTAATTATTTATAATTTATATATTTTTAATAAAATTAGTTCTAATCACATTGGTTGGTCAAATCATGATGCAATAAAATTCATCTGCTGGTTGAGGAGTGAAATAACCCTTGTTTTCCCAAGTGTTATACCAGTGTTTGGGGATTGTAAGTTGTTTCCATTTGGCGACTATAATTTATTGAGGTTAAACTGATGTTTATAGAGATTTTTGCTATTTGAATTATAACATATAGCTATTTAATAATCTTGTAATTAAATGTTAGATATACTACTATTAGCAGTAGCTATTTTTAATAGCTTAACCCAAGTTGCTACCTATAAAAGTTAGGTGATACAATATCATTCAAATTTTTTTTCATATAAATTTCCA